>Ga0123335_1000586_pt1 | contig 61905 bp, 49 predicted proteins | sample BiotimSIPDNA_2_FD_89707 | JGI IMG/M metagenome (GOLD analysis project Ga0123335, IMG submission 89707) | Anaerobic biogas reactor microbial communites from Washington, USA - Biogas_R2 time_0 SIP DNA | ecosystem: Engineered > Bioreactor > Anaerobic > Unclassified | place: Washington, USA... | reverse complement strand
GAAGCCAGTACTATACATAGAGAAGCAGCATATAAAACCGGTTCAACTGATACCGAGTAAAGGTATAAGACCAGTATGAATATTACTGTAAATATAATGAATAGGATAATGCTTTTAATATGATATTTTAAATACTCACAAAACAATTTCATGAAATAAGGTAACCGACTCCTTTTTTTGTTGTTATCACATTTAATAATCCTATACTTTCTAGTTTTTTTCTAAGCCTGTTTATATTTACAGTCAAGGTATTATCATCTATATAACTGTCTGTTTCCCATAACTTTGACATCAGCATGTCACGTGATACTGTTTTTCCGCTATTACTCATAAGAACCTGTAATATACGGAATTCATTTTTTGTCAGCTCACTTTTAATACCTTCATATTCAATTGTCAAGTTATTAGTGTTGAGAAGTAATCCTTTAACTATAATAAAATCCTCATCAGGTTTCATGTCATATGATCTTCTTAGAAGAGCATTGATTTTTGCAATCAGGACATCAAGATCAAAAGGTTTTGAAATAAAGTCATCTCCACCCATATTCATTGCCATAATTATATTCATATTATCTGCAAAAGATGAGATAAACAGTATTGGTACTTTTGATACTTTTCTTATCATTTCGCACCAGTGATATCCATTAAAATAGGGAAGTGAAATATCCATAAGAACAAGATGCGGCTTGTAATCTATAAAGAAGTCAAAGACATTTTTGAAATCACTAACTATCTGAGCATCACACCCCCATGTCTCTATCTGTTTTTTAAGAGAAGAAGCTATTATCAGATTATCCTCTACAATAAGAATCTTATACATATACAAGTCCTTTTACTGCATTTTATTCTATTTTACCATATAATAATTAAAATGTTTTTTTATGAGACTGCTTACATTCATACATGCTGATGTCTGCTCTTTGAAGCAAAGAATCAATTGTCTCACCTTTGCAGCATGTCGCTATCCCGAAACTCAATGTTATACCTTCAACACTCTCAAATTTGTAACCTGATATATCTGCTTCTATTTTCTTTGAAATATCTGTAATTCCTGCATAATCAGTATCAGGGCAGATGATTAAAAATTCTTCTCCTCCCCAACGTCCTGCAACATCAGACTGCCTCACTCGAGATGATATGATTTTGGATATATCAATCAGTACCTTATCACCAGTCAAGTGTCCGTATGTATCATTCACGGATTTAAATTGATCTATATCTGCAATAATAATAGAAAATTGCTTTTCGCAATTTCTGCTTTTCTGCATAAGTTCATATAAGGTCTCATCTAATTTGTGTCTGTTGTAAAGGCCGGTAAGCCTGTCTGTTATTGACATTATATGAAGCTGATTATTTTTAGTTACAAGAGATTCTTCAGCTTGTCTTTTGCTTTTCTCATAAAATACTATAAGCAGCGTCAAACATATACTGGCTCCGGAAATATTTACTATGGATATATAGTCAAAGACAGCAGGTTCCCAGTTTCTATGTGAAAAGATAATATACGCAAGTACTGATATTCCAAAAGACAGAGTAGCTATTCTGCCTTTCTTTCTGCCTAATATGAAATAAACGAATGGAGGGTATACTGCAAACCAAAATAAACCAAAATGATTATTCTTTACTAAATATATAAAGGATGCCATCAGAAAAGTAGCTAATATTACAGAGAAAAGAGAAGTAAGCTTCATATTATCAGTCTTATGGAAGAATATGATTGTAATTATTGATAATGACATTATAACAGTATGGAAGATTATGAAGGGAGGATAATCTGTTTTAATTATATTCAGAACTGCAAATACAATACATAAAACAGACATGGAGAAAAGAACAGCGTTTAGAAGATATGCTCTTCCGCAATCAGGATCATCCATTTGATATCTATTATTGTTTGAAAGGTATCTTTTCAGTATCCTATTTTTTTCAGCCAAAGAATCCGTCCTTTTCATATATTTACATTTTACTATTATACACTATCTGTTATAAGTTCAAGACAAAAATGAAAGTAAGGAAGAGCATTGTCCTGCAAAGAGGACAAACACCTATATCTGATAACTATTTATTTTATTTCTGCCTTGTTTCTTAGCCTTAAATAACGAATTATCAGCTTTTCTAATCAGGCTATCGATGGTTTCTCCTTTTGAGCAAGCTGCAGCGCCGAAACTCATAGTAATCTTGCCGACTATGCCGAAGTCTTTTTTGGCTATTTTATCTTTTATATAGACCGCAAGCTTATTTGCTTCAATTATATTTTTTTCAGGACAGATTATCATAAATTCCTCACCACCCCATCTTCCGACGATATCTGTACCTGAGATAGCAGATTTGAATATGTCAGCAATTTCCACTAAAACCTTATCTCCGACAAGATGCCCGAAGTTATCGTTTATGGTTTTAAAAAAATCAATATCCGCAATTATGATGGAAAAAGGCTTTTCACAGTCTTTGCTCTTTTTTAATGACTGGTATAGCACTTCATCAATCATATATCTGTTATACAGCCCTGTGAGCCTGTCTGTAACAGATATTACTTCCAGCTCCTTGTTCTTCATCATCAAGGACTCATAGGCATATTCTTTGCTTTTTTCATAATACATTACCATAAGAGCCAGACATATTATTGTTCCGAAAATGTTCAAGAATGAATGAACGCTGAAAAGGGCAGGTTCCCATTGTCTCGAACTTATCAGGATGTATACAAAAATCGTTGCAGAATATAAAAATGTAGCAATGTGTCCTCTTTTCCTTCCTAAAAGAAAGTAAACATAAGGAGGATAAGTTGCGAACCAGAATAACCCATAGAAATTATTGCCGACTATATAAATAAAAGAAGATAAAAATACTGTAAGCAGTATTACAGACAGTATGGTACAGATATTAAGATTATTAGTTGCATGAAAATATATCAAAGTTGCAATAGTTGCTATCATCAGTATAAAGTTCAATATTGGTATTACAGGTGTTACTGTTGCAACAAGATTGATGATTCCATATACAAAAAAAGCCAGTGACATGACTATCAGGCTTATATTAAGCAGATATGCCTTGCTGTAATCCGGATCATACTTACTATACTTGCCTTTATTTGTGATGAATCCTGACCATTTGTCTTTCAAATTCATTGATCCGTGACTCCAATTGCATGTCTTATTCATTATTATTACTATTATACACTATCCTACATGATATCAACAAACAGATCGGCAATATATGGATCAAGCGTTATCCCTGAAGCTTTCTTGATTTCCTTCAAAGCTTCATTTTTTGGTAAGGCAGAAGTGGTTTTTTTGTTTATAAGTGCATCATATGCTTCTGCAACAGCAATAATACGGGCGATTAGAGGAATCTCAGATTCTTTTAATCCCTTCGGATATCCAGAACCGTTCCATTTCTCATGATGGCAGTATACGCCTTCAGCTATATCCAGCGTGTCATCAAACAGATTCAATATTCTATATCCATGAACAGGATGAAGATGGAATTGTTCTCTTTCCTCGTCAGAATAATCATCCTTTTTGAGTATTTCCTCATCAAGCACTATTTTACCTATATCGTGCATATATCCTGCTAGTTTTACTTTTTTAACTAGCGGTTCAGAAAGTTTCATTGCTATAGCTATTTTCTCTGATAGTTCTGACACATTCTTGGAATGAATGACCTCTCTTGTGCTTCTTTCATGCAATGCAGTAATCAGATCCTTAAGTAGATTGGTATTGGTGCTTTTTCTGTTCATAACTTTTTCGCGGTACATTTTATTCTCAGCAATATTAATTGCCTGTTCAATTGTTGTTTTTTCATCTGTGATTGTCTCAGCACCAATGGATATGCTACACATTACAGCAGCAATTTTAGTATTATGTATTTCATCTTTAATTGTATTCATAGTAATGGATGCTTCTTCATGGCTGGTTTTTGGAAGAAGTATAATAAATTCATCTCCTCCGACACGAGCAATAAATGAATCGTCGTTAACATTCTTTTTTAGTATCTGTGCTGCTTTTACAATAAGTTTATCACCAGTATCATGTCCGAATATGTCATTTGTCATCTTAAGTCCGTTAATATCTGCGAATATCACTGAATATGGCAGACTACTTGCTATTCCAATCTGTTCAATTGTCTCTTCGAATTTTCTTCGATTTGGAAGTCCGGTAAGAACATCGTGATAACTTAAATACCGAATACGTTCCATATTCATTTTTTTCTGTGAAATATCTAAGAAAGTAACAACGGAGCCTATTACTTCGTCATTCTTATACTGAGGATAAGAATGGAATTCAACATATATGCTGCTTTTATCAGCTTTTAAGAATTCGCCGTTATCTTCATGCAAAGTCTGTCCTTTTTTCATATAGTCGACTACTCTGCATGCGCTATGCTGGTTATTTGTATTATCAAACAACAGATCATGCATTTTTTTGCCTAAAAGCTGCTCTTCTGTATCATAACCTAATATATTCAGACAGCTGTTGTTGCAAAAAGTGCATATGCCTTCAAGGTCTACCCCGTAAATAGCTTCAGCAGTAGAATTTAGTATTATCTGAAGCTGTTCTTTATTTTCTCTCAACTTTTCATTTGCAGCTATCAGCTTATCGGTTCTTTCATCCACAGTCTTCTCGAGATTACTGATTAGATTTTTCAATCTTCTAGTCATATGATTGAAAGCACTGGATAACTTTCCAATCTCATTGTCTTGAATGACAGGTATCTTTACATCGAGATTCCCATTGGAGATATCCGAAGCATATTGAACAAGATTATCTAGTGGTTTAATAAGCTTATCAGATAATATGTGATACAGGAGAAAGGATATAGCTAATGAAATAACTGTAAAAAGAATAAAAATACTCATATTTTCTTTAAATGAATCGAGATAAAATCTATGTGGAACTGAAGTAGCGATAACCCAGTTTATTCCGTCATGAGAATATTCGTTGAATGTATAATAGCTGCCCCGGATCAACCCGCCAAAAGAAAAAGATTTTTCTGATGTTTCCTTATATTTAAGATATTGATTGTTTATACTATGTTTTTCTATAGAAGAATCAGATAAAGACTGGCTAGTATTTATGTCAAAGAGCACTTTATCAGTATCTTTATCAATTATATATACTGCATCAGTATATGAATTAACTGTTTTTGTAATCTGACTTAACATGCTTTTCATGTCAATTTCAATATATAAAGCTCCAAAGAAGAAATCATTATCATCAAAAATAGGGAATATACTCCTGACAGTTGGGACTGAAGACCAATCAGAAATGCCTATTGGCAATGTGAAACTAGATGTTGCCGTTTTTGCTAGTGTTAACCAGTCTGACGAATCTGCATTTTGCACGTAAGCAGCAGAATTGCCATATATGACTTTTATTTCCTGGTTATCCTGTTTTATCGCTGTGTAGATATTATCATCTCTGTCCATGTATGCGAATACAGAAATGTTTTCACTGTGATTTTTCAAGAAATTGATAAGCATTGCATCCTTATCTGACTCACCAGTTAAGGGAATTATACCGCTGGATATCATATCTCTATATACTTTGCTTATATGGTCTGTAATGTCAATACTGTTGCGTACAATATTACATATATCGTTATTAAGGCTTGAACAAGCTAAATCCGCTTCTTTACGGGCTGCATCCATAGAATTGTTGAACAGAGTATATATAATTACTGTGAAGGCTATTATTACAAGAATAGTATAGACGATAATTACTACACTTTTAATTGATAATCCTTTTCTTTTATTTATATCATTTTCCAAATCAAATCCTCATTTAGCAATATTAATAAATCTAATTGGAAAAGGTCATGTGCGAACTGTCAGTAAATCATCGGTTAGCGTTAAATATTTTTGCAAGTACCACATCGCTTATGCAGTCATTCCTTTTTCGTCATAGCTGATAATAAAAGCATTATATCATACAATAAATAAAAGTGAATAATGAAAATGCATTAAAAATATGCGTTTTTGTTAATAAAACCTATTACAATTGCTGTTTTGCCACATATTAATTGCTTAAACATAAAAAGAAACTCACTATCTTTTAACAGTGAGTTCTTTTTTGACTTGTTTTCAGTACAGGTTAATTTCCTATACAAGAACCGCTTCGAAGGTTCTGTCTCTGTCCTGAGCCTCTGGCCATTGTACCATTGCCGCCCATTCCTTGTGAATTATTCTGCCTGGATCTTGTTCCAAAACCAAGGCCGATTCCAGCTTTATTGCCCTGCATACCTGTACCATCGCAGTTTGCCATGTTTGTTTCAAATGAAGCAAGCAGTGCATCAGCTTCTTCCTGTGTGAGTTCTCCGCTGGTGACCTTTTCATTAAGTTTGTCTTTTTTCATCTCAAGGATAATGGATTTGAATTCATCTGATTTACCTGTTTCAAAAGCCAGCATCCCAAATGTTTTTCCCGCTGACTTTCTTAATGTCAAAGCTTCTTCTGTTGTAACACCGCTTAAAGCAGAGTACGCTTCAGCAGGAGTCTTGTATTCAGTTGCTGCGACTCCGGCTACTGCTACAGCTCCAAGTGAGAGTATTACCAGTCCGATTATCATTAGTCTTTTTATCTTAGTCATTTTGTGACCTCCTTTTATATTGTCCGGCATCACTGCCTGCAACTATATAATATAGGTCATGTGTGACAAAAGTATGGCATTTTATTGCATTATTTATGAAATATCCAAAGATCATGTCACAAAAGCGTCACAAAAAGAGGAATGTATAATGGTATAATAAATATACGAGGTGTCAAATGACCAAGATACTTATTGCAGATGATAACCGACAGATTACATCTATTTTGGAGGAATACTCCAAAAAGGAAGGTTATGAAACCGTTGTTGTTTATGACGGCCTTCAAGCTATGGAAAAGATAAGAAGCAATAGCTTTGACATCGTTCTTCTGGATGTCATGATGCCTAAAATGGATGGATTTGAAGTTGTAAGAGAAATTCGAAAGGCTTCTGATATTCCGGTAATAATGATAACTGCAAGGGGAGAGGATTTTGAAAGGATTATGGGGCTTGACATAGGTGCAGATGACTATATTGTTAAACCTTTTTCCCCTCAGGAGGTTATGGCAAGAGTCAGAGCAGTTTTAAGAAGGCTATCCAAGGAAACTATAAAGCAGAAGAAATCTCTTCTTCAGATTGACAATCTTGTTATTGATATAGACGATTATATAGTTACCATAAACAGTAATAAGGTCATGCTAACAAAAAAAGAATTAGAGCTTCTTTGGACATTGGCATCCTCCATCGGCAAGGTATTCACAAGAGATAATCTACTTAACATATTATGGGGTTATGATTACTATGGAGATACAAGGACAGTTGATACTCATGTAAAGAGGTTAAGAGCAAAACTTAATGAATATCCACATGATAAATGGGATGTTATAACTATATGGGCAGTAGGATATAAATTTGAGGAAAAAAATGAAAAATAAAATGGCTGTTAAGCTTGCTTCCTACTTCTTTATCACATTACTGCTTTTTTTTCTTGTAATAAGTGTACTTTTCATAACTCTATTCCGTAATCACATAATAGATTTTTACAAATCTGACATGCTTACACAAGCTGAAGCCATGGCAGATAATCTTACAGAATATATGGGACAGACAGGAGGCTGGAACAGGCAGGGAGGAATAAGGACATATATTCAGGTTCTCAACGATATATCTACTAAGAACATATGGATAGTTGATGAGGATCTTAATTTTTTAATGACAGGAAGGGGAATGACAGGTCAAATCACTTATTCTGATCTTCCTTCTAATGCGGAGATTCTTGTCCAGAATGCTTTTAAAGGTGAATCTTCATTCAGTGAGGAGTTTTCAGGATTTTTAGATGAACCTTCACTTACAGCCGGTGTGCCAATTATGGATGGCTCAACAGTAAAAGGCGCGTTGTTACTACACTCCTCTATTAGCGGGATGACTGAAAGTATAGAAAAAGGAATATCAATAATGACCATAAGCACGATATCCGCTCTTATTCTTTCCATTATACTAGGTATTATACTGTCTTTATCATTTACAAAGCCTCTTGAGAAAATGAAGAATGCAGCAGTTTCCCTGTCAAATAAAGATTATTCTGCAAAAACTGGTGTAAAACAGCAAGATGAGATTGGGCAGCTCGCGTACTCAATAGACCAATTAAGTCTGCAGCTGGATGCAGCAAGCAAGGAAAGTGAAAGGCTTTCTAAGATGAAGCAGGATTTTATGACTAATATTTCGCATGAGCTTAAAACACCAGTTACAGTAATAAGAGGATCTGCTGAGGCATTAGTTGATAAAGTTGTTACTGATCCGGTTCAGATTGAGCAGTATCAAAAGCAGATACTCAATGACAGCCTTATGTTGCAGCGTCTAGTAGAGGATCTTCTGGAATTATCCAGACTTCAGAATGTGGATTTTTCTATTAATATGCAAAAGCTGCTGATTAATGATGTGATATCTGATGCTGTACATACTTCAAAACATCTTGCGAAACCGAAAAATATTGAAATTAATCTGTTATTTGATAATTTCAACTTAGAAACAACTGGTGATTATGCAAGATTACGGCAGATGTTCATGATTGTTTTAGACAATGCCGTAAAGTTTTCAGCATCAGGCAGTATAATTGATGTTTCCTGTATGAAGAACTCAGTTATGATCAAGGACTATGGTTGTGGGATATCAGAGCAGGATATGCCGTATATCTTTGAAAGATTCTATAAATTAGATAATGAAACAAATAGGGCAGGGACAGGGCTTGGTTTGGCAATAGCTAAGCAGATAGCAAAAAGACACAGCATAGATATTGATGTAGAGAGCAGAGAAGGTATTGGTACTCAGTTTACATTTATTTTTAAATGATAAAATGCGAAAGCATGACTTTCGCATCTTATCTATGGATTTAGTAAGAATTATCATTTTGAATTACTCAAATTCTATCAATACTGTGGATATACAATATGGATTTACAGTTATTGTAATACAGTCTTTTTCAATAAGCAACCCGGAATCGGTATAATAAGTAATTTCATCAAGAAGCACATGTTTAGCACTCTTAATTTTCCGACCAAATGAAATTGTCGTTTTTGACTTTTTATTCTCAGTTTCATATAGTCTGATAACGGCTATTTTGGTGTCAATATCTGACATTTTGACAGATGAGATTACACATGTTCCTTTTTCCAGTACCTTCATGAAATTTCCTTTTGTCGCAAGAGTGCCTTTTTGTGGCTTTACAGACATAGATATAAGCGGATGCATAATACAGGATGCCTGTTCTATTAGAGACATGTTATCCGGATTATCTGTTAAACCAACAGCAATTTGGAACTTATGCATACCTATCTCGGGGTATGGATCAGGATCATAAGATCCTCGTATAAGTGTAAGAGACAAGCTGTTTTCCTGTGTCCTGTATCCATATTTGCTATCAGAATAAAGCATCATAGATTTATTTCTTGTATCCTTATTCATGGCAAGTACAAAACCGGTTGACGGCCTGTCATCATCAGCTGGTTTTCTTATACACGTTCCGAATGGTACTTCGTATTTGTACTCATCACATTTATAAGCAAATGGCATATGAAAATTCAGCTGGGGAATGTACTTATCATGTTCACCGAACTGCTTCCATTCGCATGATACATCATACACAAGATTAGATGAGTCTTTATCAAGATATACTGTGACATTCAGTTCAGAGTCTTTAAACTTTGCAGTGTATGTCAGAGACTGCCTTAATAGGTTTTCTCCTCGCTTATAGCCGGTTATCCTTACGTTTTCCGTTATGTCCTGGATATTCATGTATCTTCCGACTATCCATGAGGTCATTTTCTTCAAAGTATTTTCCTCTATATATCTGAATATCCCTGAAGGTTTTGTGCTATCCAAATATTCAGTATCTGTGGATTTGTCCACAAAAGATGTGATAGCAGCAGTTGTCGGATTAAAACAGACCTTTATCTTATCATTTTCCAGAATATATGACGGAAATTCAATAATCCTGTCATGAGGTTCATAGCTGTATATCAGACCTTTTTCTGAATCAGATTTCAAAATGCATGTTGAATAACCTAAAGACTGGATATCCATTTCCACCAGCACAGTATAGTAGTACTGTCCGCCCCAGCCTCTGTTTATATTGTCACTTACGATCTGATGGTTAAGTGTTCTTCCAGTTCCATCAGTGAAATACATAGTTTTTATGTCATAATCCCAGTTCCATATATCTATCCTTACATTTTCTTTTCTCGCAAAGAATGAAGGATTAAATACAGTGAATACCCTTGTCGGACCTCTTCCTCTGCATACCTGGCTTATTTTCAAATCCTGTATACCATAACCCACTCCGGCTCCTTCAGAAACCGTCATAAGTTCATCATCCTTCGAGATAATATAATCAGATAGGTCTATGTTCCTAGATATTTCTCTTATTGCTGTACTTCTTTGAACATTAGCAGTTGCGAAAACTTTCTGATACTCACCCATTGCGTATTCTCGGGTATCTGCTTTGCCTGATCCGGTCAGTATGTCATGGAACTGGTTAAATAAGAGTTTTTCCCATGCAGATTCAAATATCTTTGCAGGATAACCTTTAATATCGTTTATTGCTGTTGCTGCAGATAATGCTTCTGCTTCATTAAGCAATGCCTCAGAATACTTATTGCCTTTTTTAATCTTAGCCTGGCTTGTATAACATCCTGTGAAGATGAAATTAAGTTCACCCTTTACTAAAGGAAGATTATTCCTTGTTTTCTCCAATGTCTTGAAAAACCCTCTGTATGTTCCAAAACGAATATTCGGCCAGATTGGCCATTTATCCATATCTAAAATTCTTTCAAGATCCCTTCTTGATGGTCCTCCGCCGTGATCTCCCACTCCATAAACATACATCATGGTGTCATGTTTTGTGTCATATGTGAAAGAGGGGACAAGCAAAACAGGAGCTGTAGTGATTTTACCGTTATAGTGAGTAGGGTCATTGTAGACTAATACTTCCGCACCTGAAGGGGCCTGCCATCTGTATGCAGCAATCTTGTTAAGTGCTCTTGCATGATAATAGTATCTGATACCTGCCTGATTTAAAACCTCAGGATCATTTAGCGAGTGTCCGAAAGTATCCGGTTCATAATCCAAATCGAAGGATTTGTATGGTATATCCAGAAGCTTAGAGAGATATTTCTTCGTATAAAGTATATGTTTTGCTTTACTCTCGCCAGAGGGCATATTCTTATCTGCTTCTACCCATGTTGATGCTGCAACTTCCCAGCGTCCTTCTTTCACTTTTTTCTTTATCTGTTTTAACATTTCCGGATCGTTCTCTTCAACAATCCTGTATACAGATGCCTGTGACTGTGAGAAAGTGAATTTGGGATATTCATCCATAAGGTCCAGCATGGTCCTGAAAGTATCCAGTGTTATGGACACAGTCTCATCATATCTCCACATCCAGTTCATATCTATATGAGCATGAGCTACACAGAATAGAGTGAACCGTTTCATATATTCTGAAAGAGGCATTAAATCCTTTTCTGTTTTCAGAACGGTTTTTTTAGTAATCGCACCTTCAGATTTGTTTGCTGTATAAACTGATTCTATCGCTTTATCAATTATTTCATTGAATCCGAAATTGTATAATCTTTCAGATTCATTAGCATACTCAAGTTGAGAAATAATTCTATCAGCCCAATATCCCTGGTCTTTAACCTGTACAAGACCTTTTAAAAGTTTTTTTGAATTTTCCATGATAAACCTCCGAAAATGATACTATAATAGACAAAAATCTATTTTAATTGTATAATGCGCTTACTGATACATCAATTATGAAATCAGACAAATTATTAAGAAAAAGTGACATTATATAAATGAAAAAACCAGTCATAGCCTTACAGGATCTTAATATGGAAATCATGCTGGGATGCTTGAGGATTAAAGTGGTGTCTTTAGTAGATGTGCCTGCTGAACCATTCTGGCATGTTGCCAATCACTCGCATACTGATTTTGAGCTGCATGTAATTCCAAGCGGGCAGGGGAAAGTTGAAATAGAAGGTTATGGAGTAAACCTTAAGCCAAATGACTTCTATATCACAGGCCCATATGTTAACCATATGCAGAAATCCATACCAACTGACCCTATGCGGGAGTATTGCCTTGAGTGTGATATTTCAGTTGATGAGGCTTCTGAGCAAATATCACTTACAAGAAAAGAGTCTGTGATTTTAATTGATTGTCTTTCAAAAACATACCAGAAAGCATTTAACAGTCCGGATATTGTTGCACTTTTTGAAAGTGTTTTTGAGGAAGACAGATCGAGAGATGCCGGTTTCTACATCAAATTGCAGCTTCTTATCCTGGACATACTTGTGACTGTTTTCAGGTATTTTTCCTTCGAAGAAAAGACAAGATATGACTACTCTTTAAGTAAAAGGGCTACTGAAGACCTTCGGATAACAAAGCTGATAAATTTCATTAAAGCAAACTACAAAAAAGATATCCTTCTTGAGGATGTGGAAAAAACTCTTTTTCTTACAGCCAGGCAGGTTAACAGGATTATGATTAGAAAATTCGGGTGTACTTTTCATGTTTATCTTGCTAAATACAGGATTGCAAAAGCGAAAAAACTACTCGAGAAGACAGATATGCCTATTGAACAGGTAGCACTTGAGTCAGGATTTTCCTCACATTACTATATGTATCAGGTATTTAAAAAAGAAAGAATAGGGACCCCAATGAATTATAGAAAAAGCAACATGCAAAAATGATGCTGCTTTATCGAAGTGAATTAATTTATTTTACTTTAGTATATAGTAAATTCCAGTGTTTTCTGCAATGAATCATTAACATACAGCTCCACTACAAAATCTCCAGTAGGGAAGTTGCTTCCAATCCTGTCGATACTGAAATTAACCCATGCGTCATAGTTGATATATAGCGGTTCGGAAACAACAGTTTCTTCAGAATCTAGATGATACCATACAGCAACAACATTTGCTCCTTCGTCCACATTACGTATAAGAGCTGCAACATATACGGTCGCTGTAGTGCTAGGTACTCTTTTGACCTGGTCGAGCGGTTCAGAAGTAGTCGGATCTACTGCTGTCGCTATATATGCTTGTTTAACATTTGAAAAAGAGAATCCTCCATTGAACCATATTGTGGCAACTACACCAAGAATTACAAGAACAGCAATTATTGCGATTATAACACCAGCTTTGCTCTTTTTAGGCTGCATATACATTGGCTGGCCATATGGGGCTTGCTGTAAAGGCGGTCTTTGCTGGAACTGATTTGGCTGCTGGAATTGGTTTGGCTGCTGTAATGGCGGCATCTGCTGGAATTGATTTTGTTGCTGAGTTGCTGAAAGTGTTGAACCGCAATTCACACAGAATCTCACATTGTCATCATTTCGTGCACCACATTTTGGACAAAACATTTTTTACTACCCCCTTTGTCTTTCTCTCTTAAGGTTTACAGCATCTTTACCACATAATATGCCGTATCACCTTGCAAGATAATTTTATCATGAATAACAACAAATCAATAGTAAATTTTACATTGATTTGTTATATTTTCAGCTATGGGAGTTTTTTCTGTTTGATTATACTTTATATATATTGGAAAAGCTTATTACATGCTGGTATGTCTTATCAGTCAGATAATCCGTATCAACAACACCGATACCGAAGATTGATGTATCCAATTTGTTTTTGATTGGAGCAGTCCAATAAACAGGTATATGCTCTATTCCTTTTTGCATGCCAATAATCGAACCTACTGTCGCACCGTTACAGTCAGTATCAAATCCTGTCTGTACAGCTAGGCATATGGATTTTGAATAGTCATTGTTGCCATATAGAAGGGAAGCGATTACAACACATGTGTTGGAAATAGCATGACACCAGTGATGTCCCACATGTTCATCATATTCATTATGTATTGTTTCAAAACATTTTTCTGCAGACATTCCAGATTCATGCTGTTTAATTATCTTCATAACTGCTTTATATAGTCTGGAGGTCTGAGGTATCTGGTAAAGGCCATAATATATGGCTTCCTTCATGTTATCGCAACAAGCTGCTGCAGCTATTATTGCTGCTATTAGCATTGATGAATATACTCCGTTTTTAACATGAGAAACTCTCGCATCTTTCCATGCCATATATGCTGCTTTTTTAGGATCTCCAGGATTTATATAACCATAATAGTCAACCCTTATCTGAGCACCTATCCATTCCCTGAAAGGATTTTTATAAACGGCAGTTTCCGGAGGTAAGAATCCTTTTACGATGTTCAGAAAAGCTACTCTTTCTGCAGTGCAGTAAGCATTTTTGGGTTGTTTTTCCAGCCATGTCTTAGCTACATCATATGAAGTGAACATGTCTGTATATTTGTCCAGTATGACAGATGAGAGTACAGTATAATTAGTATCATCATCTGAAGGGGCATAATCAATTGCATCTGCATAGCATCTGTTTCTTAAGTTGAATTTATATTTCGAGTAAATTTCCTCATTCATATCAGATTTGAGGATATATCTGTGCATAGGGTAATTGCCTGTTTCCTTAAGAAGGGGGATAAGTTCCTCTGTACGTATACCTTCTACTGTTTTTCCAAGAAGGCATCCGCATATGCGTCCCATCCATGCTCCCTTTATTTTGCTTTTTAGAGTATGCGAAGAAAGTTTAGTAAAAGGATATACGTAATCATGCTTAGTCAAAGGGTAAATCATATTCAGTTCATCAGGTTCATTATACTGATAATCCAGCTGATTGGGACTATTTTGAATCATAGTATGTAATGTATCAGCAAGCTGTTCCTTGTAGGTTGATGTTTCCAAAGCATGTATGCTTTCAATAAGGTTTTTCAGTTTAGCTATATCCTTACCTTCATCAATACACTGCTGATACTCAACACCAAGCTGGGATGAATATACTTCCCACCAGTGTAAAGCCTGATAACTGGGTTGAATTTCCCTTTTTACCCGGAACTCCTGATTTGGATCCATCGTTTCAATGCCCAGAATGTAATCTACAGACACATTAAAGATCCTGCTTATTGATATAAGTTTGTCACTGTCTGGAAATGATGTGTTCTTTTCCCACTTCTGCACAGCCTGCCTGCTGACAGCTATTAATTCTGCAAAGGCTTCCTGAGTGAGATTATGCTTTTTTCTTAATTCATATATTTTATCGCCAATCATGTTAGTACCTCCATATGCAAATGATATAATATATATAACCATAGCTCAACATACTTTGGTATATATTTTTGCAACTGCAGGTAGCAAACCTTATATGACTATATCAGCTGATATGGCTATATCAGTTGCATATTGACCATGCAGGAGTGATTCAATCTGATATAATAACAGTCCTTTAGTATTTTATCACAAGGTAAAATGTTATTGTCTATTATGAGTTTGAAATTTTGCGGTGAAAATAGGATAAGATCAGCTGCAGCATCGCATACAGCATAAAAAGAGACAGCTGATTCTGATTCTGAATAATTTTTAATGCGTCCGCCTGTGAAGTTGGATATCCTGAAATTTTGTGATTCTGAGGTGTTGAATATATGAAGTGTATGATTATCTTCTGTCATAAATTCATCTGGTATAACGCAAGTTTTATAAAGTCTTATTCCATCTGCGACAATATGAGAAAAATACCTGTCACCAGTACTGGATATATCCCATCGGCCCTTTCTGATTGTGATATTTGATATATCCGCGATACTGCAGCCATCAGGCAGTATGGTTATGTTACCAAAATCAGTAATTATACCCGCTACTGATTCTGTTACAGTTCTCAACATGCCTGTTGCACAGTTGCAGTTCCAAGCCTGGCCATGCTGTTTCCATCCTTCTATGTAGTCCGAAGTGTCAAGTTCCAGTAATTCCATCACAGCCTTATAACCATTCCACATCCTTTCCATTAATGAAAGGTAATGCGTTATTGCTGCAAGAGATCTGAATTTGTCTTTTCCTGCCATAAAACCAATACGTAAAAGCTTCATTGCATATATGTCCCAGTGAGGATACCATGAATGATGTATGCTTTCACTATTCCTGTTTTCATCATAAATCGGCATTACCCTGATTCCCATTGGATGTATGCAGTTCTGGTTAATAAAAGTCGCAATCCTTTCTATTTTTTCATGAAACAGTGAAAAACCATAACTACTGTAAGCTCCCATATATGCATATAGCGGGAAAGTCTTATTCTGGCTGTTGTCCTCATAAATGCTGTCTGCTAATGTGCCATATTCTTCATTAAAGAAATCTTTCAGGTAATTTCTTTCAATTTGAACATAAATATGTTTTGCTGATTCTTTTATCTCTGTATCAGATAAAATAGATGCGATATTTTCCATTATCCTGCATGCTGTATAAAAAGTTCCTGTTTCCATGGCTGTCCTGCTTGTTTCCACTCTGCCTAAGGCTTTTAGGTTGTCAGGATAGAATCCGGGACCTTTTATGTATCCTTTTTCATCAGCCTTACCTGCAAGCCCTTTCCATATCTGTTTTAAATCTGGATATATTTCCCTTAGGTAATCATAATCATTTGAATCTTTGCAGTAATGATATGCGAGCATTATTAATAAGGAATCCTCAGAACAGAAATGCATTGTCTGCATCACATTATATTCTCTGTCATACCGATGAGGTACTGACCCGTCTATCCACCTGTGGGCCAGAATAAAGGATATAATATCCTTCTGTCCTTTGTAATCATTCCATTTAGACATTTCCATTGCTGTAACTATATTATCCCAGCCCCATACCCAGTAATAGCTGCTGGACGAAGCACGGGTCATTTTACTGTCTTTTTGCTTTGCTGATTCTACATACATGGGTATGCTAGAAAACATTTTTTTGGCACCTTCAAATCCTTCAATTTTGATTATAGGACTGTTTTCCAATATTGTTATATATCTTTCATCCTGCTCTTTTTTAAATAATTCCCTGTCTTTCATAAGTTGTAATGCTTTTGATTTGGCTTCAGACAATTTGTCTGAGAAATATATGCACAGATCAATGCTTTTATTGATAGGTTCAAAGTTTAAATTTAATCTGTTATCTGATTTTGCTCTTTTTGCTATGAAACCATTAGGTGAATGGATAATCATGTAACACCTTGAATCAATAAAGAGCTCGTTACTTCTTAAAATATCCTCGTCAGCAATAGGAAGAATATCCAGATTATTCACATCAATCCAGTCTTCAGAATTAAATATTCTTTTATGATCTTTTACAGGTACAAGATATACTCCTTTTTCCTTTATCCAGTCGGAAAGGAGGTATCTGTTTGTGCCTTCGAATATAACGGAGTCTTTCCTGATTTTACCTGAATCCCATGTCATATTACCATGAACATTGGTGTAGAATGAACTGGTATCGAAAGAAAAATCAAAAGGTGACTCAGATTCTGTTTCAATGTGTATAAAAATTGCAGACTCATATGCAAAACATTCTGCAGTCGCATATAATGTATCATCTTTCTTCAGTAAAAAACTGCATTTATACGATAATGCATTATAATCTGTTAATTCAAGCCTGTCTTTCGAGAAAAAACTAAATGCTGGGTCATTTAATCCGCTTTTTACCATCCTTGCGTTTCTGGAAACAGGCTGGGTACCATGATAATCAATGGCTGCTATCCCATTTTTGCAAAAACATACTGATATTTTTGAATCAGTTAGCCAATTACATGGAACAAGCATGTCATTAAAATTATCTTTATACTCTATTGCATACTTTTGCAATAGCTCATTTTCCGTATTTGGGTGTTTAGTCTTATTGTTGTGCATATCAGTATTCCTTAACTATTTGGGATAAAGGCCTATCTTCTAAACCATTAAAGTTTATTTTAATGGTTTTACCGTTTTTAGTCCATTCCAATGTATCCTCATGGCAAATGGTGACTGTACTTTCAATGTCCTCGTTATGGGATGAATATGCTGACATGAATGTGATTGCCTTTGAAGAAGGAGCGAATCTGTTTCTTAATAACTGCACTTCTTCTGCCATATTTGTTATAGGTTTATCCCACATCCAGGTAAAGTCTTTCCAATCCATGGAAAAAGCGTTCTTGAAGAGAGGTTCATCTAATCCGGAATATCCCCAATTATGTACTTCACTGCTTTTTTCATTGAATGTCCATACATTAATATGCATATCACATAACCCGTTAAACTTGTAATGTCCATCTGACCTGCTGCTTGAATCCATGCATAAAAGAAAATTCTGTTCAAAAGGCAAAGGACCAGCAACTTCATCAATCACCAGCAAAGCTTTGTGAGCCATTAGGTAAATAAAGCTTCTTTTCCAAATATGCTTATCAATTTTTACAGGAGCTGTTCCATATCTGAAATTCCATTCTGGATCTGTAACAGGCCATATGGGCCAATCCTGAATTTCTGATATCTCAGTGACTGTCACTATAAGGCAGATATCTTTTTCATACTTTGCACATGTAACCTTGCCTCTTGATTGGTCTGTTTTCATATCTATACTGATCCTGTTATGCATAAATGCCGCATCAACAGCAGGGAAGTATTGGCTTCCTATATCAATTAATAGAGGAGTGTTGTTTTCATACCAGATAAAGGATGACTCATCGTGGTCATAATGCATTGATATATCACCGCTTTTTATACAGAAATAACTTTCATGCTTTCTTGCAATAACTCCAAATCCTTCATATATGGATAAAGGTTTGAAATCATACTTTGCGCTTTTCAAAGTATTGTCTGTCAATAGAAGCATTTTAAATGTTGAATTCAGCTCGCCTCCACTGGAAAATACCGGCATACCTGCGCGTTCCCAAGCGCAGATCATTTTCCTGGAAAAAGCAGTCCCCTCGGTCATTTTGCCAGCCCATGCGAATACATTGGAAAAAGACTGTGACCAGTAATTTGCGGCAGTATCACCAAGAGTTGGTATCATGTGCGCACCATACCTTACATCATATGGGGTTTGTATATCACACAAGAATTCTAATGTGCTGATAAACCTTCTGTTTTTAAAGTAGTTATTATGACCGCTGTTTTTCAATGCAGTAAAAAGGGTAATCAGGTAGTTCATGGAATATGCCTGATAATTCGGGGCTTCAATCCATGCACCGGAGTCTTTGATGCAGTATTTTAATTCTCTGTTTATCTGTGTCTGCACATATTTTATAATTACCTGCGAAAAAGGGTAATCAGAAAGAAGACAAGCAAGTATTCCCAAAGCGGAGAATCTATCGCTGTGGAAATTCCTGTTCCCCATCCGAAAGCCATTTATCCTGTCAGGCCAGTAATCCTTTGATTCCATTGCGCGCATCAGAAAGATAAACGCTGAGTATATGAACTGCTTGTCGGAATTTGAGTAATGCTCAGAAGAACATGTAAGATCAAAATCAATTGCAATTAGCCGTATTGGCCTGCTAAGGCGTATGCATACAATTTCGTGTAATGAATAACCGAATGTAGTGAACATGAGAATCCTTGAATGAAGCCATACAGAAATACATTGTTTAGCTTTTAATGCATAATCTTCATCATTAACGGCACAATACACACCGGCAGGATCAAATCCTGCCAAGTCATCTTTGTGTTCCTGTATTGTCTTTTCCATCCATGACCAGTTTTTAATTCTTTGCTGCGTTTGCTGTATCTGGTTTTCATCTGCTAAAACATGCGGAGTAAGATTCACACTTTGCGGTAATACCCTCAGCCATTCTAAAGTTTTAGTAAGGTTTACACCTCCATATATCGCACACAGACGGTCAGCAAGATATATTCTTTCTATTGGAGAATCCAGCATATTCCTCCAATTCTGATATTGGGTAGAAAGGTCTATCTGATTGTTTTTTTCAAAAGCTTGCCCGTTGTATAATGAAAAGACCCAGCATCGCATACCCTTGTTCACAGGAGCCTCTATAAAAATGGAATCATCTGTATGTACTGACAGACGCTGTGTCTGCGCGTTTTTCCAGCTTCCTGCTCGAATTGGAACGATAGATACGCCTGAGGAATCATTATAGTATTGTATAAGCGTGGCAGTATCCATGTCCCATGAATAGAAAGGCTGTAAATATATTGGTTTACTCTGTTTCTTAGTATCGAACCAAATCCTTTTCCATTCATCCAGAACACCTAGTTCCTTAGATGGAGTATGCATCCTAGCATAAGTATTTGATGGTTGTAATGAAAAACTCATTAAAAAACTATTAGAAAAACAAACATCAGATTTTTCGGTTATTACTGCTTCACTCATTCCTTTATGCATTTCTATAGTAGCTTTATAAGTGCCGTGTTCGAAAAAATCATAATCTATAATTATTCTGCCATGCAGAGCTCTGTTTTCAATCCTTACTTTTACAAAAGCTTTATCAAACTGCTCTTTCCATATGCCTTTTGCGCTGATGCTTATATTAGAAGAAGATATTATAGGAGCTGGAATCTCAGATTTTATATACATTCCTTTTGAAGGTATGCATAAGCTGAGACTACCATTGCTTACTGTTATACAGTCAGCATTTCTTCTTATAGAAAGGCATTTATTTAATTTACTGGCTGATGTTTTTTCCGTAATATACATTTTTCTAGTTTCAAAGGGATAAAGAGACAGTATCATTCCGACTGTAAGTTTGTTGTTTTTTGAGGGTATGAAGTCTGCCTGTATTTCCTGATCTAGTGAATTGAATAAACCCAGTTTTTTAATGTTTACTGCACTGTCCATATCAATGTCAAGCAATGTATATTGCAAAGGCCATTGTATTCCAAAAGGCTCTTTTATATCGATGCCTAAATGTGTCATATGCCTTCTTCCACCTCAATCAGCAGTTCTAAAATGTCATACTCTTCCTTCTGATTTTTTAGAGATATTATAAACCGGTTTGGCCCAATATCAGTTTTGTTTGGATTTCCTGACAGATAACCGTCATATTCCCTTATTTTAAGCCAGGAAGGTCCTTCGATTGAGAAGATCAGCTTATCCGCTGATGTAAAATCTGTAAACATGGGATTTTCAGGAGTTCGGTTGAATCTCATCAAACCAGTAGAATATACATATTCAATATATGATGAATAGTTGCATCCTGTATAAGCATATGTGCATATAGAGTCCTTTTTTATCCAAGGATGAGGAAGACTGATATAATCAGAACATAAACTTAGGTTGCCTTTTTTATCAGCAGATATTACCCTGTAATGATACCTTAATGTATCATTTACATCTTCTTCAGTAAGATTTATATATGGTGTTTTCACATCCTTTATATGATTCATAGGATATATTATCTTTTTCGCTACCATATCCGTCCGATTTATGTTTATTGAGTAATCTGTATCCGCTGGAGTGAATGCCGCTTCATTAGATCCATACACCCTGTAATAGGATGCCTTCTTATCTTTTGTCCAGCTCAAGGTTATATCTCTGTCTCTTATCGTGAGAGTAAGATCTTCAGGCTTTTTTGGCGCAATATGCGTAAAAGAAGATATCTGGCTCCATGGACCCCAAATTCCGTACCGGTTTCTTGACCGAACTTTCCAGTAATACTGAACATCAGGAGCAAGGACAGAATCACATCCAATCTCAATAAAAGGTTTTACCACAGTCCGGTGGAATATTGGGGCATAAGGTATTTCACATGCAGGTTCATCACTGAGAATGAATTCATAATACGGTACATCATCTGATGACCATTCGAATCTGTTCTGACTCTTTTTCTTCAAGACAGGAGCTTTAGGTTTTGGCATTGTAGAATGTATATATTCATGAGTCACTCTAAGTTTGCCTTTATCCGCTTCAAGAAAAAGATTGTTCATTCCGCTGTTCAATGAGCATAGAGTAATCCTGTTAGCTTGAAAAAACAGAGTTATGGAATAAATCTTGAATTCAGCTTTAAATGCCTTGAATTCAATATTGATGCTGTTTTGAACGGAATTAAGAGCTTTTGATGTATAGTTTCCAAAATAAGCGCAGAATTCCTGTCTTTTTGCATAATCAGCTTTTTCATTGGAATAGTCTGAAGTTATTGATAGTGATCCTTTGTAAATCCTTCCCGCAATCTGTATTCCTGTAATAGGGTAAGGGCATTGTGCAAAATACCATGCTTTTGCATAAGTTTCACAGGAAAAGGTATTCTTTTCAATTCGCATCTTATTTAGTTCAAAGTATCTTTTAACATGCTCATTTCTTTCAAAATTCAATATCTTTCTTCCAGTTACGATATTTGAATGAGGCCTAAGTGTTCCTGTGTATGTGCCGTTAAATGAATAAGTGAATTCCATGCGTTCCTTTGGGCGTAGAAAATACCCCATGGTATATGGATCAGTGTATCTGTCATTCCATCCGTCAACCCACCCATCCCGATAACCAATCATACACGCTAACTCATAAATGGAATCATCTGATGCGCGTCTTAATAAGTATGGGTCTTCAGTGAGCTTATCGTATGTTTCGATTGATTCTCCTTCTTTTCTTATTATGCTTCCATTAAATGGAAAACACCCTCCATATAGGGCATCAATATAAACATCAGACATGTTCAAAAAAAGCCTTAAAGCAGCATGGCTTCCGTTACTAAGGCTCCCAGTTTTTGCGGGAATGCCGGCAGATTGTGCCATAAGCGCTAAAAGCCCGTTAAAACTTCCACATGCTCCCGAACCCATAGAGTTAATATAACGGATTGCAGAAAATTTCCCGTCATCTTTAAAATTACTCTGTGGCCATGTTATGCCTTTTGAAATATATCTTCTTACGAAATTCCATAAAGCCAGGACTTTCTTGAAGTCAGTATCGCAGTTTAAAAATATTGAATTCAAAAGAGAAGGCATATTAGAGAAATCCAAATTATTATTCTTTATCCCATATATGTATATGTCTTTTTCATCACAGTTCTCAATAGAATATCCAATATTGTTTTGAAAAGCCGGCTCCTCATTTGGCTGTAAAGATGTATTTTGATGATCAATTGTGGACAGATTATCAATTTCATATGAGAATATGGATTTTTTTGTCCGGACATTTCTTGAAGTACGCATAACATATCGAAATCCGATATTTGTAAGCATTGCATTTTCCGGATGGCTGGCATCAAAGGATATGCTTTCGTTGTTAGAATAATTAATCACAATATTATCTCTATCAGAAGAAAGGCTTTTAATTGATAATTTGACAGATTTGATTTTTTCCAGTTCTTTTTTAGGTTTTTCAGGATTTTTCGAATACATCATGTGTTGCTTGTTTTTTGCAACATGATGGTCAAGATAAAGCTGCCCGAAATAATTGCCAGTATCATCTAGAATGGCAATTACGGCAGGCTCTATGATGCCATCTGGATATGTAGCGGCATATATAAGGTTTTGCGAGTATGCAATTGAATAAGGAGCATTTAATACAGGTCCGAACTGTTTTATGTAATCTTTTTTTATTAACAGTAATCTGTGATTATTCATATCACAGGCAAGATATGAATTATTTCTAAACTTTATAAGGCATGTCACATTTGATAGAGTGTCAGGTGCGTAACATACATGGGAAAGCTCAGTTTTGTCAGGAAGTATTATCTTTTTTCCTAAGTCATCCCAGTATGCTTTTTCTTCGTTTTGCGAATAGATGCATTGAAGTGCCATATTCATACCTCGTATATATGAATCTTACCACGAAAAGAAAGTGATATCAATTTATTGATATATCCAAAGTGAACTATCGGAATGTTCTATCCTGAATAATGTACATGAATTACTGGATAATTGTTATTAAGAGGAGAAAATGACAAACTTAGTTTTTAAAAACGGTTATTCATATGAACAGAAGATACTGCAGATGAGAAAAGATACTGCTTATGATATTGGTTTTGATTCTGATGCGCAGAATGCCGGACTGGAAGCTGCAGGTAAAATAGTATGCAAAGGCAAAGCTATGACATCACATAAGCTCTTTTTATCAAACAGCTGCATATTTAACTGCGCATACTGTGGATGCAGATGTCAGAAGGAAAAAGAATACTCATATACTCTGTCTCCAAAGGAACTAGCTGCAATTGCGGTAAATGAGGCAAAAATCCATAAGCAAGGGATTTTTATATCATCTGCAATTTGTAAAAATGCTGATAACACTCAGGAACTCATATCAGAGACAGTAAAAATCATGAGAAATGAGTTTGGATATGGTGGGTTCATACATGCAAAAGTGATGCCTGGAGCAGATCCGGAACTAATTCATAAGACTGGACTTTATGCAGACAGGCTAAGCGTTAATATTGAAGTCGCAAAAAGCATAGGTTATCAAAAAATTGCAAAACAGAAGAACAAACAGAATATTCTGGAACCGATGAAGGAAATATGTGAACAGATACAAGACCATTCAAAACATAACGGGACTTTTGCCAGTTCGCAGACGACACAGATAATGGCAGGGAGCACTGATGAAGATGACAGGACTATTATGAGGCTTGCGACAGCATTGTACAAAAAGTTCAGTTTAAAAAGAGTATATTACTCTGCGTTTACATATAGGGAACAGGCAAAAGGTTATGAGAATGAAAAACTGCCAATTATCAGTACTCCGCACTGGAGGATGGCAAGATTATATCAAGCAGACAGGCTGACCCAGCTTTATGGTTTTTCTTTTGATGATGTCACTCCGGAACATGAACCATTTTTGCAGAAAGATATTGACCCAAAAGCTGCATGGGCATTAAGGAATATGGATATTTTTCCAGTTGAGGTAAACAAAGCAGATTATGACAAATTAATTCGTGTACCAGGAATAGGCATTGTATATGCAAAAAGGATAATAGAAGCCAGAAGATACTGTACAGTCACTCACGATATAATGAAAAGGATGAAAATTCCGATGGGGAAGTGTTCATATTTTATAACCTGTAATAATAAATTCGAAATAGCAGACCGACTATATAAAGAAGATATTAAAAGTGTGCTTGCATCCAAACACACTCAGATTTCCATATTTGATCTTCTTACAAATGGGTAAAGCTAATTTATAAGGTTTAGTTCCTCAAGTTTTCTTTTTCTGATATTTTTAGCATCTTTTTTAACGAAAAATGCAGGTATAAGAACAACAAGCGTTACTAATCCAGCCCATAGGAACAACTCATGCGGATAAAGAAAGCTGTTAGTATAAGTCGGGTGGGTAACTAGAAATTCTGCAGTAGGTGTAAGTGCGACTGTCTTTATAATTAAAGGTGCGATAAAGCTTGCCAGAACCATAGGCATCATTATAACCAATATCATTTTTATCCCCTGGAAACAGCCTGCTCTGCCTTCTGGGATGTAATCTCTTGCAGTTGCATTGAAAAGACCAGCCATCATTAATGAGCTTGCCATTACGAATGTTCCGCCAAATATTAGAAGCAGCAAAGTAGGTAGATTCTTGCCTTGTGTAAATTTAGTTGAAAATGCTATTACTCCGCCTGCTGCTCCTAGTAGTGCAACAGGATAATAGAACTTTTCTTTACCGAATTTATCCATTAATTTGCCTGCTGCAATGGACATCACTGCAGATGCAAGAATAACCGCGACAACCGAAACAACATAATCGACTTGAAGCGTATCAACTATCAGGCTAATCATGTAGGGCATCCATATCTGCATTCCTATACTGGAAAACATCATACCAAGAAAGCATATATATATCATTTTGTTATCAATTATGTTTTTCCATTTAAATCCGAATGATATCTGGTTTATATATGTCTTGTCAGGTGAAGGTTTCAAATTTGGGCTGTCACGGAAAATAAAGAGCCCTATAATTCCGCTAACTGTCGGTATTGCTCCTAATATTGCAAAAAATTCAGCCCATTGGCCTTTGTTGGCGAAACCAGAGAACCCGACAAGTATTAAAACCATCGCAATCAAAGGGAATATGGAACCTATTGTATCAACAAATGCCCTGTTAGTAATATCTGTAACATCAGTAACCCATGCGCTGAAAGCGGCATCATTTGCCATGCTTCCGACAAAACTCATAATAGCATCCATTGCTACAAAAGCGATTACTATCATTGTGATTGTCTTTGCATCATTTGCATATGCTTCATTACCGAAAAAAGCAAAAGCCATTGTCAGAATTCCCCATATTATGTAACCATAACACACAAAAGGCCTTCTCTTTCCTATTCGGTCCATTAATGCTCCGCTTAGTATTGTGGCAGCAGCAGCAAAAATAGCAGAAAATATAACTGTGGCTGATGTCGCCCAGCTTTCAGCAGTTATTGTCTGCTGGATATAAGTTGAAAAATATGAATTTTCCACTGCCCAGGTAATCTGTCCTACCAGTCCGAATAAAACAAAGGAAAACCATACTTTTCCACCAAGGGAATTTGACTTTTCTATTACCAGTTTGTTTTTTTCCATAATGCCCCCTTAAATATTTATTTTATCTCATAATTTTTCTTGCAAGCATATGAACAGAACGTATCTGTGTCGAAACCCCGCCCCCGGACTGGCTTTGTGCACCTATAAAGTAAAGATTCCTTATGGGAGTTTCATGGGGTATTCTCTTTTTATCTATATGAGGAACCAACCCTCCAAAACTGGCATGATCCAAATGAGTGAGTTTTCTGTATTCATCAGCTGTCATTATGAGTTTCTCAGTAATATGGCTTGATAGTCCAGGAATATATTTTTCAGCCAGAGATATAAGCTTGTCTGCATATACTTCTTTCTTGCTTTCCCAGTTTCCATTTTTTAGTTTATCAGGTGCGACTGTATATATTGTTAACGAATATTTCCCATCGGGAGCCATGTTTTTACCATGAGCTGAGGGAACATAAATCAAAAATCCTTCATCTCCCTCATGATAAATCCCATTTCTCATCTTATCAACCGCATTATCAATATCATAAGTAAGATAATAGTAGCAAAGCTCGGATTTCTGATATTTGAGAGGATCTGTATCTACCCCAAGATGGACCATGAATACTGCTTCCATGGGTAGAATATTATCTACAATATCAAGAAAATCATTTTTAAGATACTCTCTGCCTACAGCTTTGTTAAATAACTCTTTCGCTCCACCGCTTGCGACTATAATATCTGCTCTGTCCTTAGTGCCATCAGAAAGTACTATTCCTTTAGCTTCGTTATTCTCTATCAAAACCTTTATTACTTCACAACCAGTCATTATCCTGCCGTTGTTTCTTTTTATTGTTTCGGTTAATCCTTCAGTAATCCTTTCAGTTCCTCCTATAATGTATGTGAAGCACTGGTCTTTTAGGAATAATCCTCTTTTTTGGGGGATTCTTTTGTCAAAAGCCTGTTCAATATTCAATGAAGGGATGCCAAGAGCAGTAAATTCAGACGGTTTCATGCACAAATCTGCAAGTATTGCAGTGTATACTGCCTTCAATCTTTCGTCTTTGAAAAACAGGTCCATTAACGAAGAGGAATTCAGCTTTGAATATTTCATAATTCTTAGGAAATTTATAACAAGCTGTAATTTTAAAAAGAAGTTTTCCTTAAGTTCTAGTTTTTCCTGAATATCATATATGGTAACCATTCTGTCATAAAAACGGTAGTACTTATCCAGACCTTTTTTTTCATTTGGAAAGATTTCAATAAGTTTGTTTTTCCTCCATCTCGGTCCAGCATATATTTCAGGTTTCCATAAAGCGAAGTCATTGAATACTGAACCTCTGTCGCATAAAACTGAATCGTACTCGACCTGAAGTTCCTTAAGTATTGTATTGCAAATGCCGCCTTTTTCGAATCCGGTAAGCATTAAAGGACCCTGTTCCCATTCATAGCCGTTTTTCTTGACATGGCTCATAATACCTCCGATAAAGGGATTCTGTTCATATACTGTAACCGAATGCCCTTTAATGGATAACTCTGCTGCCATTGTGAGACCTGCTAATCCTGCTCCGATAATTATTGCTTTCATTTCGATAATGCCTTTCTCAGAAATAGAAATACCTATAATGCAAGTTAAAAACAGATAAATCTATTTTATAGCTTATAAATGCCTAAATCAATTGAAAATCTTTCACTGTGATGCTTTTACAGAATAAACATATGATGTATAATCAGCATATCGTAATATATATTAGAAAGGGAATAAAACGGATGCCATTTTCGATAATTTTAGGTGATATAACTAAAATGAATACTGATGCAATTGTGGATGCAACAGGTGATAGTCAGCATGCAGAAAAATGCAGTGCAAGAATCTTTTGTAAGACAGCAGATTTGTTTTATACGAAGGGTTACGGGCTAAAACCTGATTACATCATACATGCATGCAGTCCGGATTATGATGAGTTTGACAACAAAGAAAGCGAAAATCTTCTGCGTAATATTTACACTAATAGTCTCTTTCTTGCAAAACAGCTGAAAATCAATAGTATTGCATTTCCTCTTATAGTTTCAGGAAAACATGGATATCCAAAAGATAAAGCTTTAAAGATTGCTGTTCAAGAGATAACTGCTTTCTTAAAAGAGGAAGATATGTCGATTTATCTTGTCCTGTCTGATAAGAAAGAATATATGATAGATCCCTCACGCATTAAAAGTATTGAATCATTCATAAACAGAACCTTTGAGAACAATGATATGTTAACTGGCTATATAGCCAGCAGGAGAAGATATAAACCGGAAGTGACTGACAGGCCATGCATACCAAGAGAGAGCAAGTATTCGAAGAAAAAGGTTGAAACTTGCTTAAATCTTGACGATTATATGAATCTTCTTGAAGAAACATTTTCAGAAATGCTTCTAAGATTAATAAAAGAAAAAAACAGATCACATACTGAGATTTACAAGAAGGCAAATATAGACAGAAGGCTATTTTCAAAAATCAGGAATGATAAGACATATACGCCGAAAAAGCAGACAGCAATAGCTTTTGCAATAGCATTAGAGCTTTCAATTGAAGAGACAAGGGATTTGTTATCAAAAGCTGGTTATGCGTTGAGTATGAGCAGTAAATTTGATGTAATTATTGTATACTTCCTGAATAAGAAATTTTATGACATATTTGAAATCAATGAGATTCTATTCGCATACGATCAACCGCTTTTAGGAGTCTGATAAATTTTAAATGTCGCTTTAAAAGCGACCTATTAATTATTTTTATAACTTATACTCTATTCATAAATTAATAAAAATGGAGGATTTGTGATGAGAAAAGATTTAACAGAGTTGGTTTTCATACTGGACAGAAGCGGGTCCATGTCAGGAATGGAAAGCGATACTATAGGCGGTTTCAATAGTCTTTTGGAAAAGCAAAAAAAAGTAGATGGAGAAGCGATTGTCACAACAGTTCTTTTTGATGACAGATATGAACTGCTGCATGACAGGATAGGCATAAAAGGGATAAATAAAATTGGTGAGAACGAATATTTTGTAAGAGGAAGTACTGCATTATTGGATGCTATAGGCAGAACCATTACTAAAATAGAGAATGCTCTAAACCACACTTCTGAAGATGAAAGAGCAGAAAAGGTTTTTGTAGTTATAATTACAGATGGTTATGAGAATGCAAGCAGGGAATTCACTTATCCCATGATAAAGGAGCTTATTGAATCTAAAAAAGGCAAAAACTGGGAATTCATTTTCTTGGGCGCAAATATTGATGTTGCTGAAGAAAGCATGAGAATAGGAATTGCACGGGACAGAGCTGTCAAATTCAAAGTTGACCCAAAAGGAGTAAGAGCGAATTACAGCGTGATGAGTGATGTGATCTGCAAATTCAGGGATATAGGTTCCATTGATAATGATTTGCAGGAAAAGATAGAAGAATCAAGAAAAAACAGTAAATCCAAAAAGTAGAGGGTAATTTTTACAATATTAGGATTTTTAACATTTGGATCAGCAGTTGCTGGATGCATAATTCCGATACTCGCTACAGTGCCGTTTCTCCTGATATCTTCCTTCTGTTTTATGTAGACTTATTGACTATCTTCATTTGGAAGGATATCCATGCTATATAGAAAACACAGTATATAACGAACAGTAGACTACTTATAGAATCTTTTCAAGACATGCATAACCTGAATATCCGGTAATGGTCATGTTTTCCCTTAAATAGAAATTCAATGCTTTACTATTACTTGAAATGCAATATAAGTAGGGTTCTTTGTTTTTTGTTTTGAATATGTAATCCCTTGCATGCGATAAAAGAAGTTTACCAAGTCCTCTGTTCTGATGAGCAGTATCAATTGCCATAATATCGATTTCAGTATCTTTCAGAATGTACATGCCTACTAATTCCTTATCCTTAAGCATAATAAAACACTCTTCAGTTTCCCAGCGTTTTCGCAGTAATTCTTTGTTTTTTTCATAAATGCCCTCATCAGGATTTGAAAATGTATGAGCCAGAGCTTTATCAAGCATTGTAACAGCCTGGTCAAGATATTCGGATACATACTTTATTACTTTAATATTTGAAGGCATAATGTAAGAAGGATAATTGGCATCTACTAAATATCTGAGTTCATATGTCTTGTGCCCTCTTGCCTGCCAGGGAAGCATATTGAAAAGCAGATGTTCTAAGTTATCATTTTCAGGGTAATACCATATGTTTGTAAATGAGTTATGTGTGTTTCTTGCTTTAATAATCAGCTCAGTTATTTCGTCAGCTAAATCTAAAGGCATATCTTCACTAAATGCAGTAATTATTCTCAAACAGCCATTGAATATACAGGAGCAGAAAGTTCCGTACTTATCATTTTCCTCATAATAAAGCTTATCTATAAATCCTGCAAAGTCCTCACTGCCAGAAGCTCCTTTGAAAATCCATAACTCCCCGCAGTCGATTTTTTCTATCAAGGCTTCAGCTTTTTCTTCTTCCATTTTTAATTCGAATTTTCTAAATCCCATAAGTATTTCCTCTATATGATTTATTTAGCTAATAAGCTTCAAAAGAGAAGATGTTGCAGTTGTTTAAACCTTCCCATGTAAGCATATTATCTATCTTAACACCTTCGATATTATCAGAAATGTCAAGATTTATAAGTCTTTGATGATTATCCTTTATTTGATAAACAATTGTCCATATTCCATTTTTCATTATAGATATATCACCACTTTTCAATAATCTCTTTGGCATTTTCCTGTCATATATATCTATGTTATAAGAAAAAGGCATGTTCTTTTCTATCCTTTCCAGTTCGCTGTCTACTACAATCCTTATTTTACTGACATTGCATTTTCCTGTCCATTCGATAGAAAGCGTAGAACCGTTCCAGTGATTGGTTTCACCGATAAGGTTTCTTTCTCTACCATTTAGAAGATATTCGAGCCCTTTACCATCTTTGCTATATTTCCCTTTTAATGTATTAACTGAAATAGTCTTTGACAGAGGAGGAATGAAACAGTCATCTTCCATGAGACTATCTTGCAGCTGTTTAATGTATTTTTCATATACTCCTCTTGGAGTAGTATTGTTTTTTATAGCAATAGAGCATGCAGTTCCGACAGTCTGGCCAAGAATAGCGCATGTACCCATAACACGTGTAGAGGACATTGCAGCGTGGGATGCGCTAATATTTCTTCCTGCAAACATCAGATTTTCAATATTTCTACTGTATAAGCATCTGTAGGGTATCTCGTAAGGTTGTGGAGCAGGGTGGTAGATGGTAGGTTTGCCTTCATGTAAAAATCCTTCAGGATTATGGTCATCCATACTCCAGCCTCCATACGCTACTGTATCAAGGAAATTACTTCTATTCTGAATATCATTCTGATTCAGCACATAATCACCTAGATATCTTCTGCTTTCTCTTTTTCCGGGAAGGAAACCCATCCATTCTAAAGAATAATTATCCGCACCATAATAAGCTTTATTCTTTACATAATCCCATACCGCTGCTGATAAACCGATAAGGTCATCACGTATTTTATCTGTATCATGTATAGAATCCTGCGTTCCTCCTAATTCCAGCCACCAGAAATTTGTGCATCCTTCTATGCTTGCTCTTCCTCTGTACGGCATTAACTTTGCAAAATCAAACATGCTTTCATATTCTTTAGCATATTCTGATGGTATATATTCAATCTTCTTATTATGCTTTTTTACCTGAATAAGACAGCTTAATCCCATTGTTTTTGAATCAGCTGTCTCTGGTTCAATTGATTCATTATACTGTTCTGATGATTCTCTTCCTATTACATAATCTGCTTTAACTAAGTCAGCTAATATGCTGTCACCGGAACAGTCCGCAAAAATATCTGCATAAACTTCATGAAAAGTCTCAGAGGTTCCCTGCCATCCTTTTACATAAGTTATTCTGTTCTTTTCTGTCTTAGCATCATTGCATGAGCAGTTTAAAAGGCAGGTTATGTTTTTGTGCTCCTTGACTTTTGAAAATAGGACCATGTCCCACATGCTGTAATTTTTCTGAGGATTGTGATATATATTTTCTAACTCAATTTCTTCAACTATACCGCTTTCTCTTAATCCTTTACCATCAGCTCTGTCAGCTCCGCATATATGCATCCTTATCTCTGATGATGCATTACCTCCAAATACCGGTCTGTCATGCATTAAAACAACACTCATACCATGCCTTGCTGCCGCTATGCTTGCGCAGATGCCTGCAATGCCTCCGCCTATTACGCAAAAATCCGCTTTATGGGTTATATGTTTCATGACCACCTCTTTATATTTTAATTATGCAACCTAATGGTAAGCAATAATCTTAATTCTCTAAAAACTTGCTTACTGCATTATTAAAGTCATATGGTTTTTGGTAAGCTATAACATGAGTTCCTTTTATAAATACAAGTTTGGAATCAGGTAATTTGGAAGCTATAAGCGTCGTATGATCATGCTTAATCATATCATTTGTTCCTGCTATTACCAATGTCGGTATTGAAAGATTTTTTAAACAGTCAGGATCAATATTCGGTTCATTAACCATCAAGGCAAGCATTTCTGCATTTTTTAAAGCTTTCGGATTTTTATCAGCTATTTTTGCTATAAGTTTGTATGCAAGTATGATAGGGAACTGATAAACTTTTTTTACGCCATCAGGATTAAGGTTTGCTCCATTCAGTATAAGCTTTGTGACATAATCAGGGTATTTAAGAGCAAACAGAAGCGCTATATTTCCTCCGTCGGAAAACCCAAGGATGTTTGCCTTATTAATGTTATGTTCTAAAAAGAATTTGTGCAGGTCTTTTGCAAACTGTACGAGTGTAAAAGGAGCATCTCCCCTTAAGGAAGCTCCATGACCTCTCGTATCGATTGCTATAACCCGATATCGTGAACTGAAGAAGTCAATCTGATGTTTGAAATATTTATTGCTTTCACCGTTACCGTGAAGAAGTATCAGAATATCTCCAGTTCCTTTTTCAATGAAATTTAGTGATATATCCATTGTTATTTTCCCCTGTAGGCAATTATATCATAATGATATGAAAAAAACCTTTCTGCTATTAAGCAAAATATGTTTTTCTGGCGGAGAGGGCGGGATTCGAGCCCGTGTGCCGTTTCCGGCAAACTGATTTCGAGTTAATATCGGTCATAGCTTCATTACATGAACAGTTAAATAAGCAGGTAATATTCCTATATTCTTTAACTTTTGAAAAGAGGACCATATCCCATAAACTGTAGTTGCAATGAGGATTATGATATATATTTTCCAGTTCGATTTCCGCAAGAATACCTCTTTCTCTTAAAACCTTTGCCATCAGAATCTTGGATGATGCTTTGCCGCAAAAAAACTGGTCTGTCATGCATTAAAACAATATTCATGGTTACTTCAAAGGGAATGCATGACATTTTTAAAAATCCCTTTTCCTGATGATTTACCATCATTGTTCACAGCATTAAATTATATTTTTTTCAAAAACTGGTGTGGATTTATAGAGGAGAAGCAATAAAGACATAACATCACGTAGATACCCTTTTCACAAGCACTATAGGAGTGTAAAAATTAGTTTTGCTTTGAGTTAATCAGTAGTGACTAGTTATGTGAAATACAGTATATTTTTGTATTCTTTTCTGTTATTATTAGTATAATGATTTACCGTTAGAAAGAGTTTTGAAATATGGCAAAAAGCACGATTAATCTTGATAAATACCTGAGCGATGGTATTGAAGCTCTTGTTAAGGATGCTGTCAGAGTCACTCTCAAAGAACCGAAGGAAAGCATTTTCATGATGTCCTTCATGAATGCATGCAAAAAAGCTGCACTGATCCGCAGCAGGCATGAGATAACCGGTGAACATATACCTTCATTCCTCATATCAAGTATTACAAGCAACTGTAATCTTCACTGTAAAGGATGCTATTCAAGAGCAAACAAAGGATGTTTTGACGGTGAGGATAATACTCAGATGACCAAAGAGGAATGGCTGCGCATTTTCAAAGAAGCAAATGATATGGGTGTGAGCTTCATACTGCTTGCAGGGGGCGAACCGCTTATGCGTAAGGATGTCATACTTGCCGCAGCCACTGTAAAGAGCATACTTTTTCCTGTTTTTACTAATGGAACAATGATAACGGATGAATATCTGGGTATATTTGATGATTCCAGAAATCTGCTTCCCATCTTAAGCATAGAAGGCAGTGAGGAATATACCGATGCACGGAGAGGATTGGGTATATACAGAAAATTGATGGGTATAATGAAACGTCTTCATGAAAAAAAGATAATATTCGGCACTTCAGTCACAGTAACGAAAGATAATCTTATGGAAGTGGTTTCAGAAGGCTTCATTGATATCCTGAAGGATAAGGGGTGTAAGATTGTTCTTTATATAGAATATGTCCCTGCCGATGGGGAAGATGTGGAGAATGCCTTTGACTATCCGGAACGCCTGCTTATGGAACAAAAACTCAATGAACTTAGGAATAAGTATAAGGACATTATATTCATATCATTCCCAGGGGATGAAAAAGCATCCGGCGGATGCCTTGCTGCAGGTCGAGGATTCTTTCATATCAACGCAAACGGCGGCGCGGAACCGTGCCCGTTTTCTCCTTATTCAGACACAAATATCCGGAATATCCCTTTGATAGAAGCGCTTCATTCACCTTTATTCAGGTCGCTGGATGAAAAAGGATTTCTCACCGGCGAGCATGCCGGAGGCTGTGTGCTGTTCGGGAAGAAAAAAGACGTCGAAGAAATCGTCAGTACGGATGATAAAATGAAGAGACCATAATGCAGAGCAGATTTTGTCAAGACGTGTCAGGACATGGAGAATCGCAAAATTGCTGAAGACCGACAATAACAGGAAGCGATGGAATTCAAGAGCAATCACCTTAAGAATAACTGTAACAGAAGGTTCAAGGTGATAAGATAAAATATGTGGAATGGCAATTGCTTAATCAACTGAAAAGAATTAAAATCACTTATATGTAATCTGGAAATTTAGTATATATGAAAGGCTCGTGCATTATGGAAAAGCAAAATGTACAACAGACACCTAAAGAAAAATTCATTCAGTTTATTAAATTCACGATGTTCTCCATATCAGCCGGACTGATACAATTTGGAAGCGACGCGCTCTTTTTTCAGGTATTCCGCTTCAGCGAATGGCTGAGTTATCTTTTAGCTCTTATATTGAGCGTCGTATGGAATTTCACCCTTAATAGAAGATTCACATTCAAATCTGCTGAAAACGTACCAAAGGCAATGGCTCTGGTCCTTGCCTATTATGCGGTGTTTACTCCGGTAAGTACATGGTGGACAAACGAACTGACCGGACCAAGCGTAGGCTGGAACAATTATCTTGTACTTGCCATAACAATGGTTACTAATTTCATTACTGAATTCCTGTTTCAAAGATTCGTCGTATTCCGCAAATCGATAAATACAAACGATATTGCAAAAAGGGAAAATAACTTTATAAACAAATAATGACAATCACTTGCTTATTTTCTTTGAAGTGTTCAAGTATGCGAACCAATAACCGAACCCTATAACAGCTCCGCCTATAATATTCCCTATTGTGACCGGGATCAGATTGGAGACAAAAAACGAGCCCCAGTCAAGACTGCCTGTGGTAATGCCGTACTCATTCGAACACATAATCCCTGTAGGGATATAGTACATATTTGCCACGCTGTGCTCAAATCCAAGGAGGACGAAAAGCATCACTGGGAAGAACAATGCCGCTATCTTTCCGCCGGCAGTTTTTGATGAATAAGCCATCCAAACCGCAATGCATACAAGTATATTGCATAATATTCCGCGTATGAGGGCATCAGTGAAAGACATTGATATTTTCACCTCAGCGATTGCGACTGCAGACGATGCAAAAGCATTTCCAAAAAGTGAAAAGGAATGACCGTAAACCGCAAGAGCAGCAATTAACAATGAACCTATAAAATTACCTATATATACGATGCTTAAATTCCGTATTACTTCAGTAATTCTTATTTCTTTCTGAAGAAGCGGGATCAGAAGCAGGCAGTTACCTGTGAAGAGCTCGCCTCCGCCAATAAGTACCATTGCAAGGCCCGAAGGGAATATGCATGCGCTTATAAGTTTAGCGACCGATGCGTTCTCTATTGTGGAAGCAGCTGCGGTAGCACCCATGCTTGCAAGTGCGATGAACATCCCTCCAAATAAACCTAAAACCAGCATTTTAAAGACAGGCATCCTTACTTTTTTCTGACCTGTTGAAATATAGTTATCTGCGATCTCAGATGGCGAATGCATGGATCCTCCTGATTAATATGAAATTTATATTACAGACAGTGTACCACAATATTACGCTAAAATGAAGTTTTGCGGCGATATGGGTTAAAATATAATCAATAATATCAGAAGTTGCTATAAATGTCATCTCTGAGCGCCTAAGCCATGCAAACCCCTGTATCACCCACAACTACTATGCCCGCCTTCTTTCAGGTATGGATATTGAAACAGCAGAGCGGTTTGATAGGCAAATAATAGCATTTTCATGACACTTATCTGGAATATCTGATAATACAAAAAAACACGAGCCATGTAACTCATGACTCGCGCGTATGTTTTTCTGGCGGAGAGGGCGGGATTCGAACCCGCGTGCCGTTTCCGGCAAACTGATTTCGAGTCAGCCCCGTTATGACCTCTTCGATACCTCTCCATGCCCATATATATTACTTAAATTCAACATTTAAATCAATAGCGAATATGAAAGGCATTAATTCATGAGTTTGTTTTGCTGAAAAAATATTGAAATTAACATTTTAAGTTTTGACATTGGCTTATAGTTTATGTACAATATGTTTTACGGGCACTCATAGCTCAGCAGGATAGAGCGTCGGTTTCCTAAACCGCAGGCCGGAGGTTCGAGTCCTCTTGAGTGCACCAGTTTTAATTGGAGGATGCATCAATGGTTAAAAAAACTATATACACTACTGTTGTAAGACGCCTTGACCCATTGGGAAGAATTGTTTTGCCTAAGAAGTACAGAAAGAAATGCGAAATGGACATCAAGGATGATGTCGAGATGTATCTTGAAGGTTCCGCTATATGCGTCAAGAAGTATAATACCCGCTGCAAATTATGCGGTGAGACTGACAACCTTATAGTCTTCAAAGGCACCAATCTTTGTCCTGCATGCGTTGCAGGCATAAAGAGACTCAAAGTCTAATGCTGGAAATAATGATGACTAAGGCATTGGATGAAGCATCCAAAGCCTTGGATCATGATGATGTGCCTGTTGGTGCAATTATCGTAAAAGACGGAAATATAGTCGCAAAAGCTCATAACAAAAGATTTTGCGATAAGGATTCGACCTCGCATGCGGAGATCTTAGCAATAAGGGAAGCATGTGTTTTTTTTAAGACTCAGTTTTTGGACGGATGTGATATATATGTTACCTGTGAGCCTTGCATAATGTGTGCAGGTGCAATTATTCAGGCAAGAATCAAAAATCTGTATTTCGGGGCATATGACAAAAAAGCAGGATGCGCAGGGTCTGTATTGAATGTTTTTAATACACCTTTTAACCATATGGTTAATGTAAAAGGCGGCATAATGGAGAATGAATGCTCCAGACAATTAAGCGGATTCTTTAAAACAAAAAGAAGTGTTGCAAATGAATAGACTTGACAGAAGTTTTTACTTAATGCCAACACTTGATGTTGCAAAAAACCTTTTAGGCAAGGTTATTGTTGTTAATGGAAAAAGAGCAGTTATTACTGAAACTGAAGCATATATAGGACCTATTGATAAAGCATGTCATGCATATGGTTACAAAAGGACTAAGAGAACTGATACTATGTTTATGTCCGGAGGCCACCTATATATATACATGATATATGGTATGCATTACTGCATGAATATTGTCACAGAAAAGGAAGGCGAACCCTGTGCTGTGTTGATACGGGGTATTGAAGAAGCATCGGGACCTGGAAGGGTATGCAAAGCTTTAGGTATTACAAAAGAACATGACAGAGCTGACCTTATTTCAGAGAATATATTCATTGAAGAAAGCATTGATGTAAAAGAAGAAAATATATCAATAGGGAAAAGAGTCAATATAGATTATGCCGAAGAAGCAAAAGACTTTCTATGGAGATTCAGTATTAAGTAATTTGTTGTCTTGACTGATAAGTCATAAGTGATAATATATACATGCCGGTTTATTTGGAGGCATAGCTCAGCTGGTTAGAGCGCGCGCTTCACATGCGCGAGGTCATGGGTTCGAGCCCCTTTGCCTCTACCAAATTGTCACCGTTATTTTGATACAAAGTAACGGTGATTATTTTTACCCTTAAATGAGCTGAAAGCAAGACAGTTTCATGATATAATTAATAAAAATCGACATTAGCAAAGTAAATAAATTAAGAGAGTGAAAAATGCAAAAATTGTGTACAGAGGATTGGAAATTTGAATTAACCGTCATTAATGGTAAAGCAGGGCATTGTCGGCTTGGTATGGAAACCATCGATAAATTCATATTTTCATATGAATGCCCTGCCGGCATGTGTCCGAATACAATGGCACACAAGTATATACATGGTGCGAAGTTGTCCGATGCGGTGGCGATTTTACACATCGGTGTTTAAAGGATAAATATGAAATGGATATACCCTGTATGGATGGATGTATACAGTTTCATTTAAAGGTAATGCCGATAAACCGGGACGAAAACGGGAATCCATTACCTAACAAGCCCAGACCGAAGGACTAAAAAAGATATCAGAGTGTGAGGAATGTTTCATGTCAGATATGGTTTATGATATAGGCACTATGCGGAATGTAATATTGGACAGCCAGCACTTGTTAAGTAAAAGCTCCAAAAACATAGAAAACATTGTATCGGATATCTGCGGGTTGCAATATGACCCGTATCCTGCTATTCATCTGAATCAATATATGATGTTATGGAACAGAAAAAAAGACTTTTCAGCTGAGCAGTTAGATATTGCAGCTTACAAAGAATTCAAGATAATTGAGACATGGACGTTCAAGCGGAATATGTTTTTTGTGCCATACAATGAATTTGCGCTGTACCGTACCGCTACAAAGGGGATTGTACGGTGGGGAAATTCAGACGAGGGATGGCTCCGTGACACTGATAATACGGAAGTGCAGGCTGCGGAAAGTGAATTGAAAAAGAACCTGACAGGGTTACCTGGAATGACACCCGGGCAAATCTGGGAGAAATTGAATTTTTCCGAAGAATGGCACAAATACAGGCGTGAACACGACCAGAACTACAATCTGCCGATATTCCAAGCGTTCTATAGAATGACGCGTAAAAGAGACCTTGTTGTCTGTGGGAGGAATCCCGGAACCTTCAAGGAACCGGTTTATATTCTGAAAGAAAATCTCGGTATTACCGAATGGCCTAATCAAGGCATCGATGACAAACAGGCTGTGGTTTGGATGATTGAGAGGTTGGTATCGTCACTCGGAGTAACCGACCCGGTTCACGTGTCGCACATATCAGGTCTTACGACAAGAGATGTTGCACCTGTCTTTCAAGAGCTATTAAACGAGAAAAAGATATTTCGGCTTCCTTATAAAATCGGACGTAAAAATTACTATATCCATTCCTCAAAAGCTAATCTTTTAGATACAAAAACAATTGAGAATAGTGATGAAGTCCGGCTTATTTCGCCGATGGACACAATTGTCCGAGATAAAGCATGGCTTGCAACATTCTTCGACTATTCGTTTTCATTTGAGTACTTTCAGAAAAAAGATATGAAATGGCCACTTTCAGTCCTTGTGGGAAACCGATTTGTTGGTTATATAGATTGTAAAATGGATTGGAAAACGAAGCGATTCATTATAAAAGAAAAAAACATATTTAATTCCACTTATAAGGAATATGAAGGGATTGATTCGGCAATCCGGGAATTAGCGATTTTCCATGATGCAAAAGAGATTATAGAAAAAGTGTTATGAAATGAGCACTCATGACAACTTCAAGTTTGTCAACATCATCATTCTCTGTAAATATTAAGTGAACCCCCTAAACCGTAGGGGGGCATTGTACCAATATAAGGGTTATACTTCATATATCTGCTGCAATTTAAAAAAGATTATAGTCGATATTTTTTTTTGCTGTTATTAAAAAAAAGATCTTATTAAAAATAAATATAGTATTATTATATAGCAATATATTGGATTTAGAAAATCATATCAAAAAAGGCAGGGACATGTTCATTACCGTTACAGAAAGGATACTATCATGATTCAAAATTTCAGCAAAGGCAAAACACTGCCGCTTGGTGCAATCAAGGCACAGGGTTTCCTGAAAGAGCAGCTTGAACGAAACAAGAACGGGATGGGAGGGCATCTTCCTGAAATTGAACCTGGTATGATTGCTAATCCGTTCATAAATAAAACCTATGTAAAACAATGGGGAGAAGGTGACCAGTCAGGCTGGGGTGCTGAGATTTCCGGGAATTATTATGCCGGCTTGATTCAGCTTGCTTTTACACTGGATGATGACGAACTAAAAACAATGGCGGAAATCTGGGTCAATGGGTTTATAAAGAATCAGCGTGAAGATGGCTATCTTGGCACTTATTACGAGCCCGATGCTTTAATTCATGATGATTACAATGCATGGGGAACTGCCTGCGGGATGCGTGCCTTGTTATTCTATTACGAAGCTACCGGAAGGGATGATGTTTTCGATGCAGTTTACCGCTGTATGCTGTGGTTTACTGAAAACTGGACAGGGGACAAGAAGACTTGTTATGCCGGTGAACTGATTATTGAACCTATGATTGCCTGCTACCATAAAACAGGGGATGAGAGGCTTTTACAGTTTGCCAAAGACTACACAGAATATCTGGTTGAACATACAACATTTTTTAACTCATACAAGGATTTTCTGGATCCGAAGCTGCACTATAACTGCAACCATACGGCAGCTTACGGTCAGGCTGTACGTCTTCCTGCAATCCTATATACTGCAACAGGTGAAGAAAAATATCTGCGTTCGTCAGAGATCGGGATTAAAAAAATGCAAAAAAAGAGCGTTCAGCTGACTGGCGCACCTGTTTCTGTAACAGAATATGTAGGTCCGACAGGTGCTGTCCAGGAGTCGGAATTTTGCAGTTTCACTTTTTTCAATATCTCATATATATTCCTAAATGCTATTACAGGTAAGAGCATCTATAGCGACTATATGGAACAGCTGGTATATAACGCAGTGCAGGGTGCCAAAAAGAAGGATGAACGTGCTATTGCTTATCTGACAGCACCTAATCAGATTTTTGCCACGCAAAATTCTTCAAATACATACCACAACATGCAGGTATACTCTCCTTGTTTTCCTGTTTCCTGCTGTCCTGTTAACTCTGTTGCGGTTGTACCGGAATTTATCCGCGGAATGGCAATGTCAGATGCAGAAGATAATCTGTATATATGCGCATATGGGCCATGCAGTATTAAATACAAAGGATGGAACATAGAGGAAAAAACAATGTATCCATTCCGAAATGATATCGCACTTAAGATTATATCTACCGGTTCTGGCAGTCTGTTCTGTAAGATCCCGCAATGGGCAAAAAAATATACGGTTCTGGTTAACTGTAAAGAAGTAAATGCAAAGAAGAATGCTAATGGATATATCCGGATTAATGGAACAGGTGTGATTCAGCTTTCTTTCCATGCGGATGTCGAGGTTATTTCTGTTAATGACAGCGACTGTGCAAATAAGCGACCTCTTGCTTTTCGTTATGGCGCGCTGTTGTTTTCATTGAAAATCGAAGCATCATGGAATAAGTTTTATCCGAATACTGAAACACAGCTTAAACCTGAATGGCCATGGTTCAATGTTGAACCTGTTTATCCAAAAGTGGAATGTACTGATGCACACGAACGATTAGGTTTGAGACGCGATAAATTTCCATGGAGTGTCGCAGTTAAAGAGAATCTTAGCGCTAAGGATGTATTGGTGGAATTATGTGAGACTGACGGATATCCATGGGACGAACCATTTATAAAGCTGCATGTCAATGGATATAAAGCTCCGCTTTTAAATGCTCCTTATGCTCAAAGAACATTCGAGCCTTTCGGTAACAAGGTTGAGGTCACAGAACAGACAGAGCTGACATTGGTACCATATGGATTGACCAATCTCAGAATCACATATTTCCCGAGAGCGGATGTCTGATTGCAGAAGTAATATGGAGATTGAAATGCTTATAGATAATTCATCGTCTCAAATATATGATAGTCTGAAAGATATAGCTGACGAAACCATAAAACGATGTACATACAGGAAACAGACTGTACACAGCGGTGAAGCGAATCTGCTGCAGCCTACCGGTGACAAAGGTTATCCCAGTTTCTGGGTACGCGACTGCAACAGGAATATATGCAAAAAACTGTTTCTGTAATAGATTACGATACATGTCTTTGTATTCTTAATGATTTTATTAAACATACTGAAAAGTATAAAAATGAAAAGTTACCATTCGAATGGATATCTGATAACGATGACATCAAAGGAGTGAGATGTTATGGCACATCAGGGACAGGTCCTTATTGCGCATTCAGAAAGCTCATATTCTGACAGATATATCTGCTAAAATGGTCTGGTAAATAGTATAATTCGTATATATGACTGCTATGTGAGGTTTAATGAACAGGAATGTAATAGGAGATAAGTATGATTCACTTAGAGAAAGTTGATGAGAATACATTTAGAAAAGTAACAAAGATGAAGGTAATGCCTGAACAGGAGCATTTTGTCGCTCCTAATGTTTACTCACTCGCACAGGCATGGCTATACTACAAAGCTGCAAGGCCTTTTACAATAATGAATGATGATGAACCAGTAGGTTTCATTATGCTGGATTGGGATGAAGCTACCCGTACTGTTGGTATCTGGCGTTTTATGATTGAAGCTGAACAGCAGAATAAAGGATATGGCCGAGAAGCTCTTAAAGCTGCATTAGAGTACATAAAAGCATCAGATAAATTTGATGCGGTTTTTCTTGATTATGTACCAGAGAATACAGTTGCGAGAGATTTGTATTATTCGCTTGGTTTTCGTGAAAATGGAGAAGTTGATGATGATGAGATTATCATGGTCCTGCCTTTAACAGATAATCCTAAAGTAGGTATAACAAACGCTGATATTGATGACATTGATGAATTTGAAAAGTTCATAAACAGCGAACTGCAAAAGAATGTAGATATCCCTGATGTGTTTAAGAGTAAGGAAAAGCTTCTGGATTCAATACAAAAAGAAAACATATTGCGGTTAACAATTATGGATAAGACTATAGGGTTGTCTGACGGTGTTAATACTTTCATTGGTTCAGATCATCAAAAATATGCATCTGAAGTATATGATTTAGTGAAAAAGACTAAGATGAAATAATGTTTTGATGGTAATTTTTTGACATAAATGATATTATGTATCTATTAGAGAACTTGAGAGGAGATTTATGTTATGAAAGGAAATACCAAACTTTTAGAAGTATTAAACTCATTATTAGCAGATGAATTAGCAGCTATCAATCAGTATATCGTACATGCTGAGATGTGTGCTGACTGGGGTTATGAAAAGCTTCATGAGCATTTTGAAAAAAGAGCAAAGGATGAGATGAGACATGCAGAAAAACTCATCGAAAGGCTTTTATTCCTTGAGGGGATTCCTATTGTAAGCAAATTAAGCAATATCCATATAGGGAGTGATGTGCCGAAACAGCTTGAATATGACAGAGTTGCAGAAATGGCTGCAATTAAAGCATATAACGATGCAATAGCCTTAGCAGGTGAAGTCAGGGATTTTGCTACACGTGAGATACTTGACAAAATTCTACAGGATGAAGATCGTCACATGGACGGAATAGAGGAACTGCAGGGACAGATTGAGCACATGACTCTGCCAATATTCCTTACCACAAAAGTAGAATAAGTTATTGGCGAAGGAAATTTAAAGCCGGTTAATATATAGCCGGCTTTTTAAATGGGAGTATAAAATGAATCAAATAAGAAAAGGCAGGAGCAGTTTTTATATTGGCAAGTCTGAAGATGAACCTATTGCGGTTATCAGTTTTAAGTATGTAAGTGCTGATGTAATTATAGCAGACCATACATTTGTTTCTGAGGAATTAAGAGGTCAGGGGATTGCGAAAAAACTTTTGGACGAATTAGCAGATTTTGCCAGAAAAGAAGGTTTAAAAATAATACCTGAGTGTTCTTATGTAAAAAAAGTATTTGAAAATGATCCAGCATATGGGGATATAACTAAAGTGTAATTACAGAAAACCGATAGGTGTGAAAAATGAAGACTATAGGGCTTATAGGCGGAATGAGTTATGAAAGCACAGTGACATATTACAATGTCATAAACAGTACTATTAACAATACTCTTGGCAAGCATCATTCTGCGAAGATACTTATGTATAGTGTAGATTTTGAAGAGATTTATTATTTTATGCAAAAAAAAGACTGGGATAACGCTGCAAATATACTGATTGATGCGGCTAGAAAACTGGAAAAAGGTGGAGCAGACTTCATACTCATATGCACGAATACATTGCATTTAGTATATGATAAGGTACAGCAGTCTGTCAGTATACCTCTTCTTCATATAGCAGATGCTCTTATTGGAAAACTGAAAAGGGATAAAGTAGACTCTGTACTGCTTCTAGGGACAAAGACAACTATGCTGCAGCATTTTTACACTGACAAGCTTTCATGCGATAAAATTCAGGTACTATTGCCATCAGTAGAACAGATGGATAAGCTGGATGGTATAATATTTGATGAATTGTGCGTTGGGAATATAAATGAAAAGTCAAAAAAAGAACTGCTATCCGTAATGTCTTCTGCAATGGAAAAAGGGGTAAAAGCCTGTGTATTCGGTTGTACTGAGCTTGGTCTTTTGGTATCAAAGAATGATACTGATCTTCCTGTCTATGATACAGCGATTATTCACGCTATAACAGCTGCAGATATGGCTGTTTTGCAATAAATCAGGTTGAATACTAAGGTGTGGTGAGATATACTTTAAAAAATGGAGGAAGATATGAGAAAAGGTATAACAGTCGCTGGTAATATGATTATAGATATCCTATATCCCATAAACGGGCTTCCAAAACCAGGCGAGCTTACAACAATATTAGATGGCATTTCCCGTGCTACAGGCGGAGCATTATGTAATGTGGCAATTGATCTGGCCAGACTGGACAAAGATATTCCTCTGTATGCGATTGGCAGAGTAGGGACTGATGTAGAAGGCGATAATATTCTTGATGAGCTTAAGAAATATAGCAATATAGATACATATGATGTTAAAAGAGAAGGGATTTCTTCTTTCACATCAGTAATGGCGGATGTCGTGACAAAACAGCGTACATTCTTCCACTACAGAGGCGCAAATGCAAAGCTGGATATTTCGGACATTGATTTTACCAAAATGAACTCAAAGATTTTCCATATCGGATATATACTGCTACTGGATTCATTAGACCAGGAAGATGAAGTATATGGGACAAGGATGGCAAGGCTTTTACATGATGCCCAAAGAAGCGGGATGCTCACATCAATCGATGTCGTGTCTGAAGCTTCAGACAGATTTAAAAAACTGGTTCCTCCTGCAATGAAATATGCGGATTTCTGTATAATAAACGAAGTTGAGGCGCAGAACAGTACTGGTATTGTTTTAAGAGATAATGAAAATAAACTCATAATTGAAAATATTCCTTCAGCTCTGAAGGAAATGAAGAATATGGGTGTTTCCAGATGGGCTGTCATACACTGTCCTGAAGGAGGATTCGGCCTTGATGAGAATAATAAGTATGTGAGTGTTCCAAGCCTTAATCTACCAAAAGGTTTCATAAAGGGTACAGTAGGAGCAGGAGACGCGTTCTGCGCAGGAGTATTGTATGCAGCTCATCAGGAAGAGACGCTTTACAGGGCTATTGAATATGGTACAGCATGCGCTGCATGTTCTTTATCTCAACCCGGAGCAAGTGACGGCGTATTGCCGATAAAAAAAGCAATGGAGTTATACAATAGTTTAAGATAAAGGGTTTTTATGGAAATAGGCGTTCAGACAATAGGATATGGCAAGTTCATTGATGAATGGCAGGCAGTCAAGCATATTTCAAAAGCAGGTTTTACTGTTCTGGATTATTCCCTTGAAGATGCTGCTTATCTGAAACTGCCGATGAAGGATTTCAAAAAACACTTTGAGGATATGAGAAAACACATACAGGAACATGGCATGACAACAGGCCAGACCCACACTCCGTTTTATCCGTACACCAAACACATGCAGAATTATGATGAAGTGCTGGAACTGCAGAAAAGAGCACTAATCGCAACGGCTTTATTAGGCTCGAAATATGCTGTAGTCCATCCTCTAAAACCCAAGGACAGGGTTTTTGACAAGTATACTGAAGAGACTTTTGAATTAAATAAAGCCTATTACAGCAAACTAGTTCCCATACTGGCTGAATATAATGTAAATATTTGTATAGAAAACCTATATACTACTGATGAAGACAAGAATGTAATACCCTCAACATGCTCTACTGGCGAAGAACTTGCTATGTACATTGACCGGATGGGTGACCGGTTTTATGCATGTCTGGATACCGGGCATGTAAATCTTGTACAAAGGGAAGGGTACGAGCATGTGAATTTCAAACATATGACCAGTCTTTTAGGCGAACGTTTAAAGATAGTTCATATACATGATAATGATAAAAAAACTGACCTTCATTATGCACCATATCTTGGCACTATAGACTGGAATGAGTTTACAGACAGTCTGAAAGCAATAAGATATGAAGGTAATTTATCATTGGAAAGTTTTACATTTATGAATAAGATAAACAGGGATAATATAGACGAAGGATTAAAAATGATGTATATGGCTGCAAGAAGGCTATATGAAAGATTTATGAGGTGACAAATGAAGATAGGAGCACAAAGTGCAGTAATTGACAGGGTTTTCGGACCGGAAAAAGCACTTATGACATTAAAATCAGTAGGGTTTGAGGCAGTAGATTTTTCGCTCGAGAATGAGACAAGGCTGAATCTTCAAAGTACTGCTTTAAAGAAATATTTTTCTGATATAGGCAGGTATGCTAAGGATCTAGGTATTGAAATAGGGCAGACTCATGCCCCTTTCTATAACCCTGATAAGCATATGCAGCAAAATGACGAGATAATTGAAATACAAAAAAGAGCTATCGCAGCAACAGGATATTTGGGGTCGAAATATGTAATCATCCATCCTTTGAGAACAAAAGAGAGGATGTACAATGAGGATTATGAACGCACAAAAGAAATGAATCTGAACTACTATACCGCATTGATTCCTACACTAAAAGAATATGATGTTTATCTTGCTGTTGAGAATATGTTCGCATGGGATTCTGTGGAAAAATGCATATGCCCGACTTCCTGTACTACTGCTGAAGAAATGGCAGAATATATTGATGAGCTGGGGGATATGTTCGTTGCATGTCTGGATATCGGTCATGTTAACCTTATACATCAAAAAGGGTTTGAACATGTTAATTATCAGCATATGATTAAGACATTAGGTCACAGGATAAAGACTCTGCATATACATGATAACGATGGAATATCTGATGAACATGTGCCTCCTTTTGCAGGAAATATAGACTGGAATACGGTAATGAAAAGTTTGAAGGAAATAGGTTACTCAGGCAATCTGAGTCTTGAGTCGGATAATTTCATGACATATATTAAGCCTGAACTGTTTGAAAAAGCAGAAAAAGTTATGTATGCAAACGCAAAAAGACTTTATGATATGATGATATAGTGAGAATAAATATATAGGGAGAATATCATGGACAGGATTATAAGATCTAGGGAAACCTTAACATCAAAAGAGAGAATTGCCAGGACATTCGCATTTGAAGAAGTTGACAGAGTAGCCCTGGGATATGATACAAATCCGATTGCTCATCAGAATTTGTGTAAAGTATTAAATTTGGATCCAAAGGACAGGTTTACTTTTCTTAAGCATATCGGCGTAGATCATACAGGCGCAAGGATTCCGTATATCGGACCTAAGATATATGCGGACATACCTGACAGAAGCCGGAATACGGAATTTGGTGCAATTACGAAATATGTCAAGAATCCATATGGCGGCTACTGGGATTACTGCGATTTCCCGTTGCTTGATGTGGATGATGAAGTAATATACAACTATCCTTATCCCGATCCTGATGATTTCGATTATGAAGCATGTAAACAAAATGTGGACTATTTGTGTGAACAAGGATTCGCAATCCATGTTGGAGGTCCCGGACTCGGTGATATCCTTAATACGACAGGTATGATAATGGGCGTGGAACAGGCATTGATTAATATCTGTACAGAACATGAACCTACTATTCATACTATAGACAAAAGGCTTGACATGCAGCTGAAAAGAACTGAAAGAATACTGGAGATTAACAAAGGTAAAATTGATTTTATGTGGCTTGGTGAGGACTTGGGTACTCAGCATACTCCTATGATATCAATGGATTTATATAGGAAAGTCTTAAAACCCAGACATCAGAAATTCATTGATCTTGCTAAGGCATATGGGTTACCTGTAATCATACATACCTGTGGGAGCTCATCATGGGTCTATGAAGAATTCATCAGCATGGGAATGAATGGTGTAGATACATTACAGCCAGAAGCCGCAAACATGAGCCCTTCTTACCTGGTTGATCATTTTGGAGGAAGGTTAGTATTCAGAGGCAGTATATCTACAGCGGGACCGCTTGCATATGGAACAAAAGAAGAGACAGAAAAGATATGCAAAGAGACTCTCGAGATAATGAGTAAGTACAGAGGATACATATTTGCACCTACACATGAGATACAGGATAATACGCCTCCTGAAAATACAATAGCTATGTATAATACTGCACATTCATTCAGATAAAGGGGGAATTGCTTATGAACAGTCTGTCAATCAGTGATATCTCGATGAAGATATTAATAAAAAGCCAGAAAGATGAAGAGACAGGAGCTTTGGTGTATGAATATCTTGCCAAAAAAGAGAAAGATCCTGAAAACAGAAAAATACTTCATAAAATGGCTATGGATGAGACTAGCCATGCAAAGACATGGAAGAGTTACACAAAGAAAAATGTAAAAGCAGATAAACTGAAAATTCTATTTGTAAAAGTAATTTCCACTTTATTGGGATATACATTTACTCTTAAAATGATACAGAAGGATGAAGGTTTTGCACAGAAGGAATATGAAATACTGAAGCAGGAGATTCCTGAAGCTTTAAAAATACAGGAAGATGAACACAGGCATGAAGGTGAGCTTATTACAATGCTTGATGAAGAAAGGCTTCAGTATGTCGGAGCGATGGTTCTTGGCCTTAATGACGCATTAGTGGAGCTTACGGGAGCTATTGCAGGATTGTCCTTTGCTTTAGCTAATACAAAAGTAGTTGCATTATCTGGAATAATAACTGGAATATCAGCAACTTTGTCTATGGCTGCTTCAAATTATCTTGCTGAAAAAGCCGATGGGAACCCTAATGCTTTTAAATCCAGCATATTTACTGGTGTTGCATATCTCATCACAGTGGCATTAATGGTTCTTCCATATCTGCTGCTGCCAGCAAGCGCATATGTGGAAGCCTTCCTTATAATGATCGGAGTAGTCATCCTTATAATTCTGGTATTCAATTACTACATATCAGTAGCAAAAGATCAGCCATTCTTTAAAAATTTCTTGAAAATGGCCCTTATAAGCATATCAGTAGCAGGAATATCATATTTAATAGGAATACTTGCAAAGACATTGTTAGGTATTGATGTTATGTGATTTTGAATTGTTTAAAACTATATTGTCATAAATCCTTTGAGCTGGAATAATGATGAATAGAAACGAGAGCATACTCTCGTTTCTTTTTGTAACTAATAAAAAGATAATATAATCAGTAGATTTACGATACTAATAGATTAATCTATTCCGGCAGGAGGAAATCTTCTATCTTAAATGAATATCCTCTTATCTGTCCTGTAGGCGAATCATCAAGAAGGTAATTTACTACATAAATGGTCTCGTCTTCAAACTGGACCCATCCGGAATATCCCAAATCAGATTTGGGGTTTCTGTCATAATCTATTGGGAATATCCTGGTCTGCTGCTGTTTTCGTTCTTTTTCCAATGCGGTCTTTTTATCAAATATGCATCCCATAAAATTCTGAGTCGTCTTACCCCAGCCTTGTTTTCCACCCTGTATGAATCTGTATGTCATAAGTATGGTGCCATCCTGTAAAAAACCTGTAACAGGCCTGTGACAGCCTGGAATCGGTATCCTGTATACGCCATCCCATGTGATTCCTCCATCATAAGAAAATGCTTTGAAGCAGTCGTATCCTTCCCATGAATTTTCTCTTAGGAATGCAACCAGCACATTGTCTTCTACTTCCAGAATTGAAGCTTCACATAAGTTATATCGTTCATCCTTGGCAACTGTTACTGCATCTGACCATGTTATTCCTTCGTCATCACTGTACCAAAGATACTGTACCAGCTTATTAATATTCCTGTCCAAAAAGTGTGAAGAGATTATCCATCTTCCGCTTTTTAAGACTTTAAGTTTATCCGGAACGATTCCTGCAGAAGGATTATCAAATGGTCCATCCCATGTAATACCCTCATTATATGATCTCCAAAGATATGTCTTTGCCTGATGGTTTTCATTTTCAACTACATAATCTGCAACTATTATTAATGAATCATCAGGCATTCTGGAAATGCGTGCGCAGTTAAAGTATTTTTTAGAAGTGCCTTTTTCAGTGAGCGCTGTTTTTTCTGACCAGGTTTTTCCTTTGTCAGTGCTATGGCAATATACTATTCTTGCATTTTCCCTGTCGCCATGGTGTTTGCATTCAGAGAATACGCATACAAGCTTGCCGCTTTTTGTAAGAGCTATATCCGGCCATGCCTCATATATCGAATCATCTTTGCTTACTATGTATTTTTCTAATGCCATGATTTTCCTCTATTCCTTTGGCAGTTCCCAGAATGTTCCGAAAATCTCGCATTGGGAATCCAAAGTTTCTTTCTGATAATAAACTGTTAAAATACTGTTATCCTTCAATTCCACTGAAGCAGGATATCCAAGATCATGTATAGGCCCGTCATCTCTAAGTATAATCTCATCTGACCAGGTGTTGCATCTGTCGTATGAAATCATGGCTCTCTGGCCGTAAGGCTCACTTCGGTACCCGTATACCAGTATAACTGCACCGCTGCTGTGCTCTATTGCATGCGGGGGAGCCCCATGCTTATTAATCCTTACAGGAACAGACCATGTTTTCCCCTTGTCATATGATTGCGTCATATATGTTGCGAATATACCTCCCTGAACCCTTATAAAACCTACAAGTTTTTCATCCAGTTCTAGTATATATGGCTCGCAATGGAGATACTCATAACCGTCATCAGTTATATATGGTACATGAGAAAGGTAATCCCATTTAATGCCATCGTTACTATAGAATACAAGAAGTTCTTTTTTAAAGGTCAGTTTCGAATCATATTTAGCAGGATTATCATCAGCTTCTTTGTAGTTACCCATATACATTAGCCCGCCTTCTTTTAAAGCTGTAGGTCCGTGAGGGCATGTAACAGGTGCATGCATTACCTCACTCCAGGTTATGCCTTTATCATCTGAGATAACATATGTGGAGCCGAAATATCTCTTTTCCATTTCTTTAGTAATCTGTTTATTAGAGAAATACGCATCTCTCATTGCAAGTTTGAAGCCTTCAGCAGGGAATTTGCTCTGAATGTCGATAAGGTGATTGAAGGAAGTGACAATTATCTTATCCTTATTGAAAACAGTGATTCCTGCATCCCTATCATCTAAAGGAGTATCAATTATGATTTCAGGAGAAGTCCAATGCATTCCTTCATCATAACTTCTTGAAAGCAGAACCTTGCCAAAAGGACACACATGCCCCAGCCTGTTTCCTGAACATACAGTTAATAATTCACCATTTAAGCCTCTGCATACTGAAGGCCATCCATGATATCCGAAGATAGCATCTTTTGATTTGAAAATCTTTACATGTCGGGTTTCGGGTTTTATCATATTTCCTCCAAAAATTTATTGATATAGAAATTATATCATCATCACCTTGCATTTCGGTATTAATATATGAAAAATAATATTTATGCATATTATTAATGATTCATGTTGTATAATTTCATATAGTATACATTGTGAAGGAGACATATATGAAATTAACTAATTTTATTGAAACAGGAAAGTTCTATAAATCTAATTTCCATGCGCATTCCACTAGGAGTGATGGAAGACTGACTCAGGAAGAAGCGATTAACGTTTTTAAGGAAAACGGTTATAACTTTCTTTGCTTATCTGAACATAATATAGTTACAAAGACAGATAAATACAATACAGAAGATTTTCAGCTTGTCCCAGGACTCGAGCTGCATTCGCTTTTGGAGCACCCGCTTACTATTCATCATATGCTCGGACTAACATCAATGGATAATGACAAGGTTTATGACGGTATGAGACTTGACAATATACCTTTTACAAATAACGAAGAGTCTTTATTAAACCTAGAAAAAACTCTCACTGATATGGATCTTCTCACAGTGTACTGCCATCCTACATGGAGCCATGTGGAACCTTTCCAGTATGATTTTTTGAAAAAAACTAATATTGTGGAAGTATGCAACTGGGGAACTATTTATGAGCAAAGTCATAATAACGATCCGGTTTACTGGGATACATGGTTAAAGCAGGGAAAGCAGATATGGGGAATGGCCAACGATGATTCTCACAAAAGAGAGCATTACTGCGGAGGATGGAACATGGTTAAATGCGCAGAATTTACAGTACCATCCATGCTTGACAGTTTAAGAAGAGGAAGCTTCTATTCAACAATGGGACCGGAAATATATGACTTCTATATAGAAGACGGTATCGGATATGTTAAGTGCTCACCCGCAAAGAGCATTACATTCATCACAATGAGCAACTGGGGAAAATGCTTCAGGGACTCATCTGCAAATCTTACGGAAGCTTCTTTAAACCTGCCTTTTAATGCATATATGACAAGAGTTGAAATAGAGGATAAGGATGGTAAAATTGCCTGGTCCAATCCTATTATGAGAATGGACAGGTTTGAACACAGATAGAGAGGAATCATTATGAAGATTTTTAAGTACCGCAATGGATACATATGTATAACAAATATTTCTGAAAATGCCATTAGGATAAGGGCAGGATTAAACGACCGCTTCGATGAAGAGAACCCGTGTGTACGTTACGGTATATATGAAATGTCAGACAAACATGTCAGCAGCAATATCAATGTAATTATTGATGATGAGCAGCTGGTTATAAACGGTATGAAAACTGAGATATCCTTCACTAAAGGATTTACCTTAAAGATGCATGTAAGCCCTGAAGTCAGATTTTACGGGCTGGGTGATGCGGACAGATCCACACTGGAAAAAAGAGGGACTGAGCATGTTATCTGGGTCCATAATGTGAAATGTTACATACCTTATCCGATGCTTATCACTTCAGAAGGCTGGGGGATATTCTCATCTACAACGTACTATCAGAGATTTGATGTATGTCACAGGAATCCGGATGTCCTTTCCATATTCAGCGACAAAGGCAGCTGTGATATAGTGGTATTCAAAGGTAATGGATACAAAGAGCTTCTTTGTCAGTTTAAAGCTATAACCGGGTTTGCCAAAATGCTGCCAAAATTCGCATATGGGTTATCATATGTTGCCAATCAGAAGATTGACGCCTTCAATATGATTAATGAGATGTACACATTCAGGAAAGAGGAAATACCTTGCGATGTATACGGATTAGAGCCGGAATGGATGGAGAAAAGATATGACTCCTCCGTTGACAAGAAATTCAATACCACAAAATTCTATATACCTTACTGGATGACAACTGAACAGATAAGAGAAAATACCTTCTTTAAACCTATCACTAATATGGATTTCAAATTAAGCTTATGGCTCTGCTGTAATTATGACCTGTCATATGAGGAAGAACGTAATGCTGTTATAAAGAAAGAGATAGAGTCATATGATAAAGAAGAGGAAAACCTGGATTATCTTGAAGACAGATTTGAAGTAGATGACCATTTCGGAAATCCCCAGTATATGGACAAGCTTACAGTGAAAGATGAACCCTGGTTCAAGCATCTGGAAAAGTTCGTGGATATGGGTGCAAAGGCATTCAAACTGGACGGCGCATGGCAGATTGAAGACCATCCTGACAGGTTGTATGGCAATGGTATGAAAGATGACGAGATGCATAATCTTTATCCCCTTATATACGCAAAACAGATGTCAGAGGGTTATGAAAAGCATACCGGCACAAGATCGCTTGTATATTCATCAGGTGGATTTGCGGGAATCCAGCAATATGTTGCAACATGGTCAGGGGATACCGGAGGAGGACCAAAACCGCTTGTTTCCATGTTGAATCTGGCGATGTCCGGACATGTAAATACAACATGCGACATGAGTGTTCATAACATAGAAGGAATACATTTCGGTTTTTTGCAGCCCTGGTCGCAGCAGTGTAACTGGGATTACTGGAATCAGCCATGGCTTTTCACTAAGGAACTTAAAGAAGCATACATATATTATGCAAGATTGAGATATTCCTTAATCCCGTATTTGTACAGTGCTGCATATGAAGCATATATTGATATAGCACCCATTATGAGGCCTTTGGTTTTTGACTATCCGGATGATGAAAATGTATATAACATTTTGAATCAATATATGCTTGGCAAGTATCTAATGGTCGCAGCTTTCATGAAAGATAAAAGGGCATATCTTCCTGAAGGTATATGGATTGATATGTTTACAAATAAAGAATATGAAGGCGGTAAGTATGTAGATTATGAAATTCCATCTGAACGCGGAGGCGCATTATTTGCAAAAAAAGGTTCAATTCTTGTAAGATCATATGGAATCACATCTGTACCTGAAAGTCCGTTCTCTTCATATACCATTGAGATATATCCTTCAGTTTCGGAAAATGTATTTAATCTTTACGAGGATGATGGAATATCTTTAGAATACAAAGAGGGAAAAAGAAGCATTACAAAGTTTAAGGTTATAAAGGTTGATAATGCAATAAGAATATCAATATCTGAAAGAAAAGGAGATTATGGGAATAAACCGGATATGGTTTCATATGATTTAAGAGTGATGAATATTAATGAAAATGACCTTATATATATTAATGATATTCTTTATCAGCATGAAATAACGGATGGGACCGGAGTTGTAAATATTAATGAAAAGGAGTTGTTCGGATGAAACAGTATAACGATGTTAAAAGCGCAGTAGCTGAATTAGAGAAAATGCAGGAGCGTATGGCAGCATACAACCATGCGATGGGGATGTTGTATTTTGATTCAGTTACAGTAGCACCAAGAGATACCATAGAAGGCAGAGGCCGTTCAATGGGTATTTTAACAGAAGAAAGCTATGTTATCCTCGTGAATGAAGATACTCCAGCGCTTTTGGAATATTTAAAAGCAAATGAGGATCATCTTGAGGAAAATACAAAACTTCAGGTAAAGGAACTAAAAGAGGATTTTGATAAGATATCAAAAATACCTATGGATGAGTATGTGGAATATAACATGCTTATTAATGAGGCTCAGTCAGTATGGCATGATGCAAAACAAAAAAGCGATTATTCCATGTTCCAGCCTTATCTGGAAAAGATAGTGAATACAGTAAGAAAGTTCGCTAATTATCTTGACCCTTCGAAAAAACCATATGATGTCTGGCTTAATGAATATGAAAAAGGCCTTACAATGGAAATAGCGGACACATATTTTGAAACAATAAAGAAAGAGCTTGTTCCAACAATTCAGAAAGTCGTCAACAGCAAGGTAACGGTTGATGATTCATTCAGTTTTAGAAGCTATTCTATAAGCAAACAGAGGAAGCTTTCTGATTACCTTATGAAAGTTATGACTATAGACAGGAATCACTGTAATATAGGTGAGACGGAACATCCTTTCACCATTAACTTTAATAGCAAGGATGTAAGGATAACGACTCATTATCATAAGAACAATCTTTTGTCTTCCATGTATTCGGTCATACATGAAGGAGGTCATGCTTTATATGAGCTTAACTGCGATGGGAAATTTGATTTCACAGCTCTTTCTGGAGGAACATCAATGGGTGTTCATGAATCCCAGTCCAGATTTTTTGAGAATATAGTAGGCAGGAGCAAGGGATTTACATCATTTCTTTATCCATATCTTAAAAAACTTTTTAAAGCTCAGTTCAGCGATGTTGATGAAGATATGCTATACAAAGCCTTAAATAAGTCACAGCCTTCACTTATAAGGACGGAAGCTGATGAGCTTACTTATTCTATGCATGTCATGGTAAGGTATGAACTGGAGAAGAGACTGATGGATGGGACATTGAGCACAAAGGATCTTCCAAAAGAATGGAACAGGCTGTATAAAGAATATCTGGGAGTTGATGTTCCAAATGATGCCAAAGGAGTCTTGCAGGATTCACACTGGAGCGGAGGGAGCATCGGATATTTCCCGTCATATTCTATTGGAAGCGCATATGCTGCACAGATGCTTTATCATATGAAAAAGGATATAGATGTTGATGAGCTTACGAAGCAGGGGAATCTTAAACCTATAGTAGACTGGTTAAAAGAGAGGGTTCATAAGTATGCTTCATCAAAGACACCTGCCCAGATTATACAGATATGCTGTGGTGAGGATTTCAAACCTCATTATTACTCAGATTATCTCAAGGAAAAGTTCGGGTCTGTTTATAAGCTATAACTTCTAATGAAAATCAAGACAATAAAAAAGCGGCTTTTAAGCCGCTTCTTTGTTTTAATTAACTAGACTATTCAGCGATAAGTCCTGCATATTTTACTAATCCCGCGTCACTTTCAAGTACAGCAAATACAACAGTATATGTGCCAGCTTTAAGTACTACAGGGTTTCCGTTCCAGTCTGGGCCAACTTCAGGGGTCTCAGTGAATCCTGGGATCCAAAGAAGATCTGGAGTCAGGTTTTTGATTTCTCCGCTTTCAGGGCTCTGTGCCCACCAGTCTGGAGCTTCTTGGCCTTTAGCAACCTGCAGCCATTTCATTGTCTGGTTGCCGTCACATTCCTTAACAACGCCACCCTCTACATATTGAGCTGTCCAACCTGCACCTGTGTCAGATATTACAACATTCTCAAGGATATAGAGATATTTTGCGCCTTTGAGATCAGCTTTCAGAGCTGCAACACGCGCATCCTTTAAGGAAACAGCAGTCATCCTGAACTGATCCTTTCCAACAGCATCGCCCCATCCGGCGAACTGTCCTGTTACATAATAGTCTTTTTCTGTGTTTTCAAGGACCACATCTGGTGTGCATGCTACAAGTGATCCGAGTGTCAAAACCAGTGTCAGAATAATAGCAATAACTTTGATTTTTTTCATAACTCCTCCTAATTTTCTAGTAATGTATTTCTTAAATGAACAATTATATTTTATCACGGCCTTATGTAGAGTCAAGAGGTTTCAATTGAATTGTGAAAATAATGTGAACTTTAAAACTCTCTTCTAATCTAGTGCTCTATTTCAATATTACAGATGTCAATCCGTCAAGCGTAAGGATGGTACCATTCAGACGCGCTCTGCCTTGCCCTATATACCCGCTTATTGCATTAAAACTGATTTCTGTATACTCTGAAAGATCAATTGTTATCGGTTCATCAGAAAGATTATGGAAGACGCCTTTGGTGACATTTTCATATTGAGCAAGGAATCCGCCGAACAGGTTATAACCTTCAAATTTTAACGGAGTATAGTCTCCGACTGCAATCTCAGGATTTGCTTTTCTTAATGCTATAAGTTTCTTGTAATAAGTGTAAAGGCTGTTGCTCTGTCTTATCTGTTGTTTTACTGTACCATTAATCTGTCTTTCAGCTGGGAATGTTGTTCCTGGAGGATCTTGTACTGTATCTTTATCTCCCCAAAGCATTGCTAACCGTCTGTTAGCGTCAGTAGAAGAAGTGGCTCTGCTTCCATACATTCCGATTTCTTCCCCATAGTACATGAATGGGTTACCGGATGTCAGTATATATAGGTTAGCAGCCATATGCATCCTGTTTTCCTTGACGGATAAATAACCTGCGCATCTGTCCATATCATGATTGGAAATAAATGGCTTAAGAACTGCATCTGGATTGGAAATTTCAACATTTTCCTTGTAACGGCATATGTTTCTGACATAGTCATTTAAATTAAAAATTCCGTTTACAGTGAGTGCTACATCACCACCTGAACCTGCCATATCAAAATCAAAACAGTCCAAAGCCTCATAATATTCATATATACTGGTAGTGCTTGACCAGTTCTCTCCGACAAGGAAAACGTCCTCATCGTATTTTTTGCATGTGTCTGCAAACCATTTCCAAAACTCAATATTTCTAGTGTCATTATTCAGATAAACATACTTAACTGCATCAAGCCTGAAACCCTTCACACCTTTTTCCAGCCAGAATTTTGCTATGTTTTCGATCTCGTCAAGCACTTTCTGATTATCCATATTTAACTCAGGCATTGAAGGGGAGAAGTTACCTTCGTAATAGTACTGAACTCCGTCCGGGTCCACAGCAAGCTTATGCCATCCCTTGGATGAATCAGTTGTGATGCTGTACCAGTCCATATACTTATTATCCTTATCTCCTTCCTTAATTGCATTTTTCAGGTCCAGAAACCACCTGTTGTATTCTGATGTGTGGTTTAGAACAAGATCGATTATGACATCGATGCCTTTAGTGTCACATACGGATATGAGCTGTTCGAAATCCTCCATAGTCCCATAGTTTAAATCAATGCTGTAATAGTCTATGACATCATATTTATGGTAGGAGCCTGCCTGCATAATTGGCATAAGCCAGATTCCCTCTATTCCAAGACTTTTCCCGCTTAAGGGATCACCGTCGTTAAGATAATTAATGCGGTTTATTATTCCTTTTAAATCACCTGTTCCGTCTTCATCGCTATCAGAGAATCCTCCAACAAAGATTTCATAATACACGCCAGGAACATCAATATCCGGTAATTCATCTATTTTTATGGATTTTTCGCCTCTTAAAGCGTTTGATGTGCATGAGGCAAAAGTGAGCATCATTAAGATGCTCACAATTATACAACTTATTTTTTTCGTTATAGTTTTCATCATCCTTTTACCGAACCAGCAGTGCTTCCTTCTATATAGTATTTTTGCAGATACATGAATAGGGCAACTATCGGAATAGCTACACAGACACATCCGGCGGCAAAAACAGTAAACCGTGATGTATCTACTATCTGGCCATACATCATATAATACAATCCGACTGCAACTGTATGCAGATGAGTGTTCTGTTCACCTAGTATAACTCTTGCAAATATAAAATCCATCCATGGTGCAGTAAAACTCATTAATGCTGTGTACACGATTATAGGTTTGCTTATAGGCAGTATTACACTTCCAAAGATTCTTGCTTCTCCAGCTCCGTCGATTCTTGCAGCTTCAATAAGAGCCTGTGGTACAGTGTCAAAGAATCCTTTACCTACATAGAAGCCTAATCCCGCGCCTGCAGAGTAACACAGTATCAGTGCGGTCAGAGTCTGGGTTAATCCCAAAGCTTTCAGTATGTAGTATATTGCTATCATCGACATAAAACCGGGGAATAAGCCCATTACAATAGCTATATTCATAAAGGGTTTTCTCATCCTGAATTTAACTTTGCTCATTACATAAGCTACTGATAGATTAAGCATTGTCGATAAAACGCAGGAAAAAACAGCTACAAACAGGGTGTTTCGAAACCACACAGGGAAATAAGTATTTGTGAAAAGTGTTTTAAAGTTGTCAAAACCGAACTGTTTAGGCCAGTAGTGTGATACAACAGTACCTACCATTGTCCCATCAACATTGAATTCAGTACGTAGTGAATTAAGAAGTATCCAGAGTATGGGATACAGCCATATAATGCTTAAAGCGATAAGAAGGATATATGCGCCGGCTTTGGAAATTTTCTCGCTTCTTGTCTGATTAAAAAACTTAATTTTCGTCTTTGTATTAGTATTATCACTCATTGGAAAGCGTCCTCCTCTTTATAGGATTTGGATCTGCGGTAGGTTACTAGAGTAACTATCGATGTTATTAAGAAAGTCAGTATGCCTATTACAGCTCCCAGATTGTACTGCTGTTCATCAATCGTAAGTTTGTACAGCCATGTTACTAAAAGGTCTGTACCTCCTGCAATATATCCTCCAGTGACCTTCGGATTACCTGAAGTTAAAAGGTATATGATATTGAAACTAGTGATATTTCCTACGAATGAGGATATCAGATAAGGAGTAGTGATAAATACGATATATGGCATTGTTATCTTCCTTAGTATCGTGAATTTTCTTGCACCATCTATCTTGGCTGCTTCATAAAGGCTTTCAGGAATATTCATAATTGCTCCTGATGCCAAAAGCATTGAATATGGGATACCCACCCACAGATTTATGAGTATAATTGTTATGCGTGCAGTCCAAACATTCGGAGCGTTAGCAAGAAACGACATCGGTTCGCTTAGAATTCCAGTCTGTACTAAAAAGTTCTGTAATGGCCCATATTCACCTATTAAGTTCCTCATTGCAAGAAGCGAAACAAACTGCGGTATTGCAATGGTAAGGACAAAAATGGCTCGGAATATCTTTTTGCCTTTCAGTCCTTTTCTGTTAATGAGAAGAGCCAGCAATATTCCTCCGTAATAATTGAGGAATGTAGCAAAGAATGCCCATATGAGGGTCCATGCAAGAACCGGCAGGAATCTTGCTGCAATTTCACCGGTAGGATTAGTAAAGAATGCAGTAAAATTATCAAATCCCACCCAGTCGAAAAGCTTTAATCCAGCTTGTCTTTCCTTGTCATAATTGGTAAAAGCGATAAGTATCATAAATATTGTCGGTAACAGTGTAAACACAACTGCTCCTAAAGCTGCGGGAGTCAGCATCGTAATGTAGAAGCGGTTACCGAGCATTTCCTTTGCATCCTGCTTGAATGATGTCACTTTACCATAATTTTTTATATCCTGATCTGCTTTATAACTGCTTTTTATTCCGGAATTGTATGCAAACAGGTACATCAGGGTTATCCCGATAGTAACAACTCCGAATAAAAGCATAAGCATGGAATTGTCTGCAGGAGTGAAAATATCTCCCTCCTGAGTACCAAGTGTAATGAGGTTTATAAAAGCCTTGTAACCCAAAGGGGTCTTGTTCACTTCAGGACAGGTTATCATGAATAGGGCATAACCTGCCTGAATTATGAAGTATATAAGTCCCTTAATTATCTGGCCGTGATATACATTTCCCGAACCCATTACGAAGTGGGACATTTTGGTACCAAGACTGCCATCCATAAATCTGTTATAGAATCTTACGAATGGCTTTGAAAT
>Ga0123335_1000584_pt1 | contig 62033 bp, 56 predicted proteins | sample BiotimSIPDNA_2_FD_89707 | JGI IMG/M metagenome (GOLD analysis project Ga0123335, IMG submission 89707) | Anaerobic biogas reactor microbial communites from Washington, USA - Biogas_R2 time_0 SIP DNA | ecosystem: Engineered > Bioreactor > Anaerobic > Unclassified | place: Washington, USA... | reverse complement strand
AGTCCCTGAAGGCCCACCACTGCCTGGCCCGGTAGTTCAGTTGGTTAGAATGCCAGCCTGTCACGCTGGAGGTCGAGGGTTCGAGCCCCTTCCGGGTCGCCACATTCCTGCTGGTTGGGTTTTTGCTGGTGTAGCTCAATTGGCAGAGCAGCTGATTTGTAATCAGCAGGTTGCGGGTTCAAGTCCCTTCACCAGCTCCACCATGGATGGATACCCAAGTGGCCAAAGGGAGCAGACTGTAAATCTGCCGTCACAGACTTCGGTGGTTCGAATCCACCTCCATCCACCAGAAAACCGTCAGCTATACGCTGGCGGTTTTCGATTTTCGGGCACAAAGATGTGCTTGACAAAAATTGGGACACCGGATATGATAACCCATGCGCTCTTGCGGCGCCGGGGGAGCATAGCTCAGCTGGGAGAGCATCTGCCTTACAAGCAGAGGGTCACAGGTTCGAGCCCTGTTGTTCCCACCACAAAGTGGCCCGGTAGTTCAGTTGGTTAGAATGCCAGCCTGTCACGCTGGAGGTCGAGGGTTCGAGCCCCTTCCGGGTCGCCAATCTGCCTTGGTAGCTCAGTCGGTAGAGCAGTAGACTGAAAATCTACGTGTCGGTGGTTCGATTCCGCCCCAAGGCACCAGACACCGCTTGATATGTGCGGTGTTTTTTTATTTATTGCCCGATGCGGGCGCTCGCAGGATGCCGCACCAATGGAAAGACCCGCTGGCGGGTATAAGGGCAGTTTTGTGAAACGGGCTTGACATTTCACGCAGGGATGGGGCATAATGGCAACACGCTTTTTGACCCATGCCAGAAAGCGTTCAGAATGCGGTAGTAGCTCAGTTGGTAGAGCGCAACCTTGCCAAGGTTGAGGTCGCGAGTCCGAGTCTCGTCTACCGCTCCATCATCTATCCTTGCGTCAATCAAGCCGGTTTTTGCCGGCAGGGCAGGGGGCTGATGAAACAGCGCCTGGTTTCCCGGGCAAGATGGCGCCATAGCCAAGTGGTAAGGCGAAGGTCTGCAAAACCTTTATTCCCCAGTTCGAATCTGGGTGGCGCCTCCAAAGAGGGACTGCGAAACAATCCGATTTCGCGGTCTTTTTGTTGGCGGAGGAAATTGCCCTGTGTGATGAAAGAGTTCATCCATCGCAGCCCGGCTGCATCCTTTGCGCATTTGCGCCGGCACAGGCCAGCGATACATGGTATAATGTCGCGGTGACAGGAGGGGCAAGGTGAGCGGATTGAGCGCGCCGGTGTATGAGATGGTCTCCATGGGCCTTAGATATTGGCTGTTTTTTTTGGCTGTGGTAATCGTTTGGCGCGCTGTCAGGCTGATGCAAAAAGAGAGTCGTCTCTACAAAAAGACAATGCGCCAGTTGCCCGATGCCGGGCTTGTGGGTGAGTTGGTTGATTTGGAGACCGGGGAGTCGCATCCTCTGCCGCGGGAGGGGATGATTGGCTCCGGCCACGCGAGTGATATCCGCCTGCCCGGCATTCGCCGCCGAGCGCTTGAGATGGCTTTTCGGGCTGGGCATGGCCTTAAACTTATTCCCAGCCACCATAAGCACAGCCTGCGCCTTGATGATGAACTCATTGATGCCAGCGGGGATTATGCGCTGCATGGTTCAGTGCTGGATTTGGGGCAAAAAGCCTATCGCTTCCGCCTGTTTGAGGGATTGGATGTACCGGAGAGGCATTCCCTGCCATACTCCCCGGAGTATGAGAATCCTGAGGATGCATGGGCCCGGCAAATGGTGATGGAATCCCCGCCGCCCATGCCACCGGGCGAGGATGGGTATGGGATGGCTCTGCCGGTATGGGCTCAGGAGGTTCAGCCTGAATTGCCTGAGGAGGGCCTATACACCGAGGAGTCCTTGTTGCCGCCTTCCAGGAATTGGGAGGGCAAGGATGGAAACTGACAGGCAGCGCCCGGCTGAGCGCCGTTTGGTCAAGCCCGTGATGCTCTTCATGTTTTCCGCTTTTGTGCTGCTGGGGCTGAAGGATTTTGACTGGTTCACCTTCGCACTGGCGGTTCTGGTTCCCTTTGGCATCTATGCCGCCACCCTGCTGCTGCCCCGGCTCTTCCCCGCAGACACATTGCTCCTGGCGCTGGTGAACTTTCTGTGCGCCCTGGGAATCCTCACTCTGTACCGGACGGATCCGGCGCGGGGCATCAGCCAGATTTACAACTACGCCATTGGCGTAGGTGTTATGGTCATGGGCATCCTCTACATCCGTTTCTGGCAGCGCCTAAAAGCCACTGTGCCCATGATAGCGGTGGCTGCCGTGGTCTTTATGGCGCTTCCCGTTTTTTTTGGCGAAGAGCGCAACGGCGCCAAGGCATGGATCGCCCTGTTTGGTGTGAGCTTCCAGCCCAGCGAAATTGTGAAGCTTGCCCACCTGGTGGTGCTGGCTTTCCTGCTCTCACGCAGGCGCGTTCTCACCTCAGTCGTCTTTGCGGGCATTTCTTTGGCGCTGCTGATGTTGCAGAAAGACCTGGGCACAGCCCTCCTGTACTACGCCATCACCCTGATCATGGTGTTCAGCGCCACCGGCAGCCTGACTGTCCTGAGCCTGGGGACGGCTGGCGCTGCTGCAGGTGCCGTGTTGGGCTATTCCATTTTCAGCCATGTCCGGCGGCGTGTGTCCATATGGATTGATCCATGGATAGACCCCCGCGGCAGCGGCTATCAGATTGTCCAGTCACTTATTGCCATGGCAAATGGCGGCCTGTGGGGGACGGGCCTTGGCCTGGGGAATGCCAAAGTCATCCCTGAGTACGCAACAGATTTTATTTTTTCGGTCATCATCAATGAATTCGGTGTGCTTTTCGGCGCCTGTGTGGTGGCGGTTTACGCGCTCATTTTTATGCGGGGCATCAGCATCGCCATGCGTTCCCGAAGCAAGTTCCACACGCTGCTGGCGTTGGGCTGTTCTTCATTCATCGCTCTTCAGGCTTTTGTCATAATCGGGGGTAACATCAAACTGATCCCCCTGACCGGCGTGACGCTGCCGTTTGTGAGCTACGGGGGCACTTCCCTGATCAGCAGCCTCGGAATCCTGGGGCTTTTGCAGGGTGTGGCAAGTGTCAATCAAGAGGATATCAAGGAGGACCAAATGATAGCACTTATCGGGGAGGAGGGCTGATGAAACTCATCAAGCGCAATATCCGTATCATCGTGCTGGCTGTGTTGGTGCTTCTGGCCTCCCTGGTGGGTTATGGCGCTTACAGCCTGGGCAGTTTTGGCAACCGCTGGTTTTCTTCATCCGTCAATACCTTCGCCAGGCAGCAGAAAAACGATGTTATTCCTGGCCGCATCTTTGACCGCAACGGTGTGTTGCTGGCCAGCAGCGATGAAGAGGGTAAACGATATTACAGCAACGATGCCGCAGTGCGCAGTGCCATGGTGCATGTGGTAGGGGACAGCGAAAATAATGTCGCTTATGGTGTAGAATCATTTATGGCCCAGTACCTTTATGGCTTCAGCGATTCATTTGGCGAGAGGCTCCGCCAAGCGATTTCAGGGGTGAAGCGTCGGGGGAATGATCTGCGAATCTCTGTGGATGCCAGCCTGTCGCGATTCATAGCCCGCGCGTTCCCGGCAGAAAAAGCGGGCGCTGTGGTTGTGATGAACTACAGGACGGGAGAATTGTTGAACTTAATGTCTTTCCCACTGTTTGATCCCATGAACATTCCCCGGAATATTGAAGCGGACCCGAACAAACCTTTCTGGAACAAGGCCACCCGATGGTTGAGCGCGCCAGGATCGGCTTTCAAAGTGGTGACACTGGCTGCAGCGCTGAAAAATATCCCGGACGCCATGGCAAGGACCTATGAATGCACTGGCGCCTATCAAGTGGGAGACACGGTCATCACCGATGCCGGGATGGCCTCCCATGGCACGATCGATCTGAAAAAGGCCGTCGAAGTCAGCTGCAACATTACATTCGCCAAAATAGCCCTGGAATTGGGCGATGAAGCAATGCGACGGGCCAGCCAGGCATTTGGCATGGACGACTATTTTCTGTTTACTGATTTGGTCGTGGAAAACTCAGCTTATCCCAAAACAAACCGGGTAAGCAAGGAGGTTGCCTGGACGGGCCCTGGACAAAGTGCATTGCTGTTAACGCCGCTTCATATGGCCATGATCACCTCGGCCATCGCCAATGACGGCGTGATGATGGAACCCAAAATTCTGCTCCAGGCAATAAGCGATGCTGGGAACACCATAGCAAGCCTTTCCCCCAGGGCGTACAGATACCCACTCCAGGCTTTTGAAGCGGACATCATCGCCGACGCCATGCGCGCAGTGGTTACAAGGGGCACTGCCACCGCGGCTGCAGTATCAGGCCTGAAGGTTTGCGGCAAGACTGGCTCAGCCCAAGTAACGGGTCAGGAGCAGACAAACGCCTGGTTCATTGGTTTCCTGGATGAGCCTGATCTTCCCTTTGCGCTGTGTGTGGTGGTGGAGGATGGCGGCGGCGGCGGTCAGGCAGCAGCCCCGCTGGCGGCAAAAATATTCAATGAACTGAAGAAGTACCGATACTGAGTTGGCGGTTTATAAGGCAAAATGGAAGCCGCGGGAGGCTTCCATTTTTGCACGCCGGAGGAGGATTCAGCGCTTAGTCATCAATGATTTCTTTGGAATCACTTAACATATCTACCTCTGTTCCAATAAATTCCTCGTCATCCGGCATGACAGCGCTGAGCGCGTCATTTGCAGCTTCTTTTTTCTTTGGGATCCTGGGTTCGCCGGCAGGAGGAGGCGGCTGCAAACGTTTAATATCCTGCAGGCGATACTCCCGGACTTCGGTGCCATCACCATGTTGAACGCGGGCACGTATGGTCTCCAGCAAGGGATTCAGGTCAACCACTATGCCCCGCCCGTCAGGGGTGATGACCTCTTTGCCGATCTTGGGCATCTGCTTGCGGGTTTTTTGGTACTGCTCATGCTCATAAGCCAGGCAACACATCAGCCGGCCGCATACGCCGGAAATTTTGGTCGGATTAAGCGACAGGCTCTGGTCCTTGGCCATGCGGATTGAAACAGGCTGAAAATCCTTGAGATGCTGAGTGCAGCAAAGGGAGCGGCCGCAGGGACCCAAGCCACCAATCATCCGCGCCTCATCCCGAACGCCAATCTGCTTTAGCTCGATGCGCGTGCGGAAGACGGCGGCCAGGTCTTTCACCAGTTTCCTGAAATCGACCCTGCCGTTGGAGGTGAAATACACCATCAGTTTGCTTTGGTCCAGGGTGTACTCCACCCTGACCAGTTTCATGTCAAGCCCATGCTCATTCACCTTTTCGTGGCAAATTGCAAAGGCTTCCCTCTCCCGCTCTATACGCTGTGCCTGCTGCTCCAGGTCACCAGGAGTCACCATGCGCAAAACACTGCGCAGCGGAGGTATTAATCGTATTTCATCAACCTCATGTGTGGATTCCGCCACCTGCGCAATTTCAGCTCCCCTGGGGGTTTCTACTACAACCGAGTCCCCGACCATTGGGGCAAGCGTACCGGGGTTGAAATAATAGAGCCTGCCGGCTTGAACAAAACGAACGCCAATTACCATGGGCATGGTTGATTATCCTCCAAAATATTAAGCAATAGTTGATCCGCAATCCCCTGCCATGTCACATTGGACGCGCGCTGTCGCCGGGCAAGGAAGAGGGATTCCAGCATGGCCCGGTGCTTCAGGGATGCTTCATAATAAGCCTCGGGATCTGGATGCTCAGGGGCACCAGCGCTGAAGGAAGCGAGGGCTTTTGCTTCCAGATAGTTCAGCAGTTGTTCAGCTTCCTGGCGAAACTCCTTAAGCTGTTCTGAGATTTCAGGTATCTGTGAGAGATCAGCAGGGGAGAAGAGAACCGTGTCAGCGCGGGATTTGAGTGCCCAGAAATCCTCGTTACCCGCCATTCTCATCGCGGTTCCGGGGCTCCCGCCGGACAGGGGAACCAGGTCCCGTGCTGTCTGAGTGGAAAACCCTTGGCTGATTAGGTGTGATTCCAGCAAATCATCCGGCCAGGCCGGCAAACGCTGGAACCTGCAACGGGAAAGGATGGTGGGAAGCACGGATTTTTCATTCGTTGCGGTTAAAATAAACACCGTCACTTCATCCGGCTCTTCAATGGCTTTTAACAACGCGTTCTGGGCGGGCACGGTGAAAAGGTCAAAGTCCTCAAGAATCACTGCCCGTCGGCCGGATTCCAGGGGATATTGGCTTAGTTGAGCCAATATTTCGCGCACCTGGTCGATTTTGATGCTCTTTGTATTGGGCAGAAGGCCCAGCCGCAGGCAATTGGGGTGGAATCCGGATGTGATGCGCCGGCAGGCTTTGCACTTCCCGCAGGGCGCGTCCGTTCGGTTTTCACAGAAAAGGCAAAGGACAAGGAGCTTTGCCAGCGTTCTTTTGCCAACGCCAAATGGGCCTGATAGCATCAGCGACTGAGGCGCCTGGCCCGAAAGGTAACTGAAAATCAGATGTTTCAGAGGCGCCGAAACCGCGCTGAAAACATCTATGAGTTCGGCGGGTGCGGAATAATCTGGACGATGAGACAAAGCGCTAAATTTTCAGGAACTGCTCGACGCTTAGCACGAATACCGTGGCGCCGCCCACTGTGACCTCAATGGGATAGGGGGCATACATACCTGTGGCGCCACCCATGGTAACGGGGGAAGTGGCAATCTGCTTTCGGCTTTTGCATACCTTTTCAATAACAGCCATGCAGTCATCAAAACGGTCGTCCTCAACGCCAACCAGAAGCGTTGTGTTCCCGGCGCGCAAAAAGCCGCCTGTGGTCGCCAATTTGGTTACGCCGTATCCTTCACCCATCAGTTCGCTGACTAAATGGGACGCATCCTCATCCTGGACAATGGCAATAATCAGTTTCATACCTACCTTGTACCTCCTGTTCGGTTGCGCGGAAGAGGTATTCCGCTCCAGTCACCTACAGTATACTTGGTTTTGGTGCATGTTTCAAGCCCGGCCAATGCTTGTCAACTTTTGGGCTGTATGTTAGAATAGCCGCGGTTTATGCCAAAGAGCACAAGCCATCAGGAGATAAATGATCAGAGTATTTTTGGACGTCCTGGGCGGGGATCACGCTCCCGAGGCCACTTGCCGCGGGGCAATTGAGGCTGTCCGCAACGATCCCGATCTTTTCATCACCCTGGCGGGGCCAATGGATACCATCACGCCTTATTTGGATGAGGCCGGGGACATACGGGGAAGGCTCGCCCTTGCCAATGCGCCTGAGGGGATCGACAACCATGAATCCCCGGCGATGGCGATTCGCCAGAAAAAGAAAAGCGCGGTTGTGATGGGTATGTTGGCTTTGCGGGCCAAGGAGGCAGACGCTTTTGTATCGGCAGGTCCCACAGGGGCTGTGTTGGTGGGCGGCATGCTGCGTCTGGGCCGGATTCCAGGCATTGAGCGGCCAGCGCTGGCGCCGCTGATTCCAAGCAGCAACGGGCAATTTCTTTTGATCGACTGCGGCGCCAATGTGGACAGCCGTCCGGAGTGGCTGGCGCAGTTCGCCATCATGGGTGATGCCTATATGAAGCGGGTAATGGGAATCAAGGAACCTCGGGTAGGCCTTGTAAACAATGGCGCTGAGGAGGAGAAGGGTAACCTGCTCTACAGCCAGGCACACCAGTTGCTCAAAAAGGCACCTGTCCTTTTTGTGGGCAACATTGAGGGACGCGATATCCCTGCTGACCATGCGGATGTCATCGTGTGTGACGGGTTTGACGGCAACCTCATCCTTAAATACACAGAGGGCATCGCGGAGGCGCTGATGGGCATCATCAAGCGTGAGCTGATGAGCGATACGCGCAGCAAACTGGGCGCGCTGCTTGCCAGGAATGCGTTCAGGCGCGTAAAAAAGCGGATGGATTATACCGAAGTGGGCGGTGCGCCACTGCTGGGTGTTCAGGGCGCGGTGGTTAAAGCCCACGGTTCCAGTAATGCCCGTGCGATTGCCAGCGCCATACGCCAAGCAGCCAGCATGGTGCGCGGCGGTGTTGCCCCGGCTATTGAGGAAGCTATCAAGGCCCAATCCAACTCGGACAATGATCAGCAGGAGGAAAAGAAACATGGTATTTGAAAAGGTGTCTGAACTCATCGCCAACCAATTGAAGGTAAGCCCCGAGAAGGTCAGCATGGACGCCAAACTGGTGGAAGATCTGGGGGCAGACAGCGCCAACGTCATGGTATTGATTATGGATCTGGAAGACGCTTTCGACCTTCAAGTGGAGGACAGTGCCATCACCAACCTCAAAACTGTTGGGGATGTAGTCAACTACATTGAGTCGCGCAAGGGCTGACAGCGGGGCAGGCCGGCTGCTGCGCCAATGGCCGGCAGCCCTTTTTCGTGTGGAGGCGGAATGCCGGATTTAAGGACTCTTGAGGATGCGCTGGCCTACTCTTTCAAGGATCAGCAATTGCTTTCCCGTGCGCTGACCCATGCCTCCCTCTCCCGGGAGGAGAACAACCAGCGCCTGGAGTTCCTGGGAGATGCGGTGCTGCAGCTGTGCATCAGCGCGCAGCTTTTCAGTCAAAAACGAAAAGATGATGAAGGCAGCTTAACCAGGCGGCGCCAGCAGCTCGTGTGCGAGGCGGCGCTGTTTGAATTGGCCAATCACCTAGATCTTGGGTCTTATATTCGGATGCAGCCCGAACTGGTGCGCGCTGGTGGGCGGCAAAGCGCTTCTTTGCTGGCGGATGCCATGGAGGCAGTCATCGGCGCAGTATTCCTGGATGGCGGCATGGAAGCCGCGGGAGGATTGGTTAACCGCCTTTGGTCTCAACTTATCCCGCAGACGGACACAGCACTGGACGCCAAGGGCGCATTGCAGGCCCACCTCCAAGGGCAGGGGCACCCCCAACCGGCGTACGAACTGACAGGCCAAAAGGGACCTCCTCATCAGCGGACCTTCGAAACAGCCGTTTACGCCTCAGGCCGTGAATTGGCGCGTGCCTGGGGAAATACCATCAAGTCGGCTCAGCAGCTGGCAGCCCAAAAAGCTTTGGAAATACTGAAAACAGAAGAAGCGCAGCAATGAAATTATCCCGGCTTGAGCTATTTGGCTTCAAATCGTTCCCACGGCGGACCATCATCACTTTTGATGATGGTATTACCGGTATTGTGGGGCCAAACGGTTCAGGAAAAAGCAATATCGCCGACGCCATGCGCTGGGTGCTGGGTGAGCAGAGTGCCAAGGCTTTGCGGGGAGCCAAAATGGAAGATGTCATCTTTGCCGGCACGCAAACGCGCAAGATGATGCCTTACTGCGAGGTATCCCTGATCTTCGACAATGCTGATGGCACGCTCAATGACCCGCACAGCGAGGTGATGGTAACCCGGCGGGTATATCGCAGTGGGGAAGGGGAGTATTCCCTGAATAAGAAACAATGCCGCCTGAAGGACATTTTAGGGCTGTTCCAGGATACCGGTATCGGGCAGGAAGGTTATTCACTTATCGGCCAGGGGCACATCGACGAAATCCTTTCCAACAAAGGCGAGGAGCGACGGGCGGCATTTGAGGAAGCTGCAGGCATTGCAGCCTTCCGCTCACGCAAGGAAGAGGCACTCAGAAAACTCCAGCGTACTGAGGATAATTTAGCCCGCGTGATGGACTTGGTTGAGGAATTGTCCGGTCGGCTGATCCCCCTGAAAGAGCAGGCCCAGGCAGCCCAGCAGTATATCCTGAATGCAGAGAGGCTGAAGTTGCTGGATATCAATATCTTCCTCTGGCGTCACGATCGCCTGGAAGAACGGATGAGCACCCTTGAGGAAAAGGTTGCCGGGATGAAGGCGATGATTGCCCGGCACGAAAAAGATCTTCTTTTGCTAAAAGCCAAACGGAATGAGCTGGATGCGGAGCTTACAAGCCAGGAGGCCATATCGGACAGGGCAAAAGAAGTATTGGCGGAGCTTGAAACGGATTGGCAGGAACATCGCCTGCTGTCCCAGCGCCGCATAGACGAACTGGAAATGGCACAGGAAGATTTCAGCCGCCTGAATCAGGCTGTGGATAAGTTCCTCGAGGAATACCTGGAGCTAAAGGCCTTGGCTGAAAAAAGCCAGGAAGAAGAAAGCCAGGTGAGTGCGCGCCTTCAGAGCCTAAGCCACACATGGGAGCAGGAGGAGGCCTTCCTTGGCCAAAAATCCAGCGCTGTGGCAACGGCAGAAGAAGCCCTTGAAGCACACCGTTCACGGATTCTGAAATCAGCCGGCTCATTAAGCGGGGCACGGGAGAACAGGGTGCGCCAACAGATGATGCTGGACCAGGCCACCAAACGCCGGGACGAACTGCAAGCAGAGAGGGCTGTGCTGGAGAAAGCTCAGGATAACCAGGCTGGGCAGTTGGATGCTGCAAAGGGAAGGCATGAAGACGCCAAGCGAATGATGGAGGGCTTGTTTGCAGAACTTGCCAAAAAGGAAAAGGAGGCCAGAAGCGGCCATGAGCGCTATCAGGAAATGATGCGCGACCTTGGCACGCTCAAATCCAAAATCCGCCAGGACGAGAGCCGCCATGATACCCTCAGGGAATTATCCCAGGGCCTGGAGGGTTATTTTCAGCCTGTGCGACAGGCACTTAAATATGCCCGCCAGATGCCAAAGGTAAGGGGTGTATTGGCGCAACTCGTCACTGTGCCAAGAGAAATGGAAACCGCTATCGAAATGCTTTTGGGGAATACTCTCCAGAACATCGTGACCGATGACGAGGAAACTGCACAGCGCCTGATTGACTATCTGCGGGAGAACAAACTTGGCCGCACTACCTTCCTGCCCATCAGTGCTATCAGCCCAAAGACGCTGTCAGGCCAGGAACGCAGGCTGCTGGACATGCCAGGTTGCCTGGGGGTAGCCAGCGACCTGGTAGATACGAATGATGTATTCCGACCGATTGTGGAAAACTTGCTGGGACGGGCAATTGTGGTGAGGACGCTTAGCGATGCTATCCCAATCTCCCGTGCGGGGCGCCAGTCATTTCATGTGGTGACCTTGCAGGGGGATGTGATGCGCGCTGGGGGCGCCATAACGGGTGGCGCCAGCGCAACCCGGAGTGCCAGCTTTCTGGGTAGGGAGCGTGAAATAAAAGAACTGTCTGCCAGTATTTTAAGGGAGCAAGCGGTAGTGGCGAGGCTGGCCCAGGAAGCGGATGCCACCTTGAAGAAGCTTCAGGAAGAGGACAGCTCGGTGGCGGCAATACAAGCAAAAGCCCAGGATGAAGAGATCGGCCTCGCCCGGGAAGAGGAGCGCGTTCGCAACGCCCAGACTGCCCTGAATAACGCCAAACAGAAGCTTGATGCAGTACAGGGCGCCATTGCCCAACTGGAAACCACCATCATCGACTTGCAGCAGGATCTTAGCCGTACGGATAACGAAGCCCAGGCTATGGAGACAGATCAGAAACTTCTGGCGCAGCAGGAGATTGAGCTGAAAACGGCGCTGGCCTCCCTGCGACAGGAGATGGACCTGCAGCGGGAAAAAACGGCTGCAGCGCTGGCCGCCCGCCAGGAACTGAGCCACCAGATCAACTTCCTGATGCATGACCGCAATCGCCTGAACAAGGAGCTTTCAAGGATAAGGTCTCAGCAGGAAAAGGCCAAAGGCGATCAGCAAAAACTGGAGGAGAGGATCGAAGCGCTAACCCTGAGCCAGGAAGAGGATGCTCTAAGGAACATTTCCCTTCAAGGGCGCCTGGCTTCAGCCCGGGATGAAATGGCTGGCCTTGACCAGAAGCGGCGGCAGATCCAGCAGGCCCAAAAACAGTGCAGCGAGGAAATGGAGGTCCTGCATCAGCGATTGCAGGAAGACAGTGCAAAACTGCACCGAAGTGAGTTGTCATTGACGCGTCTGCAGGATGAACAGCATGCCCTTGCAAGCACCCTCTGGAACAGCTATGAACTCACTTATTCCGCGGCAGATGTGATGCGGGGAAACCTGTCCCTGGACCTGCCGGGCGCTGAAAATGAAGCGGCCCAACTGCGCCAGACAATCAGGGACATGGGTCCCGTCAATATCCATGCCATAGAGGATTACGCCCAGACCAGGGCACGCTATGATGGGTTGACCGCCCAGCAGAAAGACGCCAATAAAGCAAGGGAAGACCTAAACCAGCTCATTGAGCGCCTGCAGAAGGAGATGGAAAAGCAGTTTGTAACAGCCTTTGAGCTGTTGAACAATCATTTTGGAGAGACTTTCAAGCGCCTTTTCTCAGGCGGACAAGCGCGCTTAAGCCTCAGCGACCCCGGAGATCCGCTGGGTTGTGATATACTCATTGAGGCTCAGCCCCCGGGCAAGAAACTGCAGCTTTTAAGCTTGTTGTCCGGTGGCGAGCGGGCTTTGACCGCCATCGCTATCCTCTTTGCGATGCTGGAACTCAAGGCCACCCCATTTTGTGTGCTGGACGAAATCGAAGCGGCGTTGGATGACGCCAATATTGTGCACTTTGCTGATTACCTGGCGGAGTATGCAAAAGAAACCCAATTCATTGTGGTGACGCACCGCAAGGGCACCATGGCCCGTTGTGACACGCTTTACGGCGTGACAATGCGCGAAAAAGGCGTATCAGATATGATTTCCGTGAGTTTACAGAATTACCCGGCATAAGGAGTGAATATGGCAGGATTTTTCGCCCGGCTGAAAGAAGGCCTCAGTAAAACCCGCGGCAATATGACCGGGAAAATTGACGAACTGGCCAGGAACATCCGCCAGATAGATGACGATTTTTTTGAGGAATTGACGGATATCCTGCTTTTAGGTGATGTGGGGGTGGCAGCGACTGAGCACATTATTGCAGCCCTAAGGCAACAGGTCAGGGATTCGCGGGTCAAGGACCCGGAACAGGCCAAGGCGATGCTGCAGTCAATCATCATCCAGGAGATGGACATTCCCCGCCCTTCGCTCAAATGGCCAATGGTTATGCTGGTGGTGGGCGTAAATGGGGTTGGCAAAACAACTACCGTGGGGAAGCTGGCCATGCGCTTCAAGGAAGTGGGGCGCAGCGTGATGCTGGCGGCTGCCGACACTTACCGCGCGGCGGCCGATGACCAACTTCAGGTGTGGGCTGAGCGCGCCGGAGTCCCGTTGATTAGGCAGCAGATGGGCGCTGACCCGGCTGCGGTGGTGTTTGATGCTGTCCAGTCCGCTAAATCCAGGAATACCGACCTCCTGATTGTTGATACAGCGGGCAGGCTGCACAACAAGAAAAACCTGATGGATGAGTTGGGCAAAATAAGGCGCGTCATCGACAGGGAATATCCCCAGGCCAGTATGCGCTGCATGCTGGTTCTGGACGCCACCACCGGCCAGAACGGGCTTAACCAGGCCAAGCTGTTTAAGGAAGTGGTGGATATTGACGGGATTATCCTCACCAAACTGGATGGCACGGCCAAGGGCGGAATCGCAATCGCCATCAGGCGGGAGTTGAACGTACCGGTCTGGTACATCGGCGTCGGGGAAGGAATAGACGATCTTCAGCCTTTCAATCCAAAGGAGTTTTCCGAGGCGCTGTTCTGAATCCACTCCAAAGCGATCACCCCCGGCGAAGCCAGGGGTGAATTTCATTTGCCAATGCTATTGTCAGCGCTTATGATCCGCTGGGATAGTTGCCTTCAAAGAGGATACGCTGGGTAGCGGGCCCGGCTACCCCGTCCTGAGAAAGGCCCTTGCGCCGCTGAAACTCGCGGACAGAGTCCGAGGTACCCACGCCATAGAGCCCATCAACTGTCAGATTGAAATAGCCCTGATCTTTGAGAGCCTGCTGGAGATTGCGTACCAGTGCGCCGGAGTTGCCTTCTCTTAAGGTAACATATCCGCCCTGGGGATTGGGGGTGACATCAACATAGAAAGGGATAGGAGTTGGGGTACCGGCGGATGGCGGCCGGGGCGTTCCTGAGCCAGCGCCGTTGGCATCACTGCTGAACAGGCGGTTGAGCGTCGTTTCCCCTGCCTTGCCATCAGTCGTCAGGCCGTTTGCTGCCTGGAAGTCCTTAACGGCGGTTTCTGTGCTGATGCCGAAGTCGCCATCTACAGCGCCATTGTAAAAGCGCAGTTCCTTAAGCCTTTGCTGCAGCCTGCGTACGGCTGCCGAATCCCTCATACCACGTTCAAGGGTCACACCAATCACACCAACGGACGAAGAAGTGCCCCGTGCGGAGGAGGAATAGAGTTTTTCAAGCGTCATTGGGCCAGCGATGCCATCCGCATAGGAAACATTGCGCCGCTGGAAGGCGTATACAGCCTGTTCGGTGACGTCATTGAAGCGTCCGGTGGGGTTACCGCTGAGGTAACCCAGATCGATCAACCGCTCCTGCAGGCGCCTTACATCGGCACCGGTGGAACCGTTCCTCAGGAATACATTGGGATTCACCCGTGGCGTTGCTGTGGGCCGCGGCGTAGGTGTTACGCGGGGGGTCGGCCTGGGCGAAGGAGTTGGCGGAAGCGCCTGGGAGGAGTTTAAGCGGTTCAATGTGGCAGGGCCTGCAATACCATCCACTGTCAGCCGGTTTCGGCTCTGAAATTGCTTGAGGGCAGATTCCGTGCCAGCGCCGAAGTCGCCATCAACCGAGCCCTTGTAATAGCCCAGGTCTTTCAGCCTCTGCTGAAGGCTGCGGACTGCGGGGCCTTCAGCGCCCAACTTCAGCACACTGCTGGTGGGCTGGGGGGTGATGCTGGGGGATACAGTCAGGCTGATGATCCCGCCTCCCCATGTAGCGGTAGGGGTAATAAAGCCGCTGGGGTCGGGCGTATTAATGCCCCAGGGAGACAATGTGGTGGTGCCCAGACTCCCCGTGCCAGGGGGAGTGACGATAGGCGCCACAGTAGCCGTGGCTATCTGCGGAGGCGCGGTTGTGCGCATGGGGAAGGGACCTTCCACTGTGGCTCCGATACCTGCCTGGTTCCTGCCGGAATCGTCCGGGGTTGCCGTACAGCCCGCAAGGATGACGGCAATGGCCGCCAGGATGATCAGCCCGGCCAGCCGTTTCTTGGTTCTCTTTTCCATTTCAGTCCACATCCTTATCCGACGGTTTACCACGGAGACAAACATACAACGCCCGATGTGCTGGATTTCATGCGTCGACTCACCCGGTCTGTAAACGAATATGCGCTGCGGGCAAGCAAATCATAGCACAAAACATAGGCATGTTCAATCATTTGTAATAAATTGACACGGCTGTGCGGCTTTGTTAAAATGCGCCGGTCAATCAGGAGGAAACTGATGAGCCTTGCAGAGATAATTATCATTGCCGGAAGCCTATCCATGGATGCGATGGCGGTTGCCATCTGCAAAGGCGCCTGTATGCGCGGCCGTAATTGGAAGGAAAGCATTCTCATTGCTTTTATGTTTGGCTTTTTCCAGGCTGCCATGCCGTTGATCGGCTGGACACTTGGCAGCGGCATGCAGCAGCATATCAGCGCATATGGCCGCATTATTGCGTTTGTGCTGCTTACCATTATTGGCGTCAAGCTCATCCGGGATGCCGTCAAGGAAGGCAGCGGCGCGTTGGTCTGCAAGCCCTTGATATTCACTGAACTCATTGTGCTTGCTTTCGCCACCAGCATTGATGCCATGGCGGCGGGCTTCGCCTTTGCGGCTTTGGACATGAATATTTGGCTGGCGATTCTGCTTATCGGGGCCATTACCTTTTTGCTGTCCTATCTGGGTACGCTGGTTGGCTGCAGGTTTGGCGCGAAATACCAATCCAAGGCCCAACTGGCCGGGGGGATCACCCTGGCCCTGATGGGACTAAGGATTCTGGCAGGGCAACTGAGCATTTAGAAGTTCGAATCAGTCATACAGCGCGTCCCGCAGGTAACCCGCCAGGATGTCAACAATTCTGGCGTTTTTGCCCCCACGGGTGACGATAACGTCGGCATACTGAATATAATTTCTGATATATTTGTCATACATGGGTTTTACAGTGGCCAGGTATTGTTCGGCGATGCTGTCAATGCTGCGCTCCCGCTCCTTAATATCCCGGACGATACGGCGAAGAAGGCAGATGTCAGGTTCAACATTGATAAACAGTTTTAAGTACATCAGATCTCTGAGCCTGGGGTCATAAAAGGCGTGAATGCCCTCCAGGATCAGGACATCGCCCGGGTAAACGATCTCATCGCTGTCGCAGCGGGCGTGTTGCGTGAAGTCATAACCCTTGCGGGTAGTGGCTTTGTCGTTCAATAGCGCTTGTACATCCTGCAGCAAAAGGTCATGGTCAAAAATTTTAGGCTCATCGAAGTTGAGCCTGGCGCGCTGATCAAAGCTCAGTTCGCGGTGGTCAAAGTAATAAGCATCCTGCTTAATCACAACACTGGAAGCGCCAACGGCCTGAACAAGCTCCTCCGCCAGGGTGGTTTTGCCGGAACCGCTGGCCCCGCAAATCCCGATAAACAGCATGCGACCCCTCCTGTGTGACCTGAAGAAAGACTAATCCAAGCGGAAGGCACTGTCAAGGTTCATTTGGCTTGACTCGTGTGAAAAAGCGCGCTATATTAGCCGCAAGTGAATATCCTTATCAAGAGTGGCAGAGGGACTGGCCCTGTGAAGCCCGGCAGCCTGCGAGAGCAAGGTGCTAAATCCAGCGGTGATGTTTCACCGGCAGATAAGGCGGAACACAAGCGCTTGTCTGATAAGGCAAGCGCTTATTATGGGAGGAAACATGACAATGCGGCTTATGACCTCAGAATCGGTAACGGAAGGGCATCCGGACAAGATGTGCGACCAGATTTCAGACGCGGTGCTTGATGCCATCATCGCGGAGGATTCAAATGCCCGGGTAGCTTGTGAAACATGTGCAACAACCGGATTGCTCCTCATTATGGGAGAGATTACTACCAAAACATATGTTCCGCTTGCGGACGTGGCGCGAGAGGTAGCCCTTGATATTGGCTATAACAGCTCCGAGATGGGCTTTGATGGCAATTCGTGCGCGGTGCTGACTGCCGTTCATGAGCAGTCGGGTGACATCAGCCAGGGTGTTTCCTGCGCGCTGGAGGGGCGGGGCATCATGAGTGACTGCCGAATAACCGGAGCCGGGGATCAGGGGATGATGTTTGGCTTTGCCAGCGATGAAACTCCAGAGCTAATGCCCATGGCGCTGGCCCTTTCCCACCGCCTCACCCGCCGCATGAGTGAGGTGAGGAAATCCGGCTTCCTGCCCTTCTTGCGTCCGGACGGCAAAGCCCAGGTAACCATCGCTTATGAAAACGGACGGCCATTGCGCGTGGAAACGGTTGTCCTGTCCACCCAACATGATGAGAAGGTGGCCCAGGGCGAGATTGAGGAGGCCATGCTGAGCCAGGTGATTCCATACTGTGTTCCGAAAGATCTGCTTTATAGGGATACCCGATTCTTCATCAATCCCACCGGCCGCTTCGTTATTGGCGGCCCTGCAGGGGATTCGGGGCTGACAGGGCGAAAAATAATCGTCGACACCTATGGCGGTTACGCACCGCATGGCGGCGGCGCCTTCTCCGGTAAGGATCCAACCAAGGTGGATCGTTCCGCTGCTTACATGGCCCGATACGCGGCAAAAAATGTTGTTGCCGCCGGGCTGGCGGACAAATGCCAGATCGCCCTGGCCTATGCCATCGGTATGGCAGAGCCGGTCAGTTTTAATATTGACACTTTCGGTACCGGCAAATCCGATGATGCTGTGATTGCACGGGCTGTTCGGGACAATTTCGATTTTCGGCCTGACGGGATCATCCGTTCGCTGGACCTCCTGCGCCCAATTTACCGGCAGACCGCCAGCTACGGGCACTTCGGCCGTGACGATTTGGATTTGCCCTGGGAAAAGACTGATAAAGTGGAAGTTCTGAAGAAAGCGGCGCACTAAAAAGGGAAGGGCTATTGATCCTTCCCAACATTTGAATAAAACTGATCAGGTTCCCAGGTAGGCTTTCTGCACATCCGGGTCCACAAGAAGTTCCCGGCTCAGACCGGACTTGACCACATGCCCGGTTTCCAGCACATAGGCCCTGTGCGAGATGGTTAGTGCCATGTGGGCGTTTTGTTCAACCAGCAGGATGGTGATCCCCTCCTGGCTGATCTGCTGAATAATATCGAAAATTTCCTGAACCAGAATAGGGGCTAAGCCCATGGAAGGCTCATCCATCATCAAAAGCTTGGGCCGGCTCATCAGTGCCCTGCCCATGGCCAACATTTGCTGTTCACCGCCGGACAAGGTGCCGGCGATTTGCTTTCGCCTTTCCTTCAGGATGGGGAAATGCCCATATACCAGATCCAGATCCCGGTTGATATCGCCGGTTTCTTTTCTGATATAGGCGCCCATTTCCAGGTTTTCAAGGACCGTCATCCGGGAGAAGACGCGGCGTCCTTCAGGCACTTGGGCGATGCCGCGTTCCACCAGTTTGCAGGCCGGCAATTTGCGGATGGCCTGGCCTATAAACATAATTTCGCCACTGGAGACAGGCAGGAGGTTTGAGATGGCGTTTAGCGTAGTGGATTTACCAGCGCCGTTGGCGCCAATAAGCGAGACGATCTCCCCCTGCCGGACTTCAAAGGATATATCATGCAGCGCGTGGATAGCGCCGTAGAAGACATTGATATCGTGCACTTTAAGCATGGGCAAGCCCTCCCATGGACCCCGGCCGGGCATCGGCGCTGCCCAGGTAGGCGGCGATAACGCCGGGATTATTGCGGATTTGCTCAGGTGTTCCTTCCGCGATGACCTTGCCATAGTTCAGCACATAAATCCGCTCGCAGATGCCCATCACCAGTTTCATGTCATGCTCGATCAACAGGATGGCCACGGAGAAGCGGTTCCGGATGGTCTTGATCGTCTGCATCAACTCAGTTGTTTCCATGGGGTTCATGCCGGCAGCCGGCTCATCCAGCAGGAGAACTTTGGGGTTTGATGCCAGGGCGCGGCAAATTTCCAGCTTACGTTGCTGGCCGTAGGGGAGGGAACTGGACGGCGCATCCGCCACATCCTCCATCTGGAAAACACGGAGCAGTTCCCGCGCGCGTATGTCAATTCCCCGCTCCTCGCTGGTACAATCGCTGTCTCGCAGAATGCCGCTCAGTGTGGAGTAATGCATCCGGGAGTGGAATGCCACCTTGATGTTTTCAAGCACGGTCATGGATTTGAACAAGCGGATGTTTTGAAAGGTGCGCGCGATTCCGTTTTTGGTGATTTCATGGGGAGCCAGCCCGTTGATGCGTTTGCCCAGGAGGTTGATATCTCCATCTGTAGGAATGTAGACGCCTGTCAGCATATTGAAAATGGTGGTCTTTCCAGCGCCATTGGGACCGATAAGGCCAACAATTTCATTGTTCATCAGGCAGAGGTTCACATCATCTGCGGCCCTCAAGCCTCCAAAGGAAATGCCCAGCCTGCAGATTTCAAGCACCGGCTTTTCCTCCCATACATCATAGCGGGGCGTAAAAGGCATCTTGGTTTCCGACGTTTTCCCTTTGAAAACCTTTCGAAAAAACCGTTCGGCCCACTCCCAGAAATCCAGAAGAGAGAACTCCCTTGTGCCCAAAAGGCCGGATGGCCGGAACAGCATCATCAGGATGAGCACCAACGAATAAATGATAAGCCGATATTCTGCGAGTCCGCGAAGCATCTCCGGCAGGGTCACCAAGATTATTGAGGCAATGATTGAGCCGGTGATAGAGCCCATGCCGCCAAGCACCACAATGACCAGGTATTCGATGGACTTGTTGAAACCGAAAATTTTGGCATTGAGGATACCCGTCTGGTGGGCATACAGTCCCCCCGCAATCCCGGCAAAGAAAGCGGCGATGGTGAAAGCCAGCAGTTTATACCGGGTGGTGGGGATTCCAATAGCTTCCGAGGCTACCACATTCTCCCGAATGGAGATGATTGCCCGGCCGTGGCGGGAGCGGCCCAAGGTAAAGATGCTGGCAATAATCACCACGGTAATCCAGAAGACAATAGAAAACTGAACGGCCGTTGACACAGCGGTGTCGCTGGAAAAAGCGCGGGACATACGCGTGATGCGGGTCAGGCCCGCGGCGCCTCCCGTGAACTCGAGGTTTTCGATGACCACGCGAATAATTTCCCCAAAGCCCAGGGTGATGATGGCCAGGTAGTCCCCGGTCAGGCGCAGGGCAGGGGTGCCGATGAGAAATCCAAAGACAGCAGCCATCAATCCACCCAGAAGAAGGGAGATGGGCAGTGAAAGGCCAAAGGCGATGCCCACTGAGCGCGTGAACAGGGCGGAAGCATACGCGCCAATAGCCATGAAACCCGCATGTCCAAGCGCCAGCTGGCCCAATAGGCCCGTGGTCACATTCAGGCTGGCCGTCATGATGATGGTGATCAGCACCGTGATAATGATGCCTGAGACATAGTTGTTAACACCCTTGTTGGCGATCAGGATGGTGGTGAAAAAGTAGATCGCGAGCAGGGCGATGGTATTCAGCAGAATAGCTTTTGTCCTTTTCTTCATTCGCTTACACTTTCTCGCTCATCTTTTTGCCCAGTAACCCGGCGGGTTTCACCATCAGCACAATAATGAGAATGCCATAAACCACTGCGTCAGACAACTGGGAGGAGATATAGGCCTTGGTCAGGCTTTCTGCAACGCCCATCACAAATCCGCCCAGCATGGCGCCGGGGATAATCCCGATGCCGCCCAGGACTGCAGCGATAAAAGCCTTAAGCCCTGGAAGCGCCCCCAGTGTGGGATAGACGGAGGGATAAGCCATACAGTATAGGAACGAGCCAATGCCAGCCAATGTACAGCCGATGACAAAGGTGGTGGTGATGGTATTGTTGACATTGATGCCCATCAATTGGGCTGTGTTGTAGTCCTCACTCACCGCGCGCATGGCTTTGCCGGTTTTTGACATCTGGACAAACCCCTGAAGGAAGACCATTAGGATACCGGATACCACAATGGTCAGAACGGTATTAAAACTGATCTGTAAAGTGTGAACACGAAGCGGGGGCATGCTCAGGATGGTGGGAAAAGGCCTGGGTTGCGCACCAAACACCAGGAGCGCTGCATTTTGCAGCAGCATACTTACACCGATTGCGGTAATCAGGGAAGAGATGCGGGGAGAACGGCGCAGCGGTTTGTATGCCAGCCTCTCAATGAGGACGCCAAATACAACGCATGCCACGATGGCAGAAAACAGCGCGGCCGGCGTGGACCAGCCCAGCGTGGCAAGGGTGATCACTGCCGTATACGCTCCCACCATGATGATATCCCCGTGCGCGAAATTGATCAGTTTTACGATGCCGTATACCATGGTGTAGCCAAGGGCAATGAGGGCATAAATGCTTCCCACATGCAGGCCGTTGATCAACTGATTGAAAAATAAGTTCATTGCTCCGCTACCTTCCCGACGCCAAGGCGTGCTTGCTGCTTGTCCATCAGTGTAGCCAAAAACTGCCAAAACAACAAGAAGGGGGAGGAAAGTTTTCCTCCCCTTCCTGAGGTAAATTGGCGATCACGGGTCAAGCTGCTTGACGAAAACCTTGTTTCCCTGGTTATCAAAGGACTGAAAGAAAATGCTCTTGATGGGATCGTTGTGGTCATCAAACTTAATGCTGCCGCTTACCGCGTTGAGGTCCGTGGCTTTGATGGCGTCCACTACGGCCTGATAATCGGTTGTGCCGGCTTTCTCAATGGCACTGAAGAGCACCAAAGCCGCGTCATAGCCGGTTGCGCTGAAGGAAATTGCTGGATCTTTGCCATATTTTTCCTTGTAGTCCTCCACAAACTTGACGGCCATTTCATTCTGGGCGCCGATGGAGAAGTGGTCCGTGTATTCCAGATCGACCAGGAGTTCCTTGTCGCTCACCACATCCACGATGTCGGCGATGCCGTCAGCGCCAAAAAACTTCACATCCAGTCCCAGTTCCTTGGCCTGGGCCAGAATCATGGCGGCGTCGCTGCCGTAATAGGGGAGGAAAACGCAGTCGGGATTGGCGTTTTTAATGGTGGTCAACTGTGTTTTATAGTCCACATCACCATAGGCGGCAGACTCAGCAGCCACCACTGGAATGCCCTGGGCTTCACATTCGGCGGTGAAGGAGTCATAAAGTCCTTTTGAATACTCAGTGGCCTTGTCATAAAGTACGGCGGGGCTTTTGTAGCCTTCTTCCGCGACATAGCGGGCAATTGCCACCGCCTGAACCGGATCCAGGAAGCAGGTGCGGAAAACGTTGGGCCGTCCGGTGGTCACATCATAGGCCGTGGAAGAGGGGGTGATCTGGGGAATGCCGATGGTTTCGGAGAACTCAGCGACCACCTTGGTTTCGCCGCTCAATACCGCGCCCAGGATGGCCACGACTCCGTCATTGTCAACCAGTTTGTTAAAGGCGTTGATGGCTTTGGTGACATCAGCCTCGGTGTCCTCCCAGATGAACTCAACCTGCTTGCCCAGCACGCCGCCACTGGCGTTGAGCTGGTCAATATACAGGTCCATGCCTTCCTTGCAGGCAATGCCATACTGGGCATACGGGCCGGACAGGACGCCGATGCCTCCAATCTTAATGACTTCTTCAGCCATCGCTGGGGCGAAAGCAGATAGAACCAGTACAACCATGAGCAACAGGGGCAAGAAAGACCTTTTCTTCATGACATCCTGACCTCCTTTTTGTTTTCCCGCATGTCTGCGATTGCATGCAAGAATACGAAATAATGAATGGATATACAAGCAATGAGGTGTATTTTCGTTGTTTTTGCGACGATTGATGCATTGGGCAGAATAAATCAAACCACTATTGACATCCCCCCTTATGATATGATGGCAAAACAAAATGCGTTTTGGGGTAGTTGGAGGCAAGTTCGATGCACAGGTACACTGCGATAATCGGGGAAAAGGCAGGCGGGGAAGCATTGGCCAAAAGCCTGCGCCGGGCTTGGCCGCTGTTGCCCGAACATGCGGTACGGGAAGCGCTGCGAAAAAGGGATGTGCTGGTGAACGGCACAAGGGCAGGTACGGGTACCCGGGTTAAGGCTGGGGACGAGGTCGTTCTCTATACCCGCCATGGTATGCAGGAAATACCCATCGTATATGAGGATGAGCATTATCTGATTGTGAATAAGCCCGCCGGCGTCAATTCTGACCCGAACGCATATGGAGGGTTTTCGTTGATTATGTGGGCCGAAAGCCATGCTCGGGGGCACTATATGCCTGAACTGTGCCACAGGCTGGATAACCAGGCCAGCGGTTTATGCCTTCTGGCCAAAAATGAGGCTGATGGAAAAACAGCCCGTCAAGCTTTCAAAGGACGGGATCTTATCAAGATATACGAATGCCTGGTGCGCGGAACGCCAGGGCGTCAGGAAGGAACGCTGCGCGCCTGGCTTATCAAGGATGCAAGGAGGTCGCGTGTGTGGGTAACGGATACGCCGGCACCGGAAGCCAGGGAAATCCTCACAGGTTACAGAATATTGGAGGCAGGGGAGGTTACCCGCCTTGAAGTGAGGCTCTATACCGGACGCACCCATCAGATCCGGGCCCATCTGGCCCATATCGGACACCCCATTCTGGGGGACGACGCTTACGGAGACCGCGCTTTCAACCGGGCCCAGGGGCAGCCGGGGCTGAAACTCTCTGCCGTGTCCCTTGCCTTCCCCGAGGCCAGTGGGATAGAATCACTTCGGGGCAGACGGTTTGTTGTGCCCGCGCCATTTTGAGAACAGGGGGCAAGTTTATCATGAAGCCTGCGGTGCGCCTGATTGCCGCCGACATGGATGGAACGCTGCTGAACGAACATTCCCTGGTTTCCCGGCGCACTGCGGGTGCCATCCGGGCCGCCCGCAGGAAGGGCATCCAATTTGCGGCCTGTACCGGGCGTTTTCCGGACAATGCTTCCATGGTCATGCTGGATGCGGGTATTGAGGGGCCAATTATCAGCCTCAATGGCTGTGTGATCTATGACAAGCCTCTGGGAAACATTCTGACAGAACATGTGATGCTGAAAATAACAGCGCAGTGCGCCATCGATGTGCTGGAAAGCCTGAATGAGGGTTATTTTATCTTCGCAAAAAATGCCGTATTTGCCCGGTATGAAAAAAACAGGCACCATTCGGAGACCGACTTCGTCGACCGCAAGGAGATAAAAGACCGCGTCAAATATTATTATGGCCGGGAAGCATGCCTGGATGCGGTGAAGCATCCGATTTACAAGTTCTATGTCTACCACAGCGAAGGCGGGCACAGCCTGGGAGAAATCCGTGAAGCCCTTGACTGTGTGCCAACCCATTCACTCACCCAATCCAGTGCCAACAACATCGAAATCATGCCTTCCAATATCTCCAAAGGCACCGGACTAAGGGATTTGGCGGAAAGGCTGGAAATCGAGCCTGAAAATATCCTGGCCCTGGGAGATCAGCTCAACGATGTTCCCATGCTTGAGTTTGCCGGCATCAGCGTCGCCATGGGTAACGCGGCACAGGCAGTAAAGGACACCGCTGTTCATCTGACTGCTTCCAATATGGATGATGGGGTGGCGGAGGCCATCCACCGCTTCTGCCTGTAGGGCTGGGAAATTTATGCTACTGGCCACTGCCATGGAAACGGATCGCTCAATGAAACCTCTGCTGTCCCGGTGGTGATATCCATCATTTCCCTGGCCAGCGCGGGGGCGTCTTTTTGCCGGACAACCATGGAGACCTCAACCTGAGCCGAAAACTCCTTTTCCAGCTGCATAACAGTCCGCTGGCTGAGCAGGTACTCCAGCTTGTCCCAATAGGGGTAATGGGCCAGAACCCTTAGCCGTACGCTTTGCTCCACCAGCGCCAGACCCGCTGCCTTGATGGCTTCATTGGCCGTGTGGCTGTAAGCCCGGGTTAAGCCGCCAGCCCCCAGGAGGACGCCGCCGAAGAAACGGGTCACCACCACACAGGCGTTTACGGCTTTCCGGTGCCTTAGGGCTTCCAGGATAGGCATGCCAGCGGTTCCGCCGGGCTCACCATCATCCTGATAACGCATGATACCGGCGTTATCTCCGATGATATAGGCATAACAATAATGGGATGCGCCCTTTAAGTCCATCCGCTGTTTCCGAACATGGGAAAGCGCTTCCTGCTCGCTGATGGCCGGGGAAGCGGCACCAAGAAAACGGCTTTTCTGCACCACATATTCTATGGTGGCGGGTTTGGCCAGAGTGAGGAAATCCGGTTTGATGTTCAACGCTTCATCATCAACCGGCAGTACTGCTTTTTCCCTCTGCGCAAAAGCATGCCTTCTGCCGGAATGTCATCAGCACCCAGCACAAAATCGGTGTTGGATATCTTTTTCTCACCTACCGCTACCGCACCCTGCTGCACCATCTTGCGAGCGTCAGAGCGGCTGGAGCACAGGCCGCAGAGGAAGAGGATAGTAGTCAGCCGGCTGTCCTCCTCCAGTTGCCGGGTGGTAATCAGGAAGGTGGGCACATCCTCCATACTGCCCGCTCCCGCAAAAAGCGCGCTGGATGCTTCCCTGGCCTTTTGTGCCTCCGCTTCGCCATGGACCAGTTTCGTGGTTTCAAAGGCAAGCACTGTCTTGGCTTCGTTGATCCGGGAACCTTCAAGACCTGCCAGGCGGTCCACTTCAACCATTGGCAGGAAGGTAAGCATGGAGAGGCTCTTCCTCACATCCGCGTCAGCAATGTTGCGCCAGTACTGGTAAAACTCATAGGGGCTGCAAAGCTCCGCATCCAGCCACAAGGCGCCTCGCGCCGTCTTGCCCATCTTCTGACCCTCAGAGTTCATCAGGAGATTAAAGGTGCAGGCGAAGGCCTGCTTGCGCTCCCTACGGCGGATCAGGTCAGCGCCTGCCAGCATATTGCTCCATTGGTCGTCTCCGCCCATCTGAAGCAGGCAGTTATGGCGGCGGTACAATTCCAGGAAATCATAGGCCTGCATGATCATGTAGTTGAACTCCAGGAATGTGAGCCCTTGTTCCATGCGTTGTTTGTAGCATTCAGCGGTGATCATGCGGTTCACGGAAAAATGGACGCCGATTTCCCGGATGAAATCGATATAATTGAGATTCATCAGCCAGTCGGCGTTGTTGGCAGCAAGCGCCCTGTTTTCCCTGAAATCAATAAAACGGCCAATCTGCCCCTTAATGCCCGAAATATGGCGTTCAATGGTTGCATCGTCCATCATCTGGCGCAAATCAGTTCGTCCGCTGGGGTCGCCTATTCGGGCGGTACCGCCGCCAATGAGTGCGATGGGGATATGCCCGGCCTTTTGCATATGTACCATCGCAAGGATTGGGATAAAATGGCCAAAATGCAGACTCACCGCTGTAGGGTCGAAGCCTATGTAGAAAGCGGTTGGCTCCTTGGCCAACTGCTCATAAAGCGCTTCTTCAAAAGTGATCTGCGCCAGAAAACCGCGCTCCTTCAGGGTATCCAGGACATGCATAGGCCATTTCCTCCGTGCTGAATAATGAAAACACTATACCAAACAGCGTAAAATTCGGCAACAGCGTTTGAGAACCCGGGAAGCTACTGCTTCCTTGAAGCCGGCTGCTTGCGGGTGTGGACATCTCATGGTATACTTGTTCCACACCGGGAAGCCGGAGTTTACCAGAGAAAGAAGGGCTTAACGAAGAGTGGGAGCTGCAAGGGGCACGCGTTGCGGGCAAAAGCCTTTGCGATGCTTGCCGGATGCAGTGGATACCCGCTTTTTCTATGTAGAAGGAAGATGGCAAAAAAGCGCGAGGACGGAACGGAAGCAGCCGAGTTGCTTGGCGAGAAAATCGCCGAAAATTTTGGGTATGAGTTGGTTGGGGTCTCCATGGACAGGGAGCCTGCAGGGGTTTATCTCCGGTTTTTCCTGGACAAACCCGAGGGGATAACACTGTGGGACTGTGAGCGCTTTCATCGCGAGGTGCAGCCGCAGCTTAACGCGGTGGACTATGAGTTCCTGGAGGTTTGCTCTCCGGGCCTTGATCGCCCCATCAAGACGGAGCGGGATGCCCAGAGGGCTTTGGGGGAGAGGGTGGAGTTGCGCCTATACAGGGCTCTTGGCGGTCGCAAAGTGTACACTGGCATCTTTCGGGGGTTGTCAGGCTCCGGCTATCTGATTGAGACAGACGCTGGTGAAATGATGTTCCCCGGGAAGGATGTCGCGGTGGCGCGGCGGGTGGTGGACCTGAGCGTCCTTGAAGACGAAGCAATTACGGAACAGGAGGTTGGCTATGAGCAACCCTAAAGTGGATTTGATGGACGCCATTTCCATGCTGGCACGGGAGAAGGATATCGACGAGGAAATCCTGGTGGATACAATAGAGGACGCCCTGAAGGTAGCCTACCGCCGGGGAAACCGGCAAGGGAGCGCTGGTGGCCAGAACCTGGCCGTACGCTTAAGCAAAAAGGAAGGCGCCAGGGTCTATCTGCGCAAAGTGATTGCCGAAGAGGTGGATGAGCCGGAGATGCAGATCAGCCTGGAAGACGCGCTGAAAATCAGGCCGGATTTCCACATCGGCGACATTGTTGAAATTGATGTTACACCTGACAACTTTGGCCGCGTGGCAGCTCAGACGGCCAAGCAGATGCTGGTGCAGCGCATCCGGGAGGCGGAGCGTGGGAAGATCTATGATGAGTATATCGAGAAGGAGAATGAAATCCTTACCGCTATTGTGCAGCGGGTGGAGCCCAAGGCCGTCTATGTAGAGCTGGGCCGAACCGAGGGGATTATGGAGAGCAACGAATTCATGCCCCATGAAGAGTACCGGGAAGGAGACCATATCAAGGTCTATGTGCTGAAAGTTCGGCGCTCCGGATCGGAGTTTACCAGAAGTCCCCAGGTATATGTCAGCCGCATCCATCCGGGCCTTGTGAAGCGATTGTTTGAGATGGAAGTGCCTGAGATTGCCACTGGCGTAGTGCAAATCCGTTCCATCGCCCGGGAGCCGGGCAGCCGTACCAAGATAGCTGTTTATTCCATGGATCCGATGATTGATCCGGTGGGCGCCTGTGTGGGGCCCCGCGGCTCACGGGTGGAAAAAGTGGTAAGCGAGCTAAAGAACGAGAAGATCGACATCATCAAGTGGTCTCCTGATCCGGCAGAGTTTGTAGCCAACGCCCTAAACCCTGCCCATGTCGTGAGCGTGTTCATTTCAGAGGACGAGAAGATCTGCCGCGTGGTGGTTCCGGATATGCAGCTGTCCCTGGCCATTGGCAAGGAAGGGCAGAATGCCCGCCTGGCAGCAAAACTCACCGGATGGAAAATCGACATCAAATCCCAGACCCAGGTCGAGGAACTTCTACGGGAGCAAGGCTATGAGGCCACTGCGCAGATCCCTGACGGGACCGATCCGGGATATGAAACGGAGTAAATGCACACTCAGCAAGATGGAGGAATGATGCCCAAGAAAACACCTATGCGCATGTGCGTTGGCTGCCGTGAGATGAAACCCAAACGGGAGCTGCTGCGTGTAGTGCGAAGCCCGGAAGGGGAGATCGCCATCGATTTTACCGGAAAAAAATCGGGCCGCGGCGCCTATGTGTGCCGGGACGAAGCCTGTCTGGACCGGGCAGCGAAACAGCGGCAGCTTGAACGGGCACTTGAGAATCCGGTGGGTGAAGAGGTCATCGCCCTTCTGCGCCGACAGATCAAATACGGGCCGAGGCTGGTGAAGCGGGATGAATGAGAAGCATTTATCAGGGATGTTGGGCTTGGCCTACCGGGCAGGCAAGCTGGCGGCGGGCGCTGACAAGGCGCTTGATCAAGTGCGGCAGGACAAGGTGGTATTGGTGCTGCTGGATTCTGGCACAGCGGCAAACACCCGCAAGAAATTGGCAGATAGCTGTGCCAACCGGGGCATTGCGCTTCTGGAAACAACAAAAGGGCTTCTCGGGCGGGCAATAGGAAGGCCGGGTGTCAATGTTATTGCGGTCCATCCCGGTGGACTGGCAGAGAAGATTCAGACTATAATGGCGGGCGGGGATATAGCCCCTGCCAAAGATAAGAACTTGGAGGGCACAGCGCTTAATGGCTAAAGTGGGGCTTAAAGAAACAATCAAGGAACTCAATCAGAAAGCGGGCGTTATCCTGACGGAAACCGAGCGGGTAAAACGCAACGCTGATATTATGCTGCAGATGCTCCGTCAGCAGGAGGCACAATTCCTCCGGCAGGAGGAGGAAGAGAAGCAGCGCCTGCGCCACGAACAGCAGCAGGAAATACTAAGGCAGCAGACCAAAGCCTGGACCATGCCGGACGACGACGCGAATCAGGCGGCAGAGGCAGCTGCCGTGGTTGTGGAAACCGCGGCGGTGAAGGAAAAGCCTGTGGAGGCCCCCGCGGCCGAAGTGCCCCAGGTCTTTGCACCAGAGCCGGAAGCGCCTGAGGCAGTGGCAGAAACAGAGGTGGAAACCCCAGTTGTCACCCCCACCGAAACCAAGCAAGAGAAACAGGTCACCGAGGCCAAGCCCGCAGCTGCCACCCCGGCGTCTGTTGCGGCCGAATGGCAGGCCGCCCAGCCCGTTACTCCAGCCCCGGCGGGTCAGAAAGCCCCCGCCAGGCCTGCACCCAGGCAGCCAGCGCCGCCGGCAGCCGGTCCCTATGGCCGGCCGGCGGGGCAAGGCCCCTATGGCCGCCCAGCGCCGGGACAAGGCCCCTATGGCCGCCCAGCGCCGGGACAAGCCCCCTTTGGCAGGCCTGCTCCTGGTCCAGCGCCGTATGGCCGTCCGGCTGACGGCCGGCCCGCTCCCCAAAGGCCCTTTGGCCGCCCCGCACCAGCGGGGGCCCGCGGAGCGGCTCCCAAAGCAGGCCTGGCTGATGTTACGCCGCCGATGGAGAAAGAGCGGGTCAGCAATTATGACCCCAACAAAAAGAACTACACCCGCCAGCGCGACCCGGAACGGGTAAGCAAGTCTAGGCGCCAGCTAACACGTGGCGTGCAACCCGGCATGGGAATTGACGATGATGTGGTGCGCGGCGGGAAACGCGCCCGCGCTAAAAAACAGGCTTCCGCCCAGCAGAAAATGTCACCCATAAAAATTGAGACTGCCTATATGACAGCGGATACGATTACGGTCAAGGATCTGACAGAGCGCATCGGTAAGCCCGCGGGCGAAATCCTCAAGAAGCTCCTGCTGCTGGGCAATGTTGCCAATATCAACAGCGAACTCGATTTTGATACAGCTTCGCTTGTCTGCAGCGAATTTGGTTGCACCCTGGAGATGAAGCTGGAGAAGACAGCTGAAGACACGCTGAGTGAAACGGCCCGCACGGAGGATCAGGAAGAGGACCTTCAGCCCCGCCCGCCCGCCATCACCATCATGGGTCACGTTGACCACGGCAAGACCTCGCTTCTGGACCATATCCGCAGCGCCCATGTCACCAGGTCGGAGGCGGGCGGCATCACGCAGCACATAGGCGCCTATACGGTTGACGTGGATGGCCGGAGCATCACTTTCCTGGATACCCCCGGCCATGAGGCCTTCACTGCCATGCGTGCCAGGGGTGCCCAGGCCACAGATATCGCGGTGCTGGTTGTGGCGGCGGATGATGGGGTGATGCCGCAGACGGTTGAAGCTATCCGGCATGCGCAGGCCGCAAAGGTGCCAATTATCGTGGCCATCAACAAAATGGACAAGGCAGATGCCAACCCTGAACGCATCAAACAGGATTTGACCGCCTACAGCCTGGTGCCGGAGGAGTGGGGCGGCGACACCATCATGGTGCCCGTCAGCGCCTTAACGGGACAAGGGGTGAACCAGTTGCTGGAGATGATTCTGCTGCAGGCAGATGTATTGCAGCTACGCGCCAACCCTGACCGCCTGGCCCGCGGCATTATCATTGAGGCTAAACTGGATAAAACCAGAGGCCCCCTGGCTACTGTCCTTATCACCAACGGTACCCTCAATGTAGGGGACAATATTATCGCCGGCATGGCTTCCGGCCGCGTACGCGCTTTGTTGAATGACCGGGGGGAGAACGTCAGGAATGCCGGTCCCGCCATGCCGGTCGAGATATCGGGTTTCAGCGTGGTACCGGAAGCCGGCGATGAGCTTATCGCTGTCGAGGACGACAGGCTCATCCGACAGGTGGCAAAGGAGCGGGAAGAAAAAATCAGGGAACAGCGTATCGCCTCTTCTTCTGCGCTGACGCTGGACAACCTGTTCACCAGCATTAAGGAAGGCGAGACTGTTACCCTCAACCTCCTGGTCAAGGCGGACGTGCAGGGCTCGGCTGAAGCAGTGCGCCAATCCCTGGAAAAGCTCTCCAATGACCATGTAAAAATCCACATTCTTCACAGCGGTGTGGGTGCCATCAACAAGGATGATGTCAACCTGGCTGCCACTGCCAATGCCACCATTATTGGCTTCAATATCCGTCCGGACAACAACGCCCGATCGGTCGCCGACAAGGAAGGCATTGATATCAGACTTTACCGTGTTATCTATCAGGCTATTGAGGACATTGAGATGGCCATGAAGGGGATGCTGGAACCCGAGTTCAAGGAAGTGCTGCTGGGTCATGCCGAAGTCAGGAATGTGTTCAAGATAACAGGCTCCGGTACCATTGCCGGAAGCTATGTAATCGATGGCAAAATGCTCAGGAACGAGAAGGTTCGGCTGCTTCGGGACAGCGCGGTCATTTTTGAGGGCAAGCTGTCATCTCTCAGGCGCTTCAAGGATGATGTGCGGGAGGTTGCCGAGGGCTATGAGTGCGGTATTGGCCTTGAGAACTACAATGACATCAAAGTAGGCGACATTGTGGAATGTTTCACCATGGAAGAGATCGAACAATAAGGAGGGCACAGTGCCCCAATACCGCATAGACCGCATATCCGACGAGGTCAAGCGTGCCCTTGATCGCATTATCCGTGAGGAGGTACGGGATCCACGCGTCAGCGGCACCTTTAGCATCACCCGCGTGGAGACCACCCGGGACCTGCGATTTGCCAAGGTTTTTATCAGCGTCCTTGAGAACGAAAAGCGCGATGACCTGATCAAGGCGTTAAAAGGCGCCGCAGGTTTTCTCCGGCATGCTCTGGGACAGGCCCTGTCGCTTCGCTATACACCCCAGCTCCAGTTTATAGCGGATCAGAACATCGAGTATGGCATCCATATTTCCGGCATACTCAGGCAAGTGCTTGGTGAACAGGGGGATAATAACAACAGTGAAGCCTGACATTTCTGCTGCTGCCGCCATTATCAAAGGCGCGCGGCGGGTGCTGCTGGCTACCCATTTGCAGCCCGATGGCGATGCCATCGGTTCTGTTTTGGCACTGGACTCTTTGCTTAGGCAACTCGGCAAGGAGACGGTAATTGTCTGCCAGGATCCGGTTCCGGAGAGCCTGTGCTTTTTGCCGGGATGGGATCGGGTAACTTCGGCGGCCAAATTTGCCTCGATGAAACACGGGGCCTTTGACCTGAGCATCTCTGTTGACGCCTCCGATTTTGCCAGGCTGGGGGACTGCGGTTCCAGTTTTCTTTCAAGCCCCCAGTCTCTTAAGATAGACCACCACGCCACCAATGGAGTGTTTGCACAAGTGAGTTATGTGGACGAAGAGGTGGCAGCCACAGGCGTCCTGGTCTACCGTCTTTTTGAAGCCTTTGGAGCAACCATTACCCAGGATGTGGCGATCTACCTGTACACAGCCCTGTCAACTGATACCGGAAACTTCAGTTTTGGCAAGATGACAGAGGAGCTTTTCTCCCAGATGGCCGCACTCATGAAAGCGGACCTCCCCATTGCAGCGGCAGCAAGGCAACTACATCTGGTGAAGCAGCCGGCATATATCAGGCTCTTGACCAGGGCGCTTGATTCGCTTGCATACCTGTCGGGCGGAAAACTGACCAGAATTCTGCTTCGCGACAGCGATTTTTCTGACCTTGATGCCAATATGGAGCAAGCTGAGGGCATCGTGAACTTCGGGTTGAACATCCGGGGGGTCAAGGCGACCTTTTTGGCCACAGAAACCTCTGAAGGGGTGAAATTCAGCCTGAGAAGCCTACCGCCCTATGATGTATCCCGGGCTGCCACACATTTTGGCGGCGGCGGCCATGTCCTGGCGGCTGGATGCACAATCAGCAAACCCTTTGATGAAGCGGTGGCAATGATGAGTGCATACCTGGAAGGGATGATCACCTGATGCAGGGTGTTGTCAACTTCATGAAACCGCCTGGCATGTCAAGCGCGCAGGCGGTTGCTTTCATTAAACGCCTGAGTGGACTGAAGGCAGGGCACGCTGGCACCCTGGACCCGGAGGCTGCGGGAGTTCTGCCGATCCTGCTGGGCCGGGCCACAAGAATTTCAGATTATTTGATGGCGGGCCGCAAGGTGTACCTGGCCGAAATCGCTTTTGGACAGGCTACAGATACCCAGGATGCCCAGGGGAAAGTTACAGTCCGGGGCAGCCGTTTTCCAGACGCAGAAAACCTTTTCTCTGTACTGCCCAGGTTCACCGGTGCCATTAGCCAGATCCCGCCCCAATATTCTGCGCTGAAGTCCGACGGCAAGCCGGCTTATAAACTGGCTCGGGAAGGCAGGCATGCAGCCCTTGAACCGCGGAAGGCGGAGGTTCATCGCATTGTTATCATCAGGGAAATGCCTTCCCATAGCTTCCTGTTGCGCGTTACCTGCGGAAAGGGTACCTATATACGCACCCTTTGCCATGATATTGGCGTTGCGCTGGGCTGCCCGGCTCATATGCGCCTGCTGATTCGTGAGGAAAGCGCAGGGCAGAAGATCGTCGACAGCGTGACGCCTGAAGAATTGCGCCAGGCTGGGAAGGAAGCCCTGGCGCAATGGATAATCCCTACTGACCGGGCACTTGTTTATTTGCCGCGGATGGATGCGCCTGTGAGTTTGACCCACCTGCTGGCTGGGGGCGTGCGAGTTGCGTCTGATGACCCGCGCCTGAACGGCCGATTTGTTCCCCAAGGGCCTTTCCGGCTGTATGCCGGAAATGCTTTCGTCGGTATATTCGAATTGTTTGGTGGCAGTCTGAGGGCGCGTACGATGCTATATCAGCCGGTTGAAGGACCCAATCGCGCCGATTCTTGACATCTTTATACAGGAAAGGTAATATCAACGCGAAAAAGGAGGGGTTTTTTTGGCAAAACAACGCATGGATAAGCCTGAGCAGAACAGGCCGATCCGAGAGACAACCTATGAGACCCTGAAGCATGCCATCATCCTGGGCGAGATTCCTGCCGGAACCCGCCTGATTGAAACAGCTTATGCCCAGAGCATGCACATCAGCCGCACCCCCCTGCGTGAAGCATTCAGAAAACTGGAATTGGATGGCTTGGTGGAATATGTTGCGCGCCGCGGGGTGCTGGTGAGCGCATTTACACTTGAAGATATTGAAGAAATATTTGCCATCCGCAACGCTCTGATGATGCTGATTGTTCCTTCCATTATAAAAAACATCAACCAGGAGGATATAGGGAAGCTTCAGAAAATCCTGGAGAGAATGGATGTGGCCCAGGAAGCCCGGGATGCCCAGATGCTGTCGATTCTCAACCGGGAGTTCCACAGCACCATTGAACGGGTTTCCGACAAGCGGCGCATTCTCCGGGTGATTGAAAACCAGGAGGAGTTTGTCATGCGCTTTTCCAGAATGGCGATAGACAGTGTCGTCCGTAGATCGGGCGCGCATCAAGAGCACCATGATATGCTGCGTTTGCTTGGTTCCCGGGATGAAGCGGCGTTTTCTGAACTCATGCGAAAGCATATCAGCGAGAGCATGAACGCTTGCCTGGCGGTGGTCAGCAAGTCCGCTAAGGATATGCCATCCGCTTTGGATTGAACAGCACCGGTGTAGTTAACCGGATATGATTACAGGAGGGTTGTATGAACGACATCCAGATCGCCCAGGCGGCCAAACTGAAGCCCATTGGAGAAATTGCGCAGAAAGCTGGCATTGATATTGAGCATCTGCAGCCCTACGGTCGTTATATCGCAAAAGTTGATCCAATTCCCTTTCAGAGCCGGCCAGTCAAGGGAAAGCTCATCCTGGTGACAGCGATCACGCCGACCGCGGCAGGGGAAGGAAAGACCACGGTGTCTATTGGACTGGCCGATGGCTTGACCTGGAATGGCAAAAAAGCCATGCTGGCTTTAAGGGAGCCTTCCCTGGGCCCCGTTTTTGGCATGAAGGGCGGCGCCACGGGCGGCGGGTATGCCCAAGTGCTTCCGATGGAGAATATCAACCTGCACTTTACCGGTGACCTGCATGCTGTCACCACGGCCAATAACCTTCTCGCCGCTATGGTGGACAATCATATCCAGCAGGGCAACCGGCTGAATATCGACCCCAGGCAGGTGCGCTGGCGCCGCTGCATGGACATGAATGATCGGCAGCTGCGCAGAATCGTCAGCGGTCTTGGCGGGGGCAAGAGCGGAATGCCCCGTGAGGATGGCTTTGATATCACGGCAGCAAGCGAAGTAATGGCTGTATTCTGCATGGCGGATGGCCTCAAGGACCTCAAAAGCCGCCTGGGCAACATCGTCGTGGCCAAAACCTACCAGGGGGAGAGCATAACCTGCGCGCAAATCGGCGCTCAGGGTGCCATGGCAGCCCTCCTTAGAGATGCCCTGATGCCAAACCTTGTGCAAACCATTGATTCAACCCCAGCGCTCATTCATGGAGGGCCCTTTGCAAATATCGCCCATGGCTGCAACTCTGTTACGGCCACCAAGCTTGCGCTGAGGCTTTCTGATTACGTAGTGACCGAGGCAGGTTTTGGGGCTGACCTGGGGGCGGAGAAGTTTATCGATATCAAGTGCCGCGCCAGCGGCCTGAAGCCTGATTGTGTGGTGCTGGTAGCGACCATCCGAGCGCTCAAACACCACGGCGGCGTTCAAAAGAACGAGCTGAACAAGGAAAACATCGCAGCGCTGGAAGTGGGCATCGAAAATCTCCTGCAGCATGTTCGCAATGTGCGGGAGGTCTGGAAGCTGCCGGTGGTGGTAGCCATTAACCACTTCGTCACAGACTCACGCGGGGAGATTGAAGCGCTGGAAGCTTCCATGGCCAGTGAAAATATTCCCTGCCGCTTTTGTGACAGCTGGGAGAAGGGCGGCAAGGGTGCCAGTGAACTGGCTGAGGAGGTATGCCGTGCAGCGGAGGAAGGCACAGGCAGACCCCTTTCCTTCACTTATCCGGATGACTTGCCGCTGAGGGACAAAATTGAAGCCATTGCCACAAGGGTTTATCAAGCGGGCAGCGTGGTTTTTACAGCCCAGGCCGGGAAAATGCTGGACGATCTCACCAGGGAGGGCTATGATTATATGCCCGTGTGCATCGCCAAAACGCAGTATTCATTCAGCGATGATCCCAAGCGCCTGGGCGTGCCCAGGGGCTATGAGCTCACCATCCGCGATGTGCGCCTGTCAGCCGGCGCGGGATTTGTGGTGGCATTCGCAGGGGATATTATCGCTATGCCGGGGCTGCCCAAGGCGCCTGCGGCTAACGGAATTGATGTAAGCGACCAGGGTGTCATCAGCGGCGTTTTCTGAGGTGTGGAAATGAATGGGACAAAGCAGCAGATACTGGAGATATTGAGCGAAGACTGCAGGACTCCGTTGGAGCAGATCGCAACCATGACGGGCCAAAGCCTGGTGGAGGTTGCGCAGCATATCGAGGAACTAGAAAGAGATCAGATCATTCTTCGTTACCGACCCATCATCAATTGGGACAAGGCGGAGCGGCAGCGGGTAGAAGCGATGATTGAGGTGAGGGTCACACCGCAGAGGGATTTTGGTTTTGATGCGGTAGCCAAACGCATCTACCGTTTCAGTGAGGTGAAAAGCCTTTACCTGATGAGCGGCAACTACGATCTGCTCATCCTGGTGGAAGCGCCGACGCTTAAGGAACTTGCGCAGTTTGTATCAGAACGCCTGAGCCCCCTTGAAACCGTGACAGGAACTGCCACCAGCTTTGTGCTGAAGCGATATAAACAGGATGGCGTTGTATTTGAGGACAGCGGAGAAGACAACCGCCTGGCAGTATCCCCGTGAGTGAGCGCTTCATCAATCCTGCGATCAGTGCCGTGCCGCCCAGTGCTATCCGAAAATTCTTTGACACGGCCAGTACCATGAAGGATGCCATTTCCCTGGGGGTGGGAGAGCCTGACTTCGTCACACCTTTTCCCATGCGCAATGCTGCTATTGACAGCCTCCTGGACGGGGAAACCCAGTACACCACCAACTATGGCATTATGCCCCTCCGCGAGGAAATCAGCCGTTATTTGAAGGAACGTTTCCATGTGGGGTATAATCCCCACAGCGAGGTCCTGGTAACGGTGGGGGCAAGCGAAGCCATTGATATTGCGCTTCGCGCTATTCTAAGCCCCGGTGATGAGGTGCTGATCCCGGAACCTTGCTACATCAGTTACCAAGCCTGCACCCGGTTTGCCGGCGGCGTGCCCGTTCAGGTACATACCATGGCAAAGGATGCCTTTGAACTGGACGCCAAGGATCTTGAGTCCTGCATTACGCCCCACAGCAAGGTGATTCTTTTGTCCTACCCCTCCAACCCCACCGGCGCTGTACTGCCAAGGGAAAAACTGGAAGCGGTCGCCCGGGTTGCTATGAAACATGATTTATTTGTCATTTGTGATGAAATCTACAGCGAACTTACCTATGATGGATTCTCTCAAGTGTCCATGGCATCTCTCCCCGGGATGTGGGAGCGGACCATGACCATCAGTGGCTTTTCCAAGGCTTTTGCCATGACAGGGTTCCGGCTGGGCTATCTCTGTGCCCCCAAGGCCTTTACATCAGCGGCCGCCAAGATTCATCAGTACACCATTATGTGTGCAAGCCGGCAAAGCCAGGTAGCAGCCTGGTATGCGCTCAAGCGCGGGAGGGAAACGGGCTATGAGGACATTGCCCGCATGCGGGAGAGCTATAACCAGCGCAGGCGCTTGATGCTCAAGGCTTTCAGGGACATGGGACTAGAGTGTTTTGAGCCAAAAGGCGCATTCTACATGTTCCCTTCCATCAGCAAAACAGGACTTTCAAGTGACACATTCTGTGACCGGCTGCTTCAGGAAAAGGCGGTTGTCTGTGTGCCAGGATCCGCTTTTGGTGACAGCGGCAAGGGACATATCCGCTGCTGCTATGCCACCGGGACTGACCGATTGCGGGAAGCCTTTGAGCGTATCGCAGCCTTCCTTGAGACCATATAGGAGATCATTCATGTTTGGAAAACGCCAACTCACATCACTGCTCATAGCACTGGCGCTGGTCATTAACGCCTTTCCTTTCGCCGCAGCAGATGAGGAGGTGTCCATCGCGCAACTTATTTCACCTCCGCCTGAAACAGAGCTGACGCTGGGTACCCAGGAAAGCCCGGGTGGTATGCCTCAGGTGACCCCCACACCCGTGCCCGTTCCCACACTTCCGGACGGTACCGTTCAGATCATCATCACTGCGGCGGGGGATACCACCATCGGTGGCGATATCCGCCGCAGCGGTGATTCCATTTTTGACCGGGAACTCAAAAAGCAGGATAACAACCCCAACCTGATCTGCCGAAATGTACAGGACATTTTTGAGGGTGATGACATGACCATCGTGAATTTTGAGTCCACCCTCACCACACGGCCGGTGTACAAAACCAACAACCAGTTTGTCTTTTCTGCGCCTCCTGAATATGTGCAGTTTCTCACCAATGGCAGCATTGAGGCGGTGGCGCTGGAAAACAACCATGTGATGGATCACGGCGAATCGGGGCTTGAAGAAACCAAGCAGACGCTGACTGACGCCGGCATCGTATGGAGCACGGCTGAGCAAATGGGCGTGTATGAGGTGAAGGGCGTATCCATTGCCATGCTGTCCTACCAAACTTTTGACGGACGTTACCCTGGCTTGTTTGAGCAGGTACCCATTGATGTAGCCCGGGCCAAAGCGGAGCATGATATCGTGATTGTCAGCTATCACTGGGGAGCGGAACTGGATTACAAGCCCAACGAAAACCAAATCAAGCTTGGACGGCTCACCATCGACTCCGGCGCTGACCTGGTGCTGGGACACCACAGCCACCGCATCAACCCCATTGAGCGTTATCAAGGCAAGTACATCGTCTATTCTTTGGGGAACTTCAGTTTTGCCGGAAACACAAAACCCAGCGATATGAGCACTTTTCTGTTCCAGATCCGGTTTAATATCAAAGGAGCTGAGGTGGAAACCGATACGTTCCGAATCATTCCCAGCCGCATTTCCTCAAAGACCGACTACAATGATTTTGCGCCTACGCCATTTACCGACCAACGCTTGATTGACAATGTGATCAACATGCTCAAATCAAACGGCAAGGGGCTCGAGTATGCCGTGGACTTTTACCCGGTGGACTGGGAGTAGGGAACATGCGCGCCAAAATTCTGATGGTGTCCGACAGTTTGATGGGCAAGGCTCTTTTGCGAATGTGTCAGCAGACTATCAGCGATATTGCCATCGCTTTTGGCCACAGCTTTGTCATGAAAGACGTGCAGTTGGACGGGCCAGAGGCAGTTTCTCTTGCGGCCGAGGAGGCACAAGCCATCCTGGCGGTGCTGTCAGAAGCTTCCCTGTTCAAGGTTTTTGATGCTCATATCAGGACGACGACGCTGGAATTGCCTGAAGGGCTAAAGGATTTTTCTCTTCTGCGGGTTCCGGATTTCCCGACGCTTTCATGCGTTTCGCCCTTTAGGCCAGGCCTTGACGCAGCAGTGAACGCTGCGCGGAAAGTGCTTGGAGTTGCTGGCGCCAGGGAGGCTATGGTGTGGGCTGTGGTATCTGGCGACAGGGCAAGGCTCTGGGAGGAAGCAGTCGGCAAGACAGCAAGCCCCTACGCGCTGTCAGCGCCTGAAGCCCTGCCGTTGGCTGCGGCAGTCGCCAAGCCGCTTCAGTTTCCACAGCGCGAGCACATTTTTCTGGCCGACACGGCTTCTGCTGACCTTTTGCTGGGGCTCTACCGGGGCTTAAGCGGAGCCGGCCTTTCCCACAGCATTTATCAGGATGAAAGCAGGCTAGTCCACCTGGCTGGCAGTGTTCCGGGTTTCACTCCCAGGCTATTTGATGCCCTCGACGCCACGGTTGCCATGCTTGATGAAAGCTTGGGGCTAAAAAAAGAAGCCGGCTGTCTGAAGGCTTCTGTGGGCAATGTGCTGGCATCCGGTTGGCGTGCTAAAGATATGGATATTGAGGGGAACGCCGCAAGTGATGAAAAAATCGCCGCGCTCCTGGGTGAGCAGATTGATCTGGCCGGCAGCCTGATGCAGCGTTTTCCAGGATAGGGGAAAGGATAATCAATTGGCCGCTCCATGGGAGTAGGCCATTTTTTTGGCGCCGTCGGTCATTTCCATGCTGCCGTCATTCAATACCCAAACCGCTTCGACCGGAAGAGCCAGTTCGTCAAGAAACGCCGCGCCCTCTTCATAGGGCATCAGGAACAGGGCGGTGGACAGTAGATCAGCCAGCCCGGAATCCTCTGTGATTACGGTGACAGAGCGCATGAAATGGGTGGGAAAGAGGGTCTCAGGGGAAATCAGATGGTGGTACACCACATCGTCCAGAACGAAATAGCGTTGGTAATCTCCGCTGGTAACGGAAGACATATTGTGCATGAAAATGAGTTCAATCACATCTGTGTCACTTGCTGACAGGATAGCTGCGTTCGGGTCCTGGATACCAACGCCCCAGTTGTTCCGGCCATCCAGCGGCGGATTGCCTGTGCGCACATTGCCGCCAGCATTGATGATGAAGTGGGATACCGGGCTTTTCAGCATCTCCTGCGCCGCCTGCTCCGTGGCGTACCCCTTGGCTACAGCGCCCACGTCAAGCTTAAGATCAGGGTCGGCAAAAAAGACGGACCTATTCGCTGCATCCAGAATGACATCATCCATATTAGTGTGGGCTGCAGCTTCGCGCAGCGCCGCCATGTCGGGCAGCACCGTGTCTTCAGGTGCTGTTTCCGCAACCTCCCGCGCATCATGCCACAGTCTGAGCACTGCTCCCATGGCTATGTTTACTTTGCCGTGCAGTCTGGGCTGCATTTCTTTACAGTATGTCAAAAGGGAAAAAAGCTCCTCCGATACCACTACCGGAGCAAGCGCCGCCTGGCGGTTTAAAGTAAATACATTGTTGACGCCCTCATAAGGGTGGTACTGATCAAACAGCCGGTGATAGTGTTGAAATGCCGCCTCGGCAGCGGCAGCAGAGACGTCAAATTCGGCCTGGTCTCTGGCATAGGCGAGGATGGTAATGACCGTATCAAAGGTGCCGAAAAAAACATGGGAATAACGCATATAATCCCGAGGCGCCGCCAAACCGGGAGCAGGAAAAAGCAAACAGAACAGCAAAACAGCCGATACAAGCCTCAATAATTTCTTTTTCAATCTGCGTAGCCCAGCGTTCTTAGGTCTTCCGGGGTGTTGCGCCAGTCAGGGCGCACCTTGACCCACAGCTGAAGGTTTACATGTCTGCCCAGCAGTTTTTCGATTCCTTCACGCGATTTTTTTCCGATGGAGCCAAGCATTTTGCCCTGTTTCCCAATAATGATACGCTTGTGTGCCTCCCGCTCACAGAATATATTGGCGAATATTTCAACCATTTCATCGCTTTTGTCCTTCATGGACAAGATCTCCACACCGATTCCGTGTGGAATTTCCTCCTGCAAGGCATATAAGGCCTGTTCCCGGATCAGTTCAGCAACAAACTGCCGTTCCGTCTGATCGGTCCACATGCTGTCGGGGAAATAGGCCGGACCCTCTGGAAGATGGGAGATCAATTCCCGTTTCAGGACATCAATCCCGTCTCCCGTTCGGGCACAGAGGGGAACAATAGCATCATAACCCGCGCCCGCGAAGTCCGATATGGGTTTAAGCAATTCCTGAGGATGAACCAAGTCGATCTTGTTGAGCACCAGTATTTTGGGAACTTTCATCATCCGCATATCCTGGACGATGCTCCGGTCCTGGGATGCGATCTTGCTGGCATCAAGAACAACCAGCAGGGCATCGATACCTTTCATGGCGTCCTGGATGCTTTTATCCATAAACTGGCCAAGCTTTGTGCGGGGTTTATGGATCCCAGGTGTGTCCACGAACACCAGCTGGGCGTCAGGGAGGTTGAGGATGCCAATGATGCGGTTTCGTGTGGTTTGCGGTTTGGGGGTAACAATAGCCACTTTCTCGCCCACCAGCGAGTTGAGCAGTGTGGATTTACCCACATTGGGGCGGCCAATAATGCTGATAAAGCCAGAATGGAATGGAGTTTTCACAATGCTTCCTCCACTCATTTCCCATCCTCCACGAAATTCAAGAAGCTGTGGGGGAGCAACTGGTCCAGTGTGGCCTCGGCGTTCTCCTTCCCATCACTCCAGCTGATCAGCACCCGAATGTTGGGCGCGAACTCGCTAAGTGCCTGCCTGCAGGCACCGCATGGCCAGGGGGGTGTAGCATCCGCCGAGATGGCGATGGCATCAAACTCAATATCGCCAACGCTGATGGCCTTAAACAGAGCGGTACGCTCCGCACAGTTTGTGAGGCCAAAGGCAGCATTTTCAATATTACAACCCGTATATATCTTCCCGCTCTTCGCTCTGAGCGCCGATCCTACCTTGTAGTTTGAATAGGGCGTGTAGGCATACTCCCGGGCCTTCCAGGCAGCTTGCACCAGAGCCCGGTCATCGTTATCCATGTTTGCTGCCCCGGCGAGGGCCTTTTCTTCCATATCGCGCATTTTTATTTTATCCTCCGGGTTTTGATGATCATAGCCCATCAGGTGCATCACCCCATGGACAAAAAGATAAGACAGTTCCCTTTCCACGCCATGGCCGTATTCCTCGGCCTGTGACTTGGCCCTGGGCAGAGAAATGACAATATCCCCAAGGAAATGGGCGCTTTCATCGCTGTCCCAGGCATCCGCGGGAAGCGCCTGCCTTAGACTGGCAGTATCCCGGGGCGAAAAATTGATAGCTGGAAAACTGATTACATCTGTCGCAGTATCCTGGTAACGCCACTGCCTGTTGACGGCCCTGATGCCGGCATCATCGGTGAGTGTCAGTGACAGAAACATGGGTTTATCCAGGCCCTCCAGAAGGACGGCGGCTTGTGCAATACGCTCAAAAAAAGAAAGCGGCACGGCAGAGGTTTGGCTGTCTTCAGATAGAATAACCCGCATTCTCTTAATCTTTCCCGCTATCCCGGGCAGGTTCTTCATGCGATGGGGCAACGGTCGATTTGGCTGGAGGAGCGGGGGACTTGCGCAATTGCTGCAGCTGGGCCATGAGCTTTTCCCGGGGAGCCAGTTTGTCAGGCGCAGCGGGATACTCGATGCGCTCATGGAATACACCGTTCAACACCGTGGCGCAGGTACTGCTGATTATCTGAAGGTCTTTGAGGGTAAGCGGCGCGTTTATCAGTTGGCCACTCTGGATTTTCTTCTGGGTGAGGCTGTCGATGAAAGTGACAATCTCTTCCTGGCTGGGGCTGTTCAAAGTACGGATAGCGGCTTCAATGGTATCACACAACATTACCAATGCGCCCTCGGCAGTCATTGGGGGCACACCTGCATATCTGAACTCCTCGTCATTCAGTTGACCGTTGGCGCTCTCCTTTACCGCCTTATGATAAAAGAACGCCACCACCGAGTCGCCGTGGTGTTCGGCAATAATTTGCTGAATCTCCTGCGGAAGTCGGTAATGACGGGCCATGGCAATCCCTTCCCTGACATGAGATGTGATGATGGCGGCGGAAACCTGAGGATCTGTGTTGTCGTGTATATTGCCGGTTCCAATCTGGTTTTCCTTGAAATACAGAGGGCGCTTCAGCTTCCCGATATCATGGAAATAGGCGCCCGCCCGGGCCAGAAGGGGGTTGGCCCCGATCGCTTCGGCGCTGGCCTCTGCCAAGTTGGCGATAATGATGCTGTGATGGTAGGTACCAGGCGCCTCCAGCAGCAGCCTTCTCAGCAGGGGATGGTTGGGATTGGTCAGGTCAAGCAGGCGTGTAGGTGTTGGAAGGTTAAAAGCAGATTCCAGCGCAGGCTGGATGGCCAGGCATAATACCGTACTTACAGCCGCCCCTACCAGGCTCCACAATCCCTTGTTCATTGCGCTCTGCAGGTTAATGCTGGTGAGAAGCCCTGATACAAACAGCAAAAGGAAGTTTGCCAGGCCTACCAATATCCCTACCAACAGCACGTAGGAGCGCTGATAGTTGCTCTTTAAAAGGAGTGACGCCAGGACGCCTGAGAAAACACCAATAGACAATAGGTTTACCCAGTCGCTGATAACGCTGCCGGTACCGGTAATCATGACAGCCCCCAGTGCCGTGGATGCGGTTCCGGCGATAATTGCCGGAACGGGGCCAAGAGTGCCTGTTAACAGCATGAAAGGGAGTGCCAAGGGCGCCAGATAGATCAACTGGATTTCCTTGGTCAGAAGGGATAGTGCCAGGGAGATCAGAATAACCAGGTTAATGAGAATGATGGACCTGGTCTCCCCGGCAACAGAGGGCTTCAGCACTTTCAGCGCAGCAAAAGCCAGGGCCAGGACGAAAGATACCATACCAAACGCTCCCAGGTACATGGCATAGTCGACGGTATTGTCATCCAGCAGGCCCAGGCTGTTGAGCATTGCGATCTGGTTTTCCCGGACCCGCCCCTCGCCGCGCACCACAATGTTCTGTCCCTGTTTGAAAACGACAGGCTCAACTGCATTCCAGGCGTCCTGGCGTGCCAATTCTGTAGCCTCCGCATCAACCACCATGTTAGGTTCAATAATCTCACGCAATACCGGGAGCACCACATTTTGCAGCAAGCTTACGTTGGTTTTGTAGCCAACCAGTTGCATGATGCCGTTGATAGCGCTGGATTCCTGCCCCTGAATGACATTGCCCTGCATGGTGTTGCGCACGGCGGGAACCAGGGCAAGGTACATCTCGTCAAACTGCTCATTGGAAGCGTTCATCAGCGTAATCAACTGGAAATCCTGAAACGCAACCAGGTTGATCATATCGTGCGCCAGGGCCAACTCATCCTGGCTGTAGGTCCGCCGGCTCGAAAACTCAGGCAACGTCTGGGCGTATTGCCGGACTGCCACCATTTCCGCATGGGCGGCTTCAAGATTCACGATGACCGCTTCTGTGATTCCCTCCTGATAGTGATAGGTAGGCGCCACCGCGGCAGCGGCGGCATCACGGCTAGCCCTGGTTGTCACCTCATCGATCACATCCTTGTGAGCGGCTATCGTCTGGTCGGGCACCATTCCCACCACCAGGTTGTAACGCTTCGGGCTGATTGAGACCATGAAAATCAGCAGGCACAAAAACCCACCCGCCAGGATGGCGAGCAGGCGTATGAAGGCTTGGGAACCAAGGTAATCAGCCGCCCTTTTTCGAAAAGGTGAATTCATCGCCTTGGGGGATACGGGAAGTTCAAACATTATCTTCTTTCACGGCCTCGTAGTTCTCATATGCGTTGACAATGCGCTGCACCAAGTTATTGCGCACCACATCGTCCCGTCCCAGGCGGACAATCTGGATGCCTTCAACGCTTCCCAACACATCCAACGCTGCCAGCAAACCGGAACGCCTGGTGGGGGGAAGGTCAATCTGGGATGGGTCACCGTTAACCACCGCTTTGGCATTGCGTCCCATACGGGTAAGGAACATCTTCATCTGCTCTGGCGTCGCGTTCTGCGCTTCATCCAGGATGATAAACGCGTCATTGAGCGTTCGTCCACGCATAAAGGCCAGTGGAGCCACTTCTATTGCGCCGCGCTCCATGTAACGCTGATAGGATTCCAGGCCCAGGATTTCAAACAAGGCATCATACAGGGGCCTTAGATAGGGGTCCACCTTCTGGGCCATGTCACCCGGGAGGAATCCCAGCTTCTCGCCTGCTTCAACGGCAGGACGGGTTAGAATCAAACGCTCCACTTCTTTGTTGCGAAGCGCAACGGCTGCCATGGCTACGGCCAGAAACGTTTTGCCAGTACCCGCGGGACCAACCGAGAGGGTGAGCCCGTGGCTTCGGATCGCCTGAACATAGGACAATTGCCCGGCTGTTTTGCATTTAATTTTCTTACCCTTATAGGTGTACGCAACTACTTCACCTGCGCTGTCCCGGGCTTCGGCAAGGGTGCCCTGGCGGGCCATTTGAATCAGATAGCGGATTTTTCCCGCATCCAGATGCTCACCCGCTTCAATGATGCGGAGCATCTCAGTGATAACCTGCTCCGCGGTCTGTATGTTCTCGTTGTCTCCTATTATTTGCAGTTCACCGTCACGGAGATAAACGTTGACGATCAGTTCATCTTCCAAGGTGCGGATATTGCGGTCATTCAGCCCAAACAGGGCCACACAACTGTCAAAAGTGTCCAGAGGCATTGACAAGTGATGCAACAACTCCTTTCCTTCGCCCAAATCCAAAGGTTTTTGGCGCACAGTTATCATACACGCAACGGTCAGTTTTCGCAAGAAAACGCGCTGTGGGCACAGCCAAATCCATCCAGAATTAGCACTTGCCAAGCAGCTTATGATATGTTAACATTCATCTTGCTATTCTGGAAGGTCAGGAGGTGAGGAAAGTTGGCGAACATCAAGTCCGCGCAGAAGCGCGTGCGCTCTGACAAGAAAAAGAATCTGCGCAACCGCATGGTCAAAACCGGCGTTAAGACCGCCGTTAAGAAGTATACGGTCGTCCTGGAGAGGGATTTGCAGGCAGCGCCCGCAGCGTTGATAAGCGCGTCATCGGCGCTTGACCGGGCTGTATCCAAGGGCGTTCTGCACAAGAACACCGCGAGCCGCAAGAAGTCACGCATGGCGAAAGCGCTGAACAAAGCTCGGGCCTGACACAGCGTAGGTACACGAAAACGCCGCAAACAAGCGGCTTTTTTGTATACCTTCAACCTTTTAAGGCACGCGCGATTTGGGCTGCCAGTTTCACATTGTTGAAGACCAACTGGATATTGGCTTTAAGAGAAAGCCCGGAGGTCTTCTTCATCACCCCGGCCAATAGGAAAGGGGTGACATCTTTGCCGCTGATACCTTGTTCCCGGGCATCTTCAAGGGCCTGACAGATGGCGCTGTCAATCAGCTCCCTGGGGAGGGCATTTTCCCTTGGGATTGGGTTTGTGATGAGTATACCGCCGGGAAATCCCAGCGTCCGCTGGGCGCGGATGATGGCGGCAATATCATCAGGGCTATCAGCCCGGTCATGGACCCTATAGCCGCTCTCCCGTGTATAGAAAGCAGGCAGTTCATCTGTCTGAAAGCCAATCACGGGAACGCCTTTGGTCTCCAAATACTCCATCGTTAAACCCAGATCGAGAATGCTTTTGGCTCCCGCACAAACCACGGCTACCGGGGTCTGTGCCAATTCTTCAAGGTCTGCTGAGATATCCATTGTTTTCCCCGCGTCTCTGTGTACACCGCCCACTCCACCGGTGGCAAACACCTGGATACCAGCCAACGCCGCTACAATCATTGTGGCGGCAACGGTGGTGGCACCATCTTCCCGCCTGGCGATTAGCACCGGCAAATCCCTGCGGCTGGCTTTGCGGACGTTCTGGCCTTTTTTCCCCAGATATTCAATCTGTTTTTTTGTCAACCCCACGCACAGTCTGCCTTCCAGTATGGCGATAGTGGCTGGCTCAGCTCCGTTTTCTCTGGCGATGCGCTCGCAGCTCAGAGCTGTTTCCATGTTCTGCGGGTAGGGCATGCCGTGGCTGATGATGGTACTTTCAAGGGCAATAATAGGTTTCCCTTCTTCAAGTGCTAGATTTATGGCAGGAGAGAGAATCACATGTTGGTTCATTTTACACCTCCACAGATTTACGCATAAGGTACTTTTCCGCAGCAGCCAGGCCCATTTTGGCCGTATTTTCTGTGGGTTCTCCGTGGGCGATACCCTGGGCAAGACCGGAGGACATGGCGTCCCCGGCGCCGGTTGAAGGGGCGCTGATGACGCGCCCAGGGGACAGGTGGCCCGAACCTTCCGCCGAAGCGAAGTAAAGGCCTTCTTTACCCAGAGAGATATAGACCTGCTGGACGCCTTGACGCAGAAACCAGTTCGCAGCGGACGGGATATCCTTGCCGCCGCTCAGCGACAGCGCCTCCATGGCATTTGGTTTGATGGCGGTGAGGCGCGAAAGGACGGGAAAGAGGCGGCGCCCTTTCTCCACGCTGACAGCGTCCGCCAAAATGGGTGCTGATACAAGCCTTGGGATGGCTTGTATCGTTGCATGCAGCAAATTGGCATCCATCACACACACATCGAATAAGCCTGCCAATTTGTCCTTTTGCGCCTGAAGATGTGAAGGCGTCAGTGTTGACATGGATGCCATATCGTTAACGGCGGCTGCCATAGCGCCATCCTGATGGTGAATGGCCATGTACATGGGGGAGGGGCCGTCTGCCTTAAGGGAAAGGCTGGTATCCAGGCCCAGTGACAGGCAGGCAGCCTCAGCAAAATGGACAAAAAAGTCTTTACCAAAGACTGTGACAAAGGTAACGGCCGTGCCCGATTCCGCCAAGCGTGAAGCGATGTTGAAACCCACCCCGCCAACGGTACAGCGGATAGCGCCTGGTATCGAGTCCCCCGGGCGGTAGTCACCTGAAGGCACCCCCAGGATATCAATGTTCATTCCGCCGATCACCAGTGCTTTAATCGGGTCACCCATGATTTTGTGCCCTTTGAAGCGCATCCCCAATCAGCATACAGTCCCCAAAGCTAAAAAACCGGTACTGCTCCCGCACCGCCTCACGGTAAGTACGAAGGGTGTTGTCCAGGCCCATAAACGCGGCAACCAGCATAAGCAGCGTACTTTCAGGCAGATGGAAGTTGGTGAGCAGCATGTCGCAGGCCTTAAACCGGTATCCGGGTCTGATAAATATGCCGGTCATCCCTTGCCCTGGCCGGACAATTCCAGTTACATCCGACACCGTTTCAAGAGTGCGAAGGGAAGTGGTTCCCACACAAAGAATTCGTCCGCCCTTGGCCCGGGCTGCGTTAATGCGCAGGGCTGCTTCCGGTGACACCTCGTAATACTCCTCGTGCATTACATGATCTTCCAGGCTTTCTGCCTTGACTGGACGGAAGGTACCGAGTCCCACATGCAATAGAACGGGGATCACATGGGCACCGCGTTCAGTGATAGCCTCAAGCACCCGCGGGGTAAAATGGAGCCCTGCGGTAGGTGCAGCAGCACTGCCGGGAAATTTCGCGTAAACGGTCTGATATCTGCTGCTATCAGAAAGCTGCTCATGGATATAGGGAGGCAGAGGCATCTGACCCAGGCGGTCAAGGATTTCTTCAAAAACACCCTCGTAAACAAAGCGTACGATCCGGCCCCCAAAGCGGGTGCTGTCTTCAATCACAGCCCTTATTGCCCCGCCGCCAAAATTCAGGCGGGAGCCGCTTTTTAGCCTCCGTCCAGGGCGTACGAGTGCCTCCCACCGGTCCTGGCTGATTCTCCTGAGCAGCAGAACCTCACAGGCGACCCCGCTGCCTTCTTTCAGGCCTGTCAGCCTGGCAGGAATCACTTTGGTATGATTGATAACCACAGCATCCCCTGGCCTGAGGAATCCCGGCAAATCAAAAAAGTGCCTGTGTTGTATTGAGCCGGTTTGCCTTGAGAACGCCAACATGCGGCTCTGGTCCCTTGGCTCTACCGGTGTCTGGGCAATCAGCCCTTCCGGCAGATCATAGAAGAAATCATGGGTTTTCATCAAAAAATGCCACCTGCTGGCTTGGGATGGGTTTGCCATCATCACCGGGAAAAGCTCGGTTCAGGTGTTGATAGGCAGCCAGGGTGGCCATACGCCCCCGGGGGGTCCTGTGAATAAAGCCCAACTGCAAAAGAAAGGGCTCATAGACATCCTCAATGGTCAGCGCGTCTTCCCCCGTGGAAGCAGCCAGGGTGTCAAGTCCCACGGGCCCGCCTGAGAACTTGTCTATCATGGTGAGCAGCACCGTGCGATCCACCCGGTCAAGGCCCAGTTCATCTACATCAAGTAAGTTCAATCCTTCGTTTGCCACCTGACGGGTAATCCTCCCATCCGCCTTGACCTGCGCATAATCCCGCACGCGCTTGAGCATGCGGTTTGCGATGCGAGGGGTGCCCCTGCTTCGCCTTGCGATTTCGATGATGCCCTCATCATCCGCCGGCATATCCAGAATAGAAGCAGAACGGCGGAGGATATGCGCCAGTTCCTCCGGTGCATAGAGTTCCAGACGAAATGTCATTCCAAAACGATCCCGGAGCGGGGCGGACAACTGCCCTGCCCGGGTGGTGGCGCCCACCAAAGTAAAGCGGGGAAGCTCCAGACGCATGGAACGGGCAGTGGGTCCTTTGCCAATCATGATATCCAGGGCGAAGTCCTCCATCGCAGGGTACAGCACTTCTTCTACCGCGCGGGAAAGCCGATGGATTTCATCGATAAACAGGATATCCCCGGCGTTTAGGTTGGTGAGGATCGAAGCCAGATCACCAGGCCGGTCAATGGCGGGACCGGAGGTGATACGGATGTTCTGGCCCATTTCCGCTGCTACAATACAAGCAAGGGTAGTCTTGCCAAGGCCGGGTGGGCCGTATAGAAGGATATGATCCAGGGCATCCCGGCGTTTGAGGGCAGCTTTGATATAGACATTCAGATTGTCCTTAACCTTGTCCTGGCCCACATATTCACGAAGCACGCGGGGACGAAGCGATACATCAACATCCCGGTCCTCGTCCCGCTGGCCTGTCATCATCAAGCGCTCATCCTGCATGGCTTACCCTTTCATCATCCCGCGTAACGCTTGGCGTACCAGGTCATCCGATTTTTCACCTGCGCCTTGCTGATGCGCTTTGGATACAGCCATTGCGGCTTCCGACTGGGTGTAACCCAAACCCTGGAGGGCCATAACCGCTTCACCAACAGCGTCAGTGGCAGAAGGTGAAAAACCCACGCCTGGAAGATCGGCCGACAGGGAGCCGCTGTCCTTGCTCAGGCGGTCTTTCAATTCCAGCGTGATGCGTTGTGCTGTTTTTTTGCCGATCCCGGGGGCTCGGGATAAAGTCAGAATATCCCCTGTTAAAATCGCAAACGTTAAATCCTTCAACGGCATGCTGTTGAGGATATTGAGCGCTGTGCGGGGCCCGATGCCTGAAACAGCGTTGAGGTGCAAAAACATGGCCCGCTCTTCCCTGGATGAAAAGCCAAACAACTCAAGCGCGTCTTCACGGACGCTAAGCCAAGTATAGATGCGAACATACTCGCCTTTGGGCGGCACAATAGCAAGCGAAGCCTGGGTGCACAAGATCTGATAACCCACACCCTGGACACTCAGAACAAGCTCATTGGCTTGCTTTTCCGCAACTTGACCCTCAATAAAGGCGTACATGGCAACCTCTCATTTCATGATATGCAGGCTGCCGAACCTGCCGGATTGGAAATGGGTGAGTGCTGCGGCAACGGCATCTGCAGCGTCATCCGGTTGGATGATTTCCGGAAGTTTCAGCAACAGCTGGATCATGCGTTGGACCTGCTGCTTATCCGCCTTGCCATAACCCACCACAGCCTGTTTGATTTGCATTGGAGTGTACTCGTACAAAGCGTCCGTGAAGCGCGCACAGCGCGCGATGGCGACGCCCCGGGCTGCGCCAACATTAAAGGCAGTGGTAACATTCTTGGCGAAAAAGAGCTGTTCAAACACAATGGCACCGGGCTTGTACAGCATAATCAGCTCGTCCATACCGGAATCAATCCTGGCAAGACGTTGGGGCAGTGATTCCGCTGGCAAAGTCTGAATGATTCCTGAGGATACAAATTCGGGTGCGTCCAGTGAACAGTCAATTACACCCCAACCCATTGTTGCCAGCCCGGGATCGATGCCCATAATCCGCATAATGCCCCTCCCTGATAGAAAATCTTACGGTATGCCCTTATAAAAGTCAATCGCTTAGGGAAACCACCGCACCATCATATCCTGAACATGCTGCCGTGCATAATTGGCGGCAGCAGCCTCTTCTTGGGCCCGCGGCGGCTGTGCCCCCATCAAACCCAGGAACTGGCTTACTTTCAGCCCCAGAACGTCCTGAATTAAGCTATCAGAACCACCGGGACTCGTCAGATAGTAGCATAGCAGGGAATCCTTCTGCCCGATGCGGTGTGCCCGGTCTTCTGCTTGGCTGTGAATAGCTGGAGACCAGTCCAGTTCTCCAAACACCACACATGTGGCGCGCTGAAGGTTAAGGCCGGAGGCAGCCCGAAGGGAAATACAGCAGAGGTCAGTACGCCCTTGCATAAAGCGGTCGACGCTTTTGTCTTTCTGCGCTCCGGTCTCCCTGCCAGTAATAAAGACGGGGGAAAGGTGTTTGAGTTCTTTTTTGTAAAGATCCATAACCGCGTGGTGATGAGCGAACAAAAGCACCTTTTCACCCGATTCGATCATCGCGCGTATGAAGTGAGCCACATACGGGGCCTTTGCCAGACCGGTAGCTTGTCTCTCACCCTGGGAAACCTGGCCTTCCAGCAAAGCGCGCTGTGAAGGTGACAACTCTCCCGCTTGTGACAGATGCCTTAATTTGTCCAGCACAGGCGCCATCAACTTCTGAAAGATCGCATTATCAGCATCAATCTCCTGAACCAGCCTCCGTTTATCAGGCAACTCAGGGAGCACTTCTTTCTTGTTGCGCCGGAGCATCACTCCCTCCCGCCTGAGGTAATCCCCCAGCCATTCAGGGTGTATAACCACCGCATTGCCATAGCCATAGCACCATTCTCTGGAGAAGGATTCCCAATCACCCAGAAAATGATAGTCCAGGATGTTGATCACATTCCATATCTCGCCGCCTTGGTTATATATTGGAGTGCCTGAAAGGCCATACACACATTCGCAGGCGTTTGACAGCAGGCTGGCAGCGCTGTATTTTTCCGTCCCCCTATGCCGCAGTTCCTGGATTTCGTCAAAAATGACAGTTTTGACTGGTAGTTCTGGCAATGCGTTTTTCCATCCACGAAGCAAGAGATAATGCACCAGGTAAATATCGGCCTCAGGCAATGGATAAGGGCTCAATCCTTTTAGAATGTGAATCCTGGGTGCCCGGCTGTCTACACTCAGGAATCGCAGGATTTCGCTCTGCCAGTTGCGTATCAAATGCGGTGGAACCACAATAACAGCGGGAAGCCCTCCGGTGGAGGACAACGCAGCCAGCGCCTGGACCGTTTTCCCTAAGCCCATCTCATCGGCCAGCAAGGCACGGCGCATTTGCGCAAGCCAGACCGCGCCACAGGCTTGAAAAGGCCGCAGATGGCCTGTAAACCACCCTGTCCCGTTTTCATACTCCGGCGTGTTTCGAGTGAAAGCGTCTTGCCTTGTCCTGTAATCCCGGGCCTCCTGCAAGGATGTATTCCAGCGCTCCTGGTCCCTGGGCAAAATTGCAAGCGGATAACGCTGCATAAACCAGTTGAGTTCACCCACAAGCCGCCGGTGCGCTGCAAATTTTGCAACGCCGCGCCTTCCGCTGTCAGCTCCGGGAAATAATCGTTTGGCAAGTTCAGTTACATAGGGTTCGCCGCTGATGACCCAATGCTTGCTTCGTGCCTGGTAGGATAAAGTGCCGTAGACCCTTTCGCCCGCCCGCACAGGCTCGAGGTAAGCCGGGCTTGTATTGCCTGGCAGTGGCGCAGCGGCAACAAAAACAGAACCAGGTTTGTATTGCGAATTACAGACCGGGTTTGGGTTTGCCGCCTCCTGTTCCAACGGCACTGCTGGCCCCCACAGTTTGCCAAAACTCATTGCTATGCAAGGCTTTTCGAGAACAGACCCCGGTATATTCACTTCACGCTCACTGAGGATAAGCAGCGCATCAAGCCGTGGGGATGCAAGATAGCGGGTTGCCTGATTCAGCAGATCATGGACACGCGGCCTACCGCGCTTAATTTCTATGCCGATACCATTTGCCAGAAAGTCAATGCGGCATCTCGGTGCCACTTGCGCTTCATGGGTATATGGAATTTGTGCGCCCTCAAGTGCGGCCTGAACCTGGGCGTGCAAATCAGTTTCCAGGACGGAAAAAGGTGCCCGGATCGATTGAACGGCGCTGATTACCTGAGCCAAATTTTTTTGCATGTGTCCTCCCGATTTGCTTACGCAATGATTATAACCTGTGACGAAAATGTTTACAATGTGTTTAGAAACCAGGTTGCCCGGAAGCGGCTTATCTGCTATTATTTCGCAGTGAGAAAAGGAGGTTACGATGAAAGAACGCATTCTCGCCTTTTTCGGAGCAGTTTTTCTGTTCCTTAGCCATACGGCTGTTCTGGCCGAAATAACACACCTTCATTTTACGGCCGTTCCTTCTTTCATAAGGCCGGGCCGGACTGAGCGTCTCAGTTTTACATCAAGCCACGATGGTTTGGCACAGCTTTTGCTGCGTGATGATACTGGTAATCTAAATGAAATCAGAAGTGAAATTTCGGTTTATACGGGGGAGAACCATCTAGTCTGGAACGGCCTTGGACGGACCCAACAGCTTTTTCCGCAAGGGGACTATCGGTTGGTGCTTCTGATGGACGGCAATACAGCAGAAACCGCTGTATCCATCGGGCCTGAAAGTCCGCGCATCAGTCAACTCAGGATCGTTGATGCACACATCACACCAGGGCAAAACTGGGCACTTAGCGCGCAGCTAAATATGCCAGGAACGCTTATGGTAGTTTTTCACGTTGCCGATCAGGCAGCAAATATCTTCTACGCTCCGGTTCCGGCAGGAGAAACGACGGTGAGTTGGGATGGATATATCGATGGTGTAGCCGCACCGGAAGGCCAGCACACCCTGTCTGTCCTGTTCCTTGACGAAAGCGGCTTTGCCGCCAATCAGCACCATGTGACGCTTACCGTGGGGCCAGTTCCAAAGCATATCCCTGCATCTGATGTTAAGGTGTCAGAGGGCTATACAACACCAATTGCAAATCTTTCTGAGGCCATCAATGAGATGAAGTACACGCTGCCCACGAAGGAAGTGGTGACAGAGGAAGAAAAGGGCTCCAGTTACTGGAAGATGCCCATTGGGGAGTGGAACGAGGAAGCCATCTGGGAGGTAATGCTCCAGCCAATCACCGTGGTGGTGGGCGGCGATCAGCGCGAAACACACAAGCTCCGCGCCGCAAAAGACATCAGCATGGACCGGGAGAACATCCTGGGTGAAATCACCTATGAGGCCCAGGGCGTTCATATCATTGAGCAAACGGATGACGGCTGGTCCCTTGTGGAGGCGTACAACTCGTCCTATGGCCCTGACAATCGCACGCGCAGGGGTTACGGGGACACCGATGACCTGATCCGAGGCTATATAGAGACCAAAAACCTGAAGACCATCACTCCCAGGGATGATTACGGTATCCTGATAGATAAACTGAAGCAAAGGCTGTATGTGTTCAAGGAAGGCAAACTCTTTACCGAGCTTCTTATCTCCACAGGCATTCCCACCAGGCAGCAGCCGTGGAATGAAACCCCCTCAGGCGAGTTCCTGATGGTCAGCCGCGTTGGCCAGTTTAATGCCGGTAACCTGGTCTGCCGCATGGCCATGCGTATAAATGGCGGAGCCCTGATACATGAGGTGCCATATATTGAAAACCAGTCTACCGGATATTGGGATTACTCTTCTCAGGAAGCCCAACTGGGCAAAAAAGCAAGCCATGGATGCATCCGCGTGCAGCGGCTTAACAATGAGGATGGCATCAATATGAGCTGGCTGTGGAACAATATCAAAGTGAATACCAAGGTATTGATATGGGATGATTTCCCGGGGCGTTTCTATGAGTATCCTGACCCTTCCCTTGCCCTATATTACAATCCGGACCGCGGACAGTATTACCATACTGATCAAAACTGCCGAAGCATCAAGGACCGATATCTGCCTCTGAAGGGCGAGATGACCTATGGTGAGTTGGATGACGCGGGCTATGAGAAACTCACGCCCTGCAAGAGCTGCAATCCCCCCATCAGGCGTGCTGAAATCGACCAGATCAACCGTGAAAACGGCTTTTGACATGGCGTTCATACCGTGGTGATATTGCTTCTTCGGGGGAAAAGGGCTATAATACTTTTCGGGAATGGATACATCCTGAAAGGGGAATGCTTGTAATGGAGTTTAAAATCAAGAACGACATCGGGACGATTTACATTTCCGAGGAAGTCATGCTTAAGGTGGTGGGCTACGCTGCCTTGGAGTGCTACGGCATTGTCGCCATGTCTTCCAAACGCGCCAAGGACGGCTTCGTGGAGTGGCTGGGGCGTGAAAATCTCAGCAAAGGCGTTCAGCTGCGTTCGGTGGATGACATGATAGATGTTGATTTGTATATTGTGGTGGAATACGGGATTTCGGTCACTGAGGTCTGCAACTCCATCAAAGAGGTCGTTCGTTACAAGTTGGAAAAAATGACCGGAATAAAGGTCAGAAACGTGAATATTACAGTCGAAGGCATCCGCGTCTGAAGACTGGCAAACGGAGGAAGGTAGTGTGACAGATAAATCCGTGATTGATGCCAGCCTGCTTCGGGAAATGGTAAACGCGGGAGCAGCTATGCTGGAGAAGAACCGCGAGGCGGTCAATGCGCTGAATGTTTTCCCGGTGCCAGACGGTGACACCGGCACCAATATGTCCATGACCATGATGACGGCTGTCAAGGAAGTTAACGGCCGGGATTATAATGCAATTTCAGGTGTTGCTGAAGCACTGGCCAAAGGGGCACTAAGAGGTGCCAGGGGGAACTCGGGCGTCATCCTCTCCCAACTGTACCGCGGGTTTTCCCGTGCGCTGGAAGGGCTTGATACCATGACGCCGGCCCAGTTCGCGGCCGCCCTGAAAGCAGGCGCCGACACAGCCTACAAAGCCGTCATGAAACCCAAGGAAGGCACCATTCTCACCGTGGCTCGTGTCATTGCCGATGACGCGGTTCATCAGGCAGACAATAACCCCGGCAGCTTCCAGGAACTTTTCCGCCGGATTCTGGCCAGCGGTGAGTCCATCGTCAAACGCACCCAGGAAATGCTGCCCGTTCTCACCCAGGCTGGCGTAGTGGACGCCGGCGGCTGGGGCCTTCACTTGATTTACACGGGCTATGCCGCGGTGATAAACGGTGAGCGCATTGAAGACACGATTTCGGATATGGTTCCCATCAGCGAAGCTGACACTTTCATAGATGACCACGATCTTCTGGGGGAGATCACCTTTGCCTATTGCACTGAGTTTTTTATTCAGGAAATGAAGTCCGAAGTAACAGATGAGGATGTGGATTCCCTCCGGCGCAAACTGACCCGTTTGGGAGACTGTGTGCTGGTGGTGGGAGACAGCAGTCTTCTCAAGGTGCACCTGCACACCAATGACCCGGGGAAAGCTCTCCAGTTGGCCTTGGCCCTTGGAGAACTCAATGGTTTGAAAATTGACAATATGCTCCAGCAGCGCCGGGATAATCAGGCAAAAAAGGAACTTGAACAACTCGCGCTCGGGAAGGAGTATGGTATCGTTTCCGTTTCCCAGGGAGATGGTTTTTCTGATATTTTCAGGGATTTGGGAGTGGATATTATTGTTGAGGGCGGTCAGACCATGAACCCCAGCATTGAAGACCTTCAGAGGGCTGTGGACAGCATAAAGGCCGGCACAATTTTTCTCCTGCCCAATAACGGAAACATTATTCTTGCAGCTGAGCAGGTTGCAGAGATGGCTGAAAGCCGGGTGATTGTCCTGCCCACCAAAAATGTAGCCATGGGCATTGCCGCTGTCATCGCCTTTCTGCCGGATGACAGCCCTGAGGAAAACGAGGCTCGCATGAACGAAGCTGCAGAGAAGGTACGTACAGGGATGATCACCTTTTCGGTCAGGGACACAGAACTGGATGAGATGCACATCAAAGAGGGAAGCATCATCGGTCTGAACAATGGCAGGGTGACGGTCAACTGCGAATCGGCAACTGAGGCTGCAGTGGAGTTGATGAAGGAAATTGTTACAGAAGATGACGGGCTTATCACCGTGTACTACGGTGCTGAGACCAGCCCCCATGAGGCTGAGGCACTGGGCCAGGAGATTGCTGAGCTCTATCCCAATTGCGATGTGGAAGTACACAAAGGCGGCCAGCCGCTGTACTATTATTTATTGTCCGTTGAATAGCGTGACCCTCTCCACAATAGCCGCCTTGCCAGGCGGCTTGTTTTTGGTTTTTCCAGATGAAACGACTTGAAGATCTCCGGGGAGTGGGCCCCAAGCGCCTGGAAATCCTGTCAAAAAACGGCATCACTTCTCTGATGGCGCTTTTGGCCACGCTGCCATCGGGCTATGTGGATGCCCTGAATCCAACGCCCCTGGGGCTGCTGACTCAAGAGGCCCACTGTGTTGGGGGGGTTGTGTTGGATCATCCCCGGAAGCATTTTTATGGGGGGAAATCCGCAGTCAGGGCCAGTTTAGGGGATGGCAGCGGTGTTTTATCCCTGGCATGGTTCAACCAGCCCTGGATGTCCACGCAAGTCAAAAAGGGTGACTCACTGCTGGTGTATGGCAAGGTGTCATTTTACCAGGGTGTTGCCGGCATGACGAATCCCCGGATCATCCAGCGGCGTGGCATCGAGCCCGTCTACCGCGCCATGCCGGGATTGCCGGGAAGAACTTTTTCCGCCCTGGCTCGGCAGGCTCTGGACAACATGACCGATGAAAGCGCTGAAACGTTACCGCAGTGGTTTCTTGACGAGTGGCGGCTTTGCGGCAAGCGCTTCGCCTGGGAACAGGCACACTTCCCGCAGAGCCAGGCGCTTTTGGAACAGGCTAAACGTCGGCTGGCTTTTGAAAATCTGCTGCTCTATCAGACCGCGCTTCTGGCAGTTGGACAGCGAGGACGAGCGGGGCTGCCACTAAAAGGCCGAGAGAAGGACCTGGGCAGGTATTGGTCCGCCATGCCTTTTTCGCCCACGGAAGCCCAGAGGGCGGCGCTCCAGGATGTGTTTGACGATTTGAACAGTGGCTACGCGATGCGCAGGCTGCTTCAGGGGGATGTGGGGAGCGGAAAGACCGCTGTCGCTTTTGGTGCTGCCTGGTTGGCGACGCGCTCGGGTTATCAGTGCGCCATGATGGCCCCCACGGAAATCCTGGCCCAGCAGCACGCTGCCAGCGCCGCCAGGTTGCTTTCTTCCCTTGGCATTGCCTCGGGCTTGCTGACCAGTTCATTAAGCGCGGGGGAAAGGCAGACTGCGCTTGAACGCATTGCCAACGGTTCATGGCAGTTGGTCATCGGCACACAGGCCTTGATTAGCGAAACTGTCAAATACCATCGCCTGGGCCTGGTCATCACCGATGAGCAGCACCGTTTTGGCGTCAGGCAGCGCCAGACACTGGTGGAAAAACCAGGTGGAAACGTTCAAGCCCATATGTTGGCCCTATCCGCTACCCCTATCCCCAGGTCGTTGGCGCTGGTCATGTATGGTGACCTGGATGTATCTCTTATCCAGGAAAAACCACCCGGGCGGCTGCCGGTAAATACGCGCGTGGTTCCTGAGGGAAAGCGTACCCAGCTCTTTAGCTACATCCTTGCCAGCGCCCAACGGGGGGAGCAATGCTTCTATGTCTGTCCTCTGGTAGAGGAGAGTGAAGAACTGAGCGTGAAAAGCGTAAAGGAAACCTATGAATACCTGAAAAGAGGACCCTTGAAAACGCTTCGGCTTGGCATGGCATATGGCCAGCAGGATGAAGGAGAAAAATCACTTGCCCTCAGACGCTTCTCGGCGGGGGAATTGGATGTGCTGGTGGCGTCTTCTGTGATCGAGGTGGGTGTGGATGTGCCGGGTGCTACCATTATCGCCATTGAAGACGCGGAACGCTTTGGCTTGGCTCAACTGCACCAACTGCGGGGCCGCGTTGGCCGCGGGAATAAGGAGAGCTGGTGTTTCCTTTTGGGCCCGTTCAATGACCGGCTAAAGGTATTGACCCAAAGCGACAACGGATTCTTTATCGCCCAAAAGGATCTGGAGCAGCGGGGACCGGGGCAGTTTTTAGGGACCCTTCAGCATGGCCGCGAACTGCCCGACGCCTTTGGCGTTAAGGATATGAGACTCCTTGAGGAAACCACCCGGTGCCTCAGGTTCCTGGCAAGTGAGCCGCGCCACAAGCCTTTCCTTGAGTATCTTACCGGGCTTTCGCAGAATGCGTTTGGGGGAGTATTCAGCTCCGGGCGCCACTGAATCACGATTGACAAGGCCAATTTGCGAGTGTACACTTTGGGAAATCCTGAGTGATTTTGTCGGGATTGGGAGGAACAGTGAAACTAACGGCCAAAAGCCATTATGCCATGCTTGCTATGCTGCACTTGGCACAGCATCTGAACAAAGGCCCCCAGACGCTTAGCCGGATTATCAAAGCGGGGCAGCCCAGGGAATACACGGAACAGCTCTTGGGTGCCCTGAGGCGCAGTGGGCTGATTGTCTCAGTCCGCGGCAACAAGGGGGGCTATTTACTGGCGAAAAACCCCGGCGATATCACCGTGGCTCAAATTATTGAAAGTGTTGAAGGTCCCCTGACGCTGTCCCATTGTGTGCTGGACGCCGGAGCCTGTGAAAACAGCTGCGGCTGCGCACTGAAAGGCACGTGGGAATACCTGACCCGGGGAATCGAAGAAGTGATGAACACGGTGACCCTTAAGGACATGCTTGTAAATCCATCTCTTATTACCAGCACGGAGAAGGTGACCCATTGAACAGAATTTATCTGGATAACGCCGCCACAACGCCCCTGAGCCCGGAAGTACTGGAAGCCATGATGCCCTACCTTACCGGGCGCTACGGTAATGCCTCGAGCATCTATGACACCGGCCGTGATGCCCGCAGGGCCATTGATGATGCGCGCAAACAAGTGGCCGGGCTTATTGGTGCCAGGACAAACGAAATCCATTTCACCAGCGGCGGCACGGAAAGCGACAACTGGGCCTTAAAAGGCATCGCTTTTGCCAGGCGAAGCAAAGGCAATCACATCATTACCAGCGCCATTGAACACCATGCGGTGCTTGAAACAGCCAGATGGCTTGAAACCGAAGGGTTTGATGTGACCTATCTGCCGGTCAGTGCGTCAGGGATCGTAAACCCAGAGGATGTGAAGAATGCGATCAAAGACCGCACCATCCTGATTTCCATCATGGCAGCCAATAACGAAATCGGTACTTTGCAGCCGGTGGAGGCCATTGGCGCCATCGCGCGCGAGCACAAAATCCCCTTCCATTCCGATGCGGTGCAGGCGGCTGGGGCAATTGGAGTGGACGTCAATGCCTGGCAGGTGGACCTTTTGTCACTCTCGGGCCACAAGTTCCATGGCCCAAAGGGCACTGGCGCCCTCTATGTTCGCTCAGGAACCAGAATATTGCCCTTGCTTCACGGGGGCGCTCAGGAGCGCAATCGCCGTGCCGGTACCGAAAATGTGGCAGGCATTGTGGGCCTTGGCAAGGCGGCTGAGCGCGCGGGCATGATGATGGATGAGAACGCTGAGAAGATCACCAGGCTTCGTAATATCCTGATAGATGGCATCACTGGCGCTATTCCCCATGTACGCCTAAACGGAGACCGGACCAACCGCCTGCCCAACAACGCCAACTTGTCATTCCGGTATATTGAGGGAGAGGCACTTCTTTTGCATCTTGACCTGAACGGCATTGCGGCCTCTTCCGGATCCGCCTGCGCGTCTGGCTCCCTTGAACCTTCCCATGTGCTTCTTGGCATGGGCCTGGCCGCGGAGGATGCTCACAGCAGCCTGCGCTTTACCCTGTCTGAAGCAACTACCCATGAAGAAATAAACACGGTGCTGGCGATATTACCAGGTATTGTTGACAAGCTGCGGGCCATGTCCCCGCTGGCCAGCTAAGGAGTGATTATGTACAGCGACAAAGTCATGGAGCACTTCAGCAATCCTCGCAATGTGGGGGAACTTCCAGACGCCAATGGCATCGGCACCGTGGGCAACGCCACCTGCGGGGATATCATGAAGGTTTTCCTCCGGGTGGAGGACGGCATCATCCAGGATGTGCGGTTCAAGACATTTGGCTGCGGCGCTGCCATCGCCACCAGTTCCATGGCCACGGAGATGGTTAAGGGTAAAACGCTTGAGGATGCGT
>Ga0123335_1000582_pt1 | contig 62142 bp, 57 predicted proteins | sample BiotimSIPDNA_2_FD_89707 | JGI IMG/M metagenome (GOLD analysis project Ga0123335, IMG submission 89707) | Anaerobic biogas reactor microbial communites from Washington, USA - Biogas_R2 time_0 SIP DNA | ecosystem: Engineered > Bioreactor > Anaerobic > Unclassified | place: Washington, USA... | reverse complement strand
TGCTGTCGCCACTGATCCGCCTTTAGCGAACTCTGTCTTCCCATTTCTCCCTCCATTTGTCGGAGGGCATGATAAGACCACGCGGCGGTCAGCAACAGGTGGGGATTATTTGACGCTCACGTTTCGCCAGAACTCGATTACGACCTGTTCGGGCAAAAGTAACATGAGCTTTTTATTGCGGATAACCACTGCGAGCTTGTTTAGTTCTTCCAGATCATCGCTCGAATAGTGAAGAAAACTCAAAAATACATTCGTATCAATGAAGAGATACATCTTGACCTCCCGCCTAACTGGACGTTCGTCCAATTACACTGAAACGGCTTGGTAAAAACAACGAATATTCAGCTTCTAGAGGGCATATTTCTGAAAATATGTTCGTACAGGGTTTCCGGGCAGGCATAGGTCACTGCGACCGTGCTGGATGAAACCAAAATGCAAGCAAAATGCAAATGTTGACATCTGACTGAGAGAAATGAAATTTCAGGAAGCGCGTAAGTTGTTTGTTTTATTGGTGGAGCTGACGGGGATCGAACCCGTGACCTCCTGACTGCCAGTCAGGCACTCTCCCAGCTGAGCTACAGCCCCACAAGCGCCTAACTCTACACGTCACAGTCCCTTCAGTCAAGTGCGCATCGCCGCGGCCGCTGCATCAAAACCGATTGCCACAATTTCCCTTTTCACCAATAATAGCCTGCCGAAAGGAGAGCCGACACTCATGAATATCGCTTCAATACTGTTGTTTCTGGCCACAGCACTCGCACAACCGGCAAGCCGTCCCTTTACCCAACAAACGCTGCAGGACTTCCTCGAAAACAGTGCCCCCTTTGATTTCGTCCTCATCGACGTGCGTTCGACCCCGGAAGTGACCGCCGGAATCGGCAGCAACTCATGCAGACCCTACAACCTTGCCTGGCCCGCCCAGTTCCAACAGGAAATCGGAAGAATACCGAAAGACCTCGCCATCATCGTCTATTGCGCCGGCGGCAACCGGTCCAGGCAGGCCGCAGCCTACCTCAGAGAGGCCGGATACACCAACGTCTACGACGCCGGCGGATTCCTGACATGGGACGGGCCAACCGTTCCGCCATCCGGCATCAAACCCGCATCGGCGCTGCCCGAACCTGCCTGCGGCACAAAGAGCGTCCGTTTCGTCAACTGATCAGCAGGCCCCCACTTCAAAACTGCCGACCCTCTTCTAAATCGTGTTATCCTCAATGAGGCGGCCGACGGACGCAGACGGCGGCCGCAACTGAAACAAAAGACGATCGGCTAGAGTGAGTTATGGGTATTCCGAGCTGTTACGCAGGAAAAATCCTGCACGTAAACCTGACTACAGGGAGCATTACAGAGGAAATACTCCCCGAAACCGTCTACCGGGATTTCATCGGCGCTAATGGTGTCGGGGTGCGGTACCTCTACGAGAAGATGAAAGCCGGAACCGACGCCCTCGGTCCCGACAACATTCTCGGTTTCGTCACCGGCAGCCTCACCGGGACGTTGGCGCCGGGGAGCGGGCGCCATATGCTCGTGACCAAATCTCCGCTTACCGACACCTGGGCTGAATCCAACTCCGGAGGAACGTTCGGCCCCGAACTCAAGAACGCCGGCTATGACGCTGTGTTTTGCTCCGGCATCTCTCCCACTCCGGTGTACCTCCTCGTCCGCAACGGCAGGGCGGAACTGAAAGACGCCACCTCTGTCTGGGGGAAGGACACGTATGAAACTCAAGACCAGTTGCTGAGCCTCTACCGCGACCCGAAGATCAGGATCGCCTGCATCGGCCCCGCAGGAGAGAAGCTGTCACTCCTGTCCGGCGTCGTCAGCGAGCGAGGACGCATCGCCGCCCGCAACGGCGTCGGAGCGGTCATGGGATCAAAGAGACTGAAGGCTGTCGTCGTCAGAGGCGAAACCTCACGCATAAGACCTGCCAGCCGGCAGAAATTCGGTGAGGCCATGCAGCAGTTCCTCGCCATTCTCAACAGCAGCGAATACGCCAAGGCGCTTGCCGAAGCCGGCACCGGCAGCAATATCAGCCTCCTGATCTCAATCGGCGACGCTCCGCTCAAGAACTGGCGCGAATCCGGACTCGACAAACTCCCCTCGCTCGCCAATCTCGACGGCGTGAACATGGACAAGTATAAGGTCAGTAATTTCGGATGCTACGCCTGCCCCATCACCTGCGGCGCCATCATCAAACAGCAGCAGGGGCCCTTCGCCATCAAGGATCATGTGCACCGCCCGGAATACCAGACCATCGCTTCACTCGGCGGACTGCTGATGAACGACAACCTGGAAGCAGTGATCAAAGCCACAGACATTTGCAACCGCTACGGCATCGACACCATGGGCGTCGGCGGAGCTGTCGCGATGGCGATGGAGTGCTTCGAGAACGGCCTTCTTACCCGCGATGACACCGACGGCGTCGAACTCACATGGGGAAACGCCGAAGCCATTGTAGCCATGGTCGACAAAATCGCCAGGCGTGAAGGATTCGGAGCAGTACTGGCCGACGGGACACATAAGGCCGCAGAACGTATCGGGAAGGGGGCCGAGAAATACGCTATGGCCGTCCGCGGGAAGAGCCTCGCGGCGCACGACCCGCGAATGTCTCCGTCTCTCGGAACCGCCAATATAGCCGATGCCAATCCGGCCCATCACATGGACAGCCAGATCACTGCCATGCTTTCCCAAGGCGCGACGATCGGCTCAGATCCGGCGCTGAAGCCCCCAAAAGACAATCCTTTCGCCGGCTACGCAATCGGAAGCGCATATCATCAGATCCTCAACGCCTCCGGACTCTGCTCATTGTATACCGTCGCAACTACTCCCCCGCCCATAGCGGAGTTGATAGCAGGCGCGTGCGACTGGGATTTCGGATGGGAGGAAGCAATGCGGGCCGGAAGACGAATTCTGACGTTGAGGCAGGCATTCAACGCCCGTGAAGGCCTCACACCGGATCAGTTCGAACTTCCCAAGCGGATCCGATCCACCGCAAGACACGATTACTCGGCCATGAGGGACGGCTATTTCATTGAGATGAAGTGGGACGTCGAGACAGGGAAACCTTCAAAAGAGGTACTGGACGAATTGGGGCTTGCGGCCCTCACCGGCGACCTGTAGTTCGTGTTCCCAAGCGCTCCTGTGCGGGGCCCCCTTCCTTCGTCAGGTTTCGGGCCGTGTTGATGAGCCCCACATGCGAGAACGCCTGCGGGAAATTCCCCACCAGCCGCCTCTCCTCGAAAGCGTATTCCTCGGAGAGGAGCCCTACATCATTGCAGAGACCCACGAGCTTCTCGAAGATTTCCCGCGCCTCCTCGCGACGCCCTTGCAGCGCAAGATTATCGGCCAGCCAGAAGGTGCACAGCAGAAAAGCTCCTTCTCCCGGAGGCAGGACCTCGAGTTCCGGGAGATTGAGGTACCGATGCACAAACCCGTCTTCCGTCAGTCTCGACTGGATAGCCTCGACGGTTCCGATCACTCTTGGGTCATCAGCCGGGAGAAAGCCCACGACCGGAAGCATCAAGAGGCTGGCATCGGTGTGCCTGGCGCCGTAATACTGAACGAAGGTGTTCATTCCCGGATGGAATCCTTCGCGGCATACCTCTTCATGTATTTCCGCACGAATTTGACGCCACCGGTCAACAGGACCGTCGTGTCCGAACTCCTCAACAAGCTTTATGCCGCGGTCAAACGCAACCCAGGCCATTACTTTGGAATGGGTGAAATGCCTCCGTGGTCCACGCATTTCCCAAATTCCGTGGTCGGGCCTTTTCCAGCCTTCTTCGAGAAACCTGAGCAGGGCCAACTCTATCCTCCATGCCTCACCACTCGGCGGGAGCCCTGAGCGCTCCGCTGCGTACATGGCGTCCATCATCTCCCCGTAGACGTCGAGCTGGAACTGCCGATGTGCGGCATTCCCGATGCGCACAGGTCTCGATTCCTCATATCCCGCCAGCCAGTCCAACTCGAGTTCCGGCAGCCGTCGCTCACCTGCCAGGCCATACATCAGATGCAATTCCGAGGGCCTCCCCGCGACAGTATTGACCAGCCACTCGCGCCAGGCGCAGGCCTCGTCGATGTACCCTCCCATGACAAGAGCATACAAGGTGAAGGTCGCGTCCCTGATCCAGCAGTAACGGTAGTCCCAGTTGCGTGTTCCGCCTATCAATTCCGGGAGAGAGGTAGTCGGGGCGGCAACCACCCCGCCGGTCGGCCTGTAGGTCAAAGCCTTCAGGATGACAAACGAACGTACCACAGCTTCCCTCCAGGGACCGCTGTATGAGCATCTTCCCGACCATTTCCGCCACCAGGCTTCGGTTTCGCGCAGGCTCACCTCCGGATCAAATCGGGGAGGCTCGTCTGAATAAGTCGGAAACCAGGTCAGCATGAACGGGATCCGGTCTCCCTCAGAGACCGTGAAGTCAGCCACCGTGTGCATCCCTTCGCCATGGAATTCCGCCCCGGCATGAAACAGGAGGCTGTCCGGGCCCGCTGTCGCCCGCAGGTCTCCCAGACGGGTCCGCCGAACCCACGGCACCACCCAGCCATAGTCGAATCGTATGGTCAGATGCATGTGCATCGGGACCTTGCCTCGCCTCCCCTCAACGATCCTCATGACATCGGGAGTCGAGGTCACGTCGCGCAGCGGCATCCAGTCGATAATCGCCACAACCCCATGTGCCGTCTCCATTTCGGTCTCGAGCACAAGCGTGCCTGGACGATAACGGCGCCGCACTGCAACGACTTCTTCCGCCGGCGCCAGCTGCCATCTCCCGTTTTCCGGAGTCCCAAGCAGCGCCGCAAAACACGCACCTGAATCGAACCGCGGGAAACAGAGCCAGTCAATCGAGCCGTCGCACCCGACCAGTGCAGCAGTCTCGCAGTCGCCGATCAATCCATAGTCTTCGATCCGAAGCGGCATTCTCCCCTCCTTGCCTGTCGTACATGCACGTGAAGGTCCATCCCACCCGCTTCCGGGCGTGGGTTGACTCCATCCCTACCCTGAGATAGATTTCTGCCATCATCGTCCCCGGTCCCCATGCCTTCAATACGTCCTTTCAGCAAGGGAGACCTATGAACGACAGACCCCCTGTGGTGGTAGTGACCGGCGCTTCGGCCGGACTCGGACGTGCCATAGTCCGTGAATTCTCGCGTCAGAAAGCGCACATAGGACTTCTGGCACGAGGACGCGCCGGGCTCCAGGGCGCGGCGCGCGAGGTGGAAGATGCGGGAGGAAAGGCTTTTGCCGCCCCTGCCGATGTGTCCGATCCCCAGCAGGTCGAAGCTGCAGCAGAAGCAATAGAAAACGCTTTCGGCCCGATCGATATCTGGATCAACAATGCCATGGTCACGGTAATGTCGCCGGTGAGCCGGATGAAGCCGGAAGAATACCGGCGTGTTACCGAAGTAACATACCTCGGCTCAGTCTACGGAACGCTGGCGGCCCTCAAACGGATGCTCCCCAGGAATCAGGGAGTCATCGTTCAGGTCGGCTCCGCGCTGGCTTACCGCTCAATTCCTCTCCAGTCGGCGTACTGCGGCGCCAAACATGCACTTGAAGGATTTCTGAGCTCGCTGCGCACAGAACTACTGCATGACGGCAGTAATGTCCGGATCACTTCCGTCCATATGCCGGCCCTCAACACCACGCAGTTCGGCTGGATGAAAAACCGTCTTCCGAACGATCCGCAGCCGGTTCCTCCGATATACCAGCCCGAAGTGGGCGCTCGCGCCGTCGTCTATGCGGCGCAGCACCCGAGGAGGGAAATGTTTGTCGGAATTTCAACGGTCGGCGCTATTGTCGGGAACAGGATAGCCCCGGGGCTGCTCGATTGCTACCTCGCCCGGACCGGTTATGAAAGCCAGCAGACGGACACTCCCGCGGATCCCGCCAGCCCGAACAACCTGTGGCTTCCGGTCCCGGGAGATCACGGCGCACACGGATCTTTCGACGACAGGTCCAGGAACTGGAGCCTGCAACTGTGGGCAAACACCCACCGTACGAGCCTCGCAGCTGCGGGCGCAGGAATAATCGGCGCCGCCGTCGCCGCCTTCATTTCCAGCAGAAAGAGCAGATCGAGATGGCCCCTGCTCCGGTGGAAGAGCCGTTAGACGAGACAAATCCCGAAAGCGGCTGAATAAGATTGCAATGCCCGCTCCTTTGTATTACTTTGGCGCGGACATGCAGCGGGAGTGACTTTCCAACCAGCTTTTTGTAGTACGTAGGAAATAGGTACGGTGGGTGAAGAGGCAACGGCAACTCGTCTGCTGGAGCGGCGCAGAATTCTGGGGATGACAGCCGCGGGAGTCCTGTCTCTTCTGAACCTGCCCGGCCTCGCTGCCCGGCTGCCGATCAGCAACCGTCTCAGTCCTCTCAATCGAAAACGTCCCCGTCGTCCCTACACACGGTACATCGTGCTGCATACAACAGAGGGAGAAGAGCAGGGGTCGCTCAAAAAAATCATCCGTCGCGGCGAAGCGCACTACTGCGTGACTTACTCCGGCAAAGTCTACAGGATTATTGACAAGGAGAAGATCGCAAAGCACGCGGGACGGAGCATGTGGGAAGGGCGGACGACTATCGACAACTATTCGATCGGGATTGAGGTTGTAGGCTATCACAACCGGGACATCAGAGAAGCGCAATACACCTCGCTCCGGGAACTGCTGCGCCAGCTGAAATCCATCTATAACATCCCGGATAAGAATGTGCTTACCCACTCGATGGTGGCCTACGGGCTTCCAAACCGCTTCCATGACGGTAATCACAGGGGTCGCAAACGATGCGGAATGCTCTTCGCGAGGCCGGAAGTGCGCGCCCGTCTCGGTTTGAAAGCAAAGCCCGAGCGCGATGTGGACGTCGAGTCGGGACGTTTGATTGTCGGCGACAAGGAACTGTTCGCCATGCTGTTTGCGCGACAGCCTGTCGCAGTTGCAGCCGCTGCGTCGGAACCGGCAAAGCCGACCGCTCCTGCCGCGGACGACGCGCAGGGCTTTGAAGGATTTCTCGAAATCGGCAAAGACGGCGACAGCCCGCGCGCATTGGCAGGAAAGGCATGGAAGAGCAAATCGACGATCTATTTTTTCCCGGATGGCCGCGTACGCACAGGTGAGGAATTGAGCAGACTCTCGTCGGGCCTGAAACTGCTCGAAAACCCTCCCAAGGGGACACGGCTCCTGCTCGGCTACGTCTACGGCGGACATGTGAAAATCCGCCGTCCGCCCTCAAGCATCGCGGGAGACAAGTGGAATTACCCATCTACCTACTATCGCACTCCTGACGGCTCCATTGTGAATGGAGACGAGGTAGACCCCAAGGCAATTCCGGCCGGCACACTGGTTCTTTACCAGCGTTGAATATTGAATCAGCTTTGAACGGTTATCTGCCCGACAGGATCGCAAACGTGCGGTTTTCATGAACCACTGCCGGAAGGGCTCTAGTCAAGCCGGCTAAAGCCCTTTCCAACCGATAGAGGCTGCTGCGAGCGTTTCCTCTATCATTCAATAATCAAGCCTTCTGCGAATCCAGCTTATCGCTGTAGTGCTTCATTAGGGAGGTACTAGAAGGATAGCACATGCGTAATTCTACGCAAGAGCAATAGTCGGATAAGCGACGTTCAGGACGGAAATGCCCCCTTCGCCAAGGACTTTCAACATTCTCAACAATAACCTTGTTGCGCGATACCGCCGAAGCAACTATATTGCGATAGCATAGTCGTTTTCGATCCGGCGAACGGCGGAATGCTTTCCCTTCCTGGTTCATCGAGATACGGTGACCTGTCTGAAATCGCCCGAAGGTTTGCGCGGGCTTGATGGGAGGGTTGAGCTATGACGCTGTATTGTTGATGCTGGAACCGGACGACGTGCCGGTTCTGCGCCGATTCACGGGAAATGCGGAACTGAAGGATGATGTCACCATTGTCGCCCTTAAGGCACAAATTATAGGAATTTTAAATGCTGCTGCTCAGAAATATTGCACAGATCGTCACGCTTCGCGGTGGCCCGATACCAAGAGTGGGCGCTTCCATGTCGGATCTCGGCATCATTGAAAACGGTGCAGTCCTGATCCGCGGAGACCGTATTGTGTGGGTCGGACCGACCAAGGATCTGCCTGTCCGGGAACCTGGAATCAGGTACCAGACACTTGATGGAATGGGACTTGACCTCGTCGCGCTCCCTGGATTCGTCGACTCCCATACTCATCCGGTATTTGCCGGCACACGGGTCGAGGAATACGACCTCAACGTGCAGGGAAGGAAATACGAAGAAGGCGGCATAGCCGCCAGCGTCAGGCAATTGAGGGCCGCGACGGTCAACCAGCTTATCGAGAAGGCCGAGCGCTATTTCCGTCACTTTCTTTCTCACGGCACCACGACTATCGAAGCGAAAAGCGGCTACGGGCTGAGCCTCGAGGATGAACTGAAAAGCCTTCAGGTGCTTGCCGCGCTGCGCGGGCGGAACCGCCTGGAAATCATCCCGACTTTCATGGGAGCGCATGCCGTGCCGGAAGAACGTGCCGGGTCCAGGGCCGGCTACATCCGCGAAATCATCGAAGAGATGATTCCACGCGTTGCACAGGAAGGACTCGCCTCGTTCTGTGACGTCTCTTGCGAAAGGGGCTATTTCACGGTTGAAGAATCCCGAGCGATTCTCACGGCGGCCAAGCAGGCGGGACTCGGGATCAGGATTCACACCGACGAATTCTCCCGCAGCGGTGGAGCCCGCCTGGCGGCGGAACTCGGCGCCAGCAGCGCAGATCACCTGCAGTGCATCGACGACAGCGATATAGAGGCACTGAAAAGATCAGGGACTGTGGCGACGCTGCTGCCCGGAACCGCTTTCAATCTCGGAATGATGCGATACCCGCCCGCGCGCAAGCTCATCGCAGCTGAAGTCCCGGTCGCTCTTGCCACCGATTTCAATCCCGGCACCTGCTTTACACTGAACATGCAGCTGATTCTGGCGATCGCCTGCACCCAGATGCGCATGAGCCCGGCCGAGGCGATTACCGCAGCCACGATTAATAGCGCGTATTCCCTGGGTCTGTCCGACAGGCTCGGGACGCTCGAGGAAGGAAAACAGGCCGACATAGTCCTGATGGACGTTTCCGATTACCGCGAGTTGCCTTACTTCTTCGGAACCAATCACCGCGTCGTCACGATAAAGAAAGGAAACGTGGTCATCAACAGACTGGAACAGCCGTGGAAAGAATAGTGGAATGTGTGCCCAACTTCAGTGAAGGTCGCAACAGGGATGTTGTCGATGCGATTGCCGCAGCTTTCACGTCGACGCCGGGCGTGGCGCTGCTCGATACCGAGATGGACGCCGCTCATAACCGCTGCGTCATCTCTGCTGCGGGAGATCCCGACGGCGTCGTCCGCGGGATAATCAAAGCCGTGGGAAAAGCCGTCGAGCTGATTGATCTTCGAACCCACAAGGGAGAACATCCCAGGATGGGGGCGGCGGATGTGATCCCATTCATACCGATCTCAGGCGTAACGATGCAGGAATGCGTCGAGCTCTCGGTCAGAGTGGGACAGATCATTGCGGAACGCTACGGTATTCCGGTATATCTCTACGACCAGTCCGCACGTATTCCGGCCCGCCAGGATCTTGCATATGTCCGGAGAGGACAGTTTGAACGAATCCGGGAAGAGATCCGCACGAATCCCGACCGCAGACCCGATTTCGGTCCGTGCGAGGTTCATCCTTCGGCAGGCGCAAGCGCCGTCGGGGCGCGTTTCCCCCTGATCGCCTACAACATTTATCTCAGAACGAACGATGTCAGGATAGCTTCTGCAATCGCCCGCGCAATAAGGTTTTCATCGGGAGGGTTGCGCTATGTCAAGGCCCTCGGATTCCAGATCAAGGAGCGCAACCAGGCCCAGGTCTCGATGAATCTGACAAACTACGAAGCAACCCCGATATTCCGCGTATTCGATCTGGTGTGCCGGGAAGCGGAGCGTTACGGTGTCTCGGTGGCGTCCAGCGAAATCATCGGGCTGATTCCGCAGAAGGCGCTCGACGCCACGGCCGAATATCATCTGCGGCTGGAGAACTTCGGCAGAAATCAGGTTCTGGAGAACCGCCTCGCGGATGTTCTCGGCAACAAGTCGGGCATGGATGAGTTTATTGCCAGCGTTGCAGGATCGGATCCGATCCTGCCGGCGGGAGGAAGCGTTGCAGCTCTGGCCGGCTCCCTCGGTGCGGCGTTGGGCGAGATGATGTCGGGTGTGACGGAAGGAAAAGAGAAATTTGCCTCAGTGGAGGGTGAGGTGCGCAGAATCCACGCGGAACTCACAGAGCTTCGAAAGACGCTGAGGCGTCTCGTCGACGAGGACTCCGACGCATTCAGATCCCTCATGGAAGCGGCCAGGCTCCCCAGGCAGGATGATCAGCAGAGAGCCGCCAGGGAGGAAGCAATCGAGCATGGGACCCGGGCAGCCACGGAAACCCCTATCCGTACCGCAAGGGCGGCATGCCGGGCGCTCGAGCTTCTGCGGATTCTGGCGGAAATCGGCAACCCCAGCGCGAGATGCGATGTCGCGGCGGGGGCACAGATGGCCGGCGCCTCGCTGAAGGCTGCTCAGTACAATGTTCTTGCCAACATTCCCGGCCTTAAGGACAGGGAATTCGCCGGGACCTGCCGCACGGAAGTCATGGAGCTTGTCAGGAGAGGCCAGTCTATTCTCCGGCAGATCGATGAACTGATGTTGTCGGCTGATTCGGAATAAGATTGGCAAATCTTCCGGTGAGCGCGATGCAAATGGACAAGGGAAGAGGAGACGGGGTTGCGCTACTGGCTCTTTTCGTCCTTGTTGTTCTCCGTCCCTTCCTGACCTGACTTGAGCGAAGACTTGAAATTCCGTATCCCTTCACCGAGTCCTTTTCCCAACTGCGGGATCTTGTTAACCCCGAAAATCAGGATAACGACGATTGCGATGATAATGACTTCTGTTGTTCCAAGATGCGGAATCATATCTACCCTCCGGGTTGTTCCAGGTACAGACGCTGGAAAGATACTTCAAGACCAGCAGCGAAGTCAATCCAATGCTGCGGGCCCGCACCTCCAATAAAAGCCCTCAAAGCCCTTGTGTCATTTGGGGAAATGTCCTATAAATCCCAGCAGTAAGCACATTTATTGTGATCGGTACTGTTTAAGGAGCATCTGATAAAGCTTTCATCTGAATTTTCGCTTCTGTGCCCCGCTCGAGAGCTCGCGATGATTCGGGCACGCAGTTTGAAAGAGATACTTGCAATTCGGCTTAATTCGTCGGGACGGATTCAGGATTATGCGGACAGTGCTCTCTAAACGGCATTGAGCAGGAGAATCTCTGAAAGGAGCAGTTCATTTGAAAATAATTGGCGAAAAGATCAACGGAACGAGAAAGCGCGTTGCTCAGGCTATCCAGGACCGGGATTCAGAATTCATTCAGGATCTGGCTCGCAGTCAGGCCGAAGCCGGTGCCGACTGGCTTGATGCCAACGCCGGCACATCACCCAGTCGTGAAGCAGACGACCTCATCTGGTTAATTGAAAACATCCAGGCCGTAACCGATAAACCAATCTGCATCGACACCGCAAACGAAAAGGCATTGGAGATCGCCATAAGAGCGGTCAAGAAGACGCCGATGGTCAATTCAATCAGTGGAGAACCGCACCGGCTCGCAATGATCCCGATCGTGGCCGAAAACAAGTGCCCTGCCGTGGCGCTGGCGCTGGACGAGCAGGGAGTGCCTAAAACCGTGGACGATCGCCTCAGGGTGGTCGGGAATCTTCTCAAGGAAACCCGCAAGGCCGGCATAGAAGATGACCAGCTGTACTTCGATCCTCTGGCGATGACGATAGCCACCAATATCGAATCAGGGAATATTTTCTTCGATTCGATCCGCGCGATTCGCAAGGAATATCCTAAGGTCCACATCACCTGCGGCCTGAGCAATATCTCATTCGGACTTCCGGCGCGGGCACATATCAACAGAGTCTTTATGAGCCTTGCCATGCAGGCCGGACTCGACTGCGCCATCATGGATCCGAACGACAGGGATCTCAGGAGCGCCATCTATTGTACGGAACTGTTGCTGGGACTCGACCGGCATTGTCTGAGATATACTCGCGCATTTCGCGCAGGAGCCTTTAACAAGTAAAAATCCCGTTCTTACCAAATCAGGAAGGAAAAAAAAGGAGAGCTTATGTCGAAAGAACTGATTGATGCCGTCGTTGATATGCGTGAGGAAGACGCTGTAAAGATTGCCGAAGATCTGCTGAACTCCGGCGCCAATCCCATGGGTGTTCTGGATGACTGCCGTGAGGCGCTCGGCATCATCGGATCGCGTTTTGCCGCCGGCGAATGCTTCGTCCCGGAACTGATTCTGGCAGGCGAAATGTTGCGCCAGATTGCCACTTTGGCGAGACCGAGGATTCAGCAATCGGGGAGCGCCCCTCAGCAGAAGCTGGGCAGAATCGTTTTCGGCACGGTTGAAGGGGACATCCATGACATCGCGAAAGACATCGTGGTGTTCATGCTTGACATCAACGGCTTCGAGGTAATGGATCTCGGCGTCGACGTTCCGGCCGCAAAGTTCGTGGAAGCGGTGCGGGAATTCAAACCCCAGGTTGTCGGACTCAGCGGATTTCTGACCCTTGCCTACGACCCTATGAAGAATACGGTCCAGGCTCTGAAGGATGCCGGACTGCGCGACAGCGTAAAGATCATGATCGGCGGCGGGCAGATGGATGACCAGGTCGCCGCATATGCGAAGGCGGACGCTTACGGCAAAGACGCAATGGCAGCGGTCACCCTTGCAAAGGGATGGGTAGGAGCAAAATGAAATGCCAAAACCAGCAGATTTCGACAAGTTGACACCGGCTCAGAAGCTGGAAGCCCGTCTCGCCGCATGGCAGAACCATGAAGGCATTGAGTTTGCCGATAAGGAAAAGGAAAACGAGTACAGATTCCGCGCGCAGATTCTTGCCGACGTGGTCAAGCTGAGGAAGCCGGCCCGGGTGCCGGTTCTCATCGCGACCGGTTTCTATCCTTTCCCTTATGCCGGTTATACCTGCCGGGATGCCATGTACGATTACGACAAACTCGGCAAGGCCATGATGAAGTTCCATGCCGACTTTGAACCGGACGCCGTGGCATCGCCGGGGCTGTATGGGCCCGGCAAGGCTTTCGAGGTGCTGGATTATAAGCTTTATCACTGGCCGGGCCATGGTGTGCCGGAAACCACCTCGTACCAGTGTGCGGAAGCTGAGTACATGAAAGGGGATGAATATCCTGATTTTCTGAAGGATCCCTCCGACTACTTCCTCCGCTTCTATCTGCCGCGCGTTTTCGGGGCGCTGGAGCCGCTGAAAGAACTTCCCCCGTTCACCAACCTCCAGGAACTGCCGTTTGTCGGTCCCGGTATCTTTCATTTTGGTCTTCCTCACATTCAGGACGCCCTGAAGAAACTGATGAAGGCCGGCGAGATATCGCTCGAGTGGTTTACCAGAGTCGTCGAGATCGAGAAGAACATCATTACCTCTCTTGGAATGCCGAAGTTCCAGGGAGCTTTCTCGAAGGCACCGATGGATGTCCCCGGAGACACGATGCGGGGAACAAAGCAGATTCTGCTGGACAAGTTCCGCAAGCCCAACGAAATCATCGCGGCTTCCGAGCGTTGTGCCCAACTGATGCTCGACATGGGCGTCCGCAATTCAGTCTGGGGCGGCCCGCCGACAGTATTTTTCCCGCTGCACAAAGGCGCTGACAGCTTCATGTCCCCTGCCGACTTCAAGAAGTTTTACTGGCCATCCCTTAAGACGGTAATGCTGGGGCTGATCAAGGAAGGGCTCATACCGTTCATGTTCGTGGAAGGAAGCTATAATCAGCGGCTCGATATTATCACCGATCCCGATATTCCCGCCGGGACCACCATCTGGTACTTCGATAAGACGGATATGAAGGAAGTGCGAAAGCGTCTCCAGGGTTGGGCATGCTTCTCAGGCAACTTCCCTTCTTCTCTGTTGAAAACGGGAACCGTCGATCAAGTCAGGTCGCACTGCAGGCAACTGCTGGATGATCTGGCCGGCGACGGCGGATATTACATGGTCAACGGTGCAGTTCTCGATGAAGCAATCCCGGAGAACCTGCACGCCTATGTCGAGACGGTCAAAGAGTACGAGATATAGGCTCTCCTGAAGCCCGGGCATGAAGAATTTTCATACCCGGGCTTTTTGTGTGCGCCCGAGAAGAACCTCTCCGCGGCCCGCCACTGTTTTTGCTTTTGAATCGCGCATCGTTTGACATATGATCGGCTCATCGAAATCCGCGCAGCATGAAAACAAAGCAATTCGAGGCCTGTGCGAAGTCAGTTGAAACAGCCGGTGACCGGCAGACCATTTTTCCAGGAGAGTCCGATGAGTCAACCAGCCGTTGTTAAGCCGCAGATGGCTGCAATCAAGACGCCAGCCTATGCATGGGTAGTTTTATTTGCCGTGTATCTTGCAACTCTGGCAGCCCCGCTCAATCAGATGAAAGTCCCGCCCGTGATGTCGATCCTCATAAAGACGTTCGGCCTCGACTACGGCAGCGCGGGCATGCTGATGTCCATCTTTTCGATCATGGGTTTCGTGCTTGCAATACCCGCCGGATTTATCATGGGAAGATTCGGGATCAAGGCGACCGGACTGATCGCGGTGGGGGCCACCGTCATCGGAGCCGGGATAGGAGCATTGTCAAACGATGCAAATCTTCTCTTCGCCGGCAGGTTTGTTGAAGGAATCGGGATGGGCCTGATCATGGTGGCCGCTCCTTCGGCCATTTCACTCTGGTTCCCGGCAGAAAAGCGCGGACTGCCGATGGGCTTGTGGGCAAGCAGCGTCGGAGTCGGAAGTATTGCCGCGCTGAACCTTGCGCCCGCGCTGGCTCAGGCACACAGCTGGCGGGCCGTGTGGTGGGTCGGAACGGGGCTCGCAGCGCTGGCCTTCGTACTGTTCGCACTCCTCTTCAGATTGCCGCGTCAGAATGAACTGGGCGGATCGGCTTCGCAGACAAGCGCCCCGGAAGAGGGTGGGAAGCCTGCTCCCGTGAGCCTCACAAAAGCCATGGGCAACTTCAGCCTCTGGATGATCGCAATCACTTTCGGATGCTTCAACCTTACCGTCATGGCGTGGAACACGTTCTACCCTGATTTCCTGGAGACGCAGAGGAACTTCTCCCCGGCATATGCCTCTTTCGTCACCAGTCTCCTGATGATGATCGCGATCTTCTCAGGACCGGCGGGAGGCTATATTTCAGACCGTATCGGCTCGCGCAAGTCGGTCATCATTGTTCCATTTATCGTGCTGACTGTGCTCTTCTTCCTGCCGTTCAACATCACCGGCTGGACCATTCCGGCACTGATGATACTGGCCGGCGTAGTGGTAGGGCCGGTTGCGCCGGTATGCCTGGCGGCTGTCCCTGAGGTGATGAAATCGCCGCAGACTATCGGGATAGGGCTGGGGGTGGCTGCGTTCTGCCAGAACCTGGGTATGTTCATAGGGCCGGCGCTCTTCGGTCAGCTGGTCGAAGTGACCGGCTTCGCAATGGCGGGATATCTCATGGTACCGATCTGCATTGCGGCAATCATCTGCACCTGGCTCGCAAAGATCCGGTAATTCCTCTCCTTCATGCCCGCGGATTGCGCAGATCACACATCCTGGCTGCGCAATCCGCGGCTCACCTCTTCATACCCAGATCCTCGATCTTCCCGGAAGTGAACACTCCTCGCCTTATCAGCCTGTCAGCCATGGCCGTGCAGTAATCGCACTGGCTGCATTCCTTGTCGCATGATGTGATTCTTTCGAAGAAGCCGGCGCGGTCCAGGGACTTGTTGTCAAGATGCAGCAGGTGTGACATGCCGGCAGAGTACAGGTTTCCGGCCATCAGTTCGAGCAGGTCTCCATCCCAGCTCTCACCCAGGTAGGCTTGCACGCATCTCAGGACCATGCTTTTCGAGCTGGTTCTCCCCACCAGCTTGAAATAGGAGGTGATACCGCCGTACCTGCGGGTATCCTCCGGCCGAATCCATCCGGACTTGAGAAACTGCGACAGATCCGTTTTGGAGATCTGGAGGCAGTTGAGGCTGAAAACATTGTCCTCGGATCGCACCGCGGCGCCATCAGGCCTTCTTGACTTGTGCGAGATGTAGTTGAAATGGAATTTTCGAAAAGCGCAGCGGAAGAGGCAGCCCTCATTAACCATGAGCTTGATTTCTGCGCCCGTCGCATCTCTGATCCTTTTCAGGAGCCCGGGATTGCGGTTGATATCGACGTGAGGAGTTATTACATCCGCTCCTGCTTTGCGAAAGATGACTCCCTTTTCGACACAGTCGATATCTCCCAGGACTGAGGCACAGATCTCCAGCCGGGGAAACCGTTTCCGCACTTCACGGATGTAAAGAGGGTTGGCCATCGTGACGGATTCGACGCCGTGCTCTTCGTGAACCCGTTTCAGGTAGGCCATTGTGGAATTCAGAACCGAAGACGAGTACCAGTCATCCCCTTCGCAGATCGAGTTCAGCAGCAGATTGACCCTGATTCCCTCGCTGTGGATTCGGCCGACGATATCGACGAACCGGTCAAAGCTCATTTCCGGCGCGATCCTGCCCGCCCCGCCATACTGCTGCGGACCCGAAAGATAGATCTCCCGGATTCGGTTGTTCCCCCCGTTTGCGAGGCGGAATACTTCCGTCAGTGTTTCCGGATCGTTGTTGTAGGGGACAGAAAACTCGAGCACTCCCATCGGCGGCTCCAGACTGGTGCAGGTGCCGGTCACGCGCAGGCGAGCAGAGCTCTTTTCACCATCGTTTTGGCGATCGGAATCTTCCACTTGTTCCTGTCGCCCGGAAGAACCGATGCGGCTGCCACGGCCTCAGCTCCGGCAGCATCGGCGGTCGATTCCGTGATGCGCTTCCCTTTGATGAATCCTTCCGCCTTTTCCGCCCGGTAAGGCTTGTTGAACACAGCGTTCAGGCATATGCGGGCATCGCTCTCCCCCACCATCACGGCGCAGTTGACGATTGGAAAATCGATCGATTTCCGGATGGCAAACTTGTTAAATGCGCTCCTGGTTCCCGCTGCAGGGGTTGGTATCTGGATCTCGGTAACGATTTCATCAACGGCAAGCACGGTGGAACCGGGGACAGTCATCTCCCAGAACTGTTCGGCCTGAATGGTACGCCGGTTGGTTCTGATCCGCGCGTTAAGAGCAACGAGAGCCGGCGCCGTATCGCTTGGGTTGACGGCAATGCAAAGCTTCACCGGACCGAAAATCGAGTGGTACCGGTTGTCCCCCCCCCAGGCATAGCACTCCTGGCCCCCTTTTCGAAAACAGTTGAACCTGTTGTCGGGATTCCTGAAATACCAGCAACGGTTCAGCTGACAGATATTTCCTCCGATGGTCCCCATTTCGCGAATGTGAGGAGTGGCGGTACGATGCGCGGCTTCCGCCAGTGCCGTGTAGCGGCTGCGGACCAACTCGTTCTTCGCGATGTCTTCCAGCCGGGTCAGAGCCCCGATTCTGAGCATCCCGTTTTCTTCCTTGACGTAATCCATACCGGGAATGCTCTTGAGGTTCACGACAACTTCCGGATGCGTCGGCAGGATCTCAAAGCGCATGATCCCCAGCAGATCCGTACCGCCAGAGATGAGCGCGGCTTTTCCGCTCCGCAGAACCGATGAAGCCTCCTCGACCGTCCTGGCATCAATATGCGAGAACTTCTTCCATGTTTTCATTGTCGGACTCCTTGCTGTAGAGAGCTTCAGGCGCTCTCCTTGAGGTTTCCTGCCGCTTCGATGACAGCTAAAGGATGCTGCTGGTACGTGCCGCACCGGCACAGATTCCCACCGAGCGCATCTCTGACATCCGCCTCAGTCGGATCACCGTTTCTGTCAAGCAGAGCTTTAGCGGTACAGACAAACCCCGGAGTGCAATACCCACACTGAAACGCATTATGGTTGATATAGGCCTGAATGATCGGGTGCTTCGCCTTGGCGATCCCTTCAGCAGTCTCCACCGTGGCACCATTGCACTCGCAGGCCAGTGTCAGGCAGGACAGGATCGGCCGTCCGTTCATGATGACGGTGCACGACCCGCAAGCACCATATCCGCCGCACCAGTCCTTGGGGGACGTTAGACCGATCTGATCGCGGAGGAGCTGCCTCAGAGTCCAATGAGGCTCCACAGCCCGCCGGTATACGTCGCCGTTAACAGTCAGTTCTATCTGGATGAATTCCGGTTGGGAACCAGGATCCGCGGCAGCGGCCGGCAGCGCAATCTCGGCTGTTTCGGCTGCAGCAGCGGAGGCGCTTATGGTTCCCAGAGTAGGTGCGCCTACAACAAGACCCGCATCTCTCAAGAAGTCACGACGGGAGATATGACCAGATACTTCCTTGCCTTCAAGGTTCTTATCTTTTGGCATTTTCCCCTCTCTTCTGATCAGGCTGTCAGTTCTCAAAAAACCTGCTTGTTCAGATGAACATCTCTTCATCCTGTGCGGTCGCGGAGCGGTTTTTGCCTCTTCTGAAAAGCACGTCCAGTCCGACCCGGACGGCACGGGTGATGGCGCTGGCTTCGTTGAGGGGGGCGAGAATGCTGCTGTGTACGAGTTCGATCGTCTGCTCGACCTTCGTGGTCGCCAGATGCACCGTGTCCTGGATGTGGCGCATTTCCCTGCGCGCCGTGGCAGTGGCTTCAGCCAAAAAATCGTCCAGATCAGCAGCTCTTCTGGAAACCAGATCCGATGTTACCGTGAGCTTCTCCTGTATCGGTTTTATTCCATCGGCTACACTCCGGATGGCCGTCACTGCTTCCTCCACCCTGGAAGAAACGAGCTCAACGTTCCTGAGCAGATCTTTGCTCATGCCATCCATCCATACCGTCATCTGGCGGATGGCCCTGTACATTCCGAAGAAAAGAATCGTCTGGATGAGAACCGCTATTGCCAGAATTCCGGTGAAGACAATGAGGATAGTTTCTTGCATCGAGGCTATGCCTTATCCTTTTCTTCCCGATACGCCTGCCGGCCGGCTTCGAACGCCGCCGAGAGTGAATCCCGCTGTTGCTGCAGGAGATCCTTCCCCCGATCAACGTACTCGGAAGTTCTTCCTGCGACAGTCTTGGTGCGGGTTGCGACGACCTCGGCGCTTTCACGTGCCTTCGACGCTATCAGCTTGCGCGTCTCGACTCCACTCCGGGGAGCCATCAGGAGCGCAGTCGCGGCGCCAAGTACCGCGCCGAGCATCAGGAACAGTATTTTCTCGGCCGAGTTGCTTTCTTCACTCATATGCTTAGTCTCCTATGATCGGTAGGCCTCTTGATATCACGCGCTCCCACAAAAAGTCAAACTTATAAGAACCGCAGACAGGCCGCATAAATACGTTCAAGGGAGTATACGTTCAATGGAGTATAATGGTTACCTGGACCATGCAAAAAAGAAAGAAATTCGATGCACCGGAACAGGCCGAAAGGGTCCGGTTGATTCTCGAGGGACTCGACAGCGCCTTTCCTGACGCTCAATGCGCTCTCAAACACAGCAACGCTCTGGAGCTTCTGATCGCGACCATACTGTCCGCTCAGTGTACGGACGAAAGAGTCAATCTGGTCACGAAGGATCTATTCAAGAAGTATCGGACGCCGCACGACTACGCAAACGCAGCAACCGTCGAGCTCGAAACCGATATCCGGTCGACGGGCTTCTACCGTAACAAGGCAAAGAGCATCCAGGGAGCCTGCAGGATGATCGTGGATAAGTTCGGATCAAGAGTCCCCGACACTATGGAAGCGCTTCTGCAGCTACCCGGTGTTGCGCGCAAGACGGCCAATGTCGTCTTGGGAGTCGCGTTCGGTAAAGCGGAAGGGATTGTAGTCGACACCCATGTCACGAGAGTCTCGAGGCGTTTGGAGCTGACCGAAAACGAAATGCCGGAACGGATCGAACGCGACCTGCTCGAAGCCATACCGAGAAACCGATGGATCTCCTTCTCCCACCAGATGATCCTTCACGGCCGGCATGTCTGCAAAGCGCGCAAGCCTCTCTGCTCAGTCTGCACTCTGGAGAAGGTCTGCCGGTCAAAAGACAAAACCTTCAACAGCTGAGCAGTACGATGTGCAGATCCATGACGTTGGTGCGCGTCGGACCTATTATGACAAGGTCGCCAAGTTGCTGGAAAAACCGATAGGAATCGTTCCTCTTAAGTGATTCATCCAGGAAGTCCGTGCCGATTTCACGGCAGCGGCCGAGGGTTTCATTATCAGCGACTGCCCCTGCAGCATCGGTCGGGCCATCGGTCCCGTCGGTCGCCACACTCGCCACCACGCATGGGGACGAAAGTTCGGCAAGCGGCCGAACACAGTGCAGAACAAACTCCTGATTGCGTCCCCCTTTTCCTTTTCCCGTGATTTTCACGGTCGTCTCTCCGCCGCTTATGATGCAGGCCGGCCGTCGGAGGGGACGGTCGTGAGCGCCTATTTTGGCGGCGATATTCATGTGCAACCGGGCGGCGGCGGCATTGTCTCCGTCCAGACGGCTCGTCAGGACCATCGAATTGTAGCCAAGCCGCTTTGCAGTCTCCGCCGCAACCGTGCATGTCTGGGCATTGCTGCCGGCGATGAACGAATCGATGTTGCGAAATACCGGATCCCCTTCCTTCGGGGTTTCCTCCAGATATCCGGACCGCCGGAGATCCAGGAGCTTTCTCACGTTGCGGGGAACCCGGCCAAGAAGATTCAGCCCCTTCAATATGTCAATGCAATCTTCAAACGTCGTCGGATCGGGAGCGGTCGGTCCGGATGCAATCGTCGCGATATCGTCGCCCACGACATCTGACAGGATAAGCGACACGGCTCTCGCAGGAGCAAGCACTCGCGCCAGTCCACCTCCCTTGATCGCAGACAGGTGTTTGCGAACCGCATTCATCTGGTAGATGTCTGCGCCGGAATCCTGCAGAAGCCGCGTGCAACTGATCTTGTCCCTGAGGGTGATCCCCGGGGCCGGCGATACGAGCAATGCAGAAGCGCCTCCCGAGAAAAGACAGAAGACAAGATCATCCTCGCATATGCACTCCCGCGCAAACGAGAGCATTCGTCGCCCGGCGGCGGCGCTGCCGGAATCGGGAAGTGGATGACCCGCCTCGACGATTTCAGCTCGTTTTAGGGGGAGGCTATGGCCGTATTTCGTCACCAGGAATCCGCCCGCGATACGGTTTCCCAGCATCTGCTCGGCGGCACGCGCCATCGGGGCGGCGGCTTTGCCGGCACCGAGGATCCACACTTTTCTGAAGCGGGCGAGATCAATGCAGCGCCCCGCAATGTTCAGGAGCGTTCCCTCGCGGTTGAGTAATTTCCGCATCGCCGCTGCGGGATCCGAAGCGCGGAGTGCTTCTTTCCAGATGCGGGCGGCATCTGCGCGGAGGCTGCGGCAGGATTTCACGGCAGACCAGCAGACGAATTCATGTTCTGAAAAACCCTCTCGTACAGATCAGCGAACACGGTTACAACCTGAGGATCGAACTGGGTCTGAGCGCAGCGATTCAATTCCCTGAGCGCATCCTGCGGAGACCGCGGCAGGCAATAAGGTCTTCCGATCGTAATCGCATCGAATGCTTCAACCACCGCAATTACCCGCGCCCCGAGAGGGATCAGGTTGCCTTTGAGTCGCCCGGGATAACCGGTGCCGTCATAACGCTCACGGTTGTGGCGGATGGACTTGAGTACCTCCTCGTCGTTCAGGACCGGCCTGAGCACTTCATCCGCCAGCGAGCTGCGCTCCTGGATGTGCCGCTGCTCATCGCTCGTCAGCGGGCTCTCCTTGTTCAGCAGCATGTCTTCCACCAGAATCATACCCACATCGTGCAGAAGCGCCGCCAGATAAACCTTTCTGATGCCGTCGTCGGTCATTCGCAGTTCCCTGGCGACGTATCGCGACTTCTCGGCCACCCTGACACAGTGTCCTTCGTTAAAGGGCAGTTTCAGATCCAGCAGATGAACAAACACCTGGGTCATCGAATAGAAAAGGCGGCGTGTCTCTGCAGCCCTCTCTTCAGCCACCTGCTGCAGGTATTTCTGGTAATCCCGATTCGAATTCTCGAGAAGCCGTTTATCCATGGCGCGATTGACGGAAATGAGCACCTCGTCGAGATTGAAAGGCTTCATGATGTAGTCATACGCCCCCGAACGCATGCTCTCAATTGCCGTTCCGGCGCTGTCGATCGCGGTAATCATGACGACGATGATTTCCGGATATGCCGACTTGATATCGTGTAGCAGCTCCGTCCCCTGTTTGCCGGGCATCCGTATATCCGTCAATGCGACATCAAAAGGGTGCGCGGTCAGCGTCGCGAGAGCTTCAACGGCATTCCCCACCGTCACGCACGCATATCCGGCCTCTTCGAGCGTGGCCTTGAGTATTTCCTGTATATAGACTTCGTCATCGACTATAAGAACCCGTCCTCTGCACTTGTTCATAGTTGCTCAGCGGTTCCTCTCTCATCGGGATATTGACAGCACTCCGGCTCCCGGGTAGATTTTATGCTCACAATTTTCAGAGGAGATCCCATGGAACAGAAGTTCGCCAGTTTCGTGGAGGCATGCAGTTACAAGGTCAACGAAAAGCAGCACCACTGTGGTGACTGCCGGTATTTCATATCGGAGGAGCAGTTTACCGATGCCCCTACGAATTGGGGGACCTGCCCGCATCATTCCCATGCCTTTATAAAGTATCGTCGCGCGTGCTATTCCTTTGAAAGCAAGTAAGTCTTTATACCACGACCGGTAAAGAATCAGAGGATTTGATTATTGCACCGGATCTGCCGTTGATCAGTTATTCCTCTTTTCATCCGGGTCGAGGATCGAAGCTGCCACTATATTGGCGACCACGGCCCGCAGGTGGTTGATGCTCTTTCCACCCCCCGGGTGCAGCCGGCTGGTCAGCAGAATGATTGAAGTATCGGTCGCCGGGTGTATCCAGAGCGAGACGCCGGTGAATCCGCTGTGCCCAACACCCCTGTAAAACAGGTCTCCTTTAGGCGCCGAGTAGGTGGAGTGTATGTCCCACCCGAATCCTCTGATTTCGGGCTGATCAGCTGGAGACTGAGGGGAAATCATCGCTGCGACTCCCAAGGGAGAAAGAAGTCGCTTCCCCGCGTACGAGCCGCGGTTCAAAAGCATCTGGGCAAAAACCGCGAGATCTCTGGCAGTAGAAAAGAGACCTGCATGACCTGCAACCCCGCCCATTCTCCAGGCGGTCGGGTCGTGGACTTCACCACGGATCATCTGATTCGCCGAGGTCGAGCGCCTTTCGTTTCTTCTCGGTTCCGTAGGCGCAATGCGTGCAGCCAGGCTTGCCGGCGGCCGAAAACAGGTGTCACGCATGCCAAGCGGGCTGAAGATGCGCTCTTTAGCGAACACATCAAGCGTCATGCCGGAAAGGACGCGGACAATCTCGCCCAGTGCAATGAAGTTCAGGTCGCTGTACTTGAATTCCCGCCCGGGTTCCGCATCGGTGTCGATATCCCAGAGTTCCTCGAGAGCTTCAGCCGTTCCGCTCCATTTCCTGGACAGATCAAATCCTGCCGGCAGCCCCGAGTAGTGATTCAGGAGATGGCGTACCGTGATGTCGTCTTTCCCGTCCCCGGTGAATTTGGGAAGATAGTGTTTGACCTTGTCCTCGATCCTCAAGGTTCCATTCTCTACCAGAAGCATTATTGAAGGGAGAGTCGCGACGACCTTGGTCAGAGATGAAATGTCGAATATCGTATCCACCGTCATCGGTTCTGTCGACGGCTTGACTGATCGGTTGCCGAAGGCTTTGAGATAGGCAATCTGGCCGTGGCGCGCCACGAGCACGACGGCTCCCGGAATCTCCTTCGCTTTCATTGATGCCGCGACTGCTTCATCAATGAAGTTGAGTTGCGACGATATCATCCCGACCGATTCGGGACTGGCCATAAGCATCTCGCCACCGCCGTCATCAGCCGAAGACAAGCGTGCGCCGCACAAGAGAACCGCTGTAATCAGCAGGCAGAAACCAAAATTTCGCATAGACAAAACCCTGTGGGCTGCATAATATCAGATTTCGAAAGTCCCAGTCCCCCTCCGCAGACAGGTATCCGGGAAGAAGCATATTAAAACAAAAAGGTGATATCTGATGAATCCATTTCGAGGCGTAGATTTTTACCAGGCGGACGATCTGCTGTCGGATGTCGAACGGATGGCCCGCGACACAGTCCGGGAATGGGTAGGTGAAAGAGTGGTGCCGGTGATCGACACGCACTTTGAAGACGGTACCTTTCCGATGCACCTGATTCCCGAAATGGCGGAACTGGGTCTTTTTGGAGCCAATCTCCCGGAAGAATACGGCTGCGCCGGGATGAACAACGTTGCATACGGCCTGGTGATGCAGGAACTCGAGCGGGGCGACAGCGGAATACGCAGCTTCGCGTCCGTTCAGGGCGCGCTGGTCATGTATCCGATCTACACTTTTGGCACTGAGGAACAGAAGCGCCACTGGCTTCCGCTGCTTGCCCGAGGCGAGAAGATCGGCTGTTTCGGACTCACAGAGCCGGATCACGGATCGGATCCCGGAGGCATGACGACGACTGCAATCCGTAAAGGCGACCGTTACGTACTTAACGGAACCAAGTCCTGGATCACCAACGGAACCATTGCGGACGTCGCGGTCGTCTGGGCAAAGCTCGACGGGCAGGTGACAGGGTTCCTGGTAGAGAACGGGACCTCGGGATTCACCGCACCCGAAATCAGGCACAAGATGTCGTTACGCGCATCCATCACGTCGCAGCTTATTTTCGAGGACTGCGCGATTCCGGAAGAGAACCTCCTGCCGGGATCAGGAGGCCTTGCCTCTCCGCTGAGGTGTCTTAACCAGGCTCGCTACGGGATTGCCTGGGGAACAATTGGCGCGGCAATGGCCTGCTATCACGCGGCGCTGGAGTATTCGCTCGAGAGAATCCAGTTTGACCGGCCGATCGGCGGGTTTCAGCTCGTTCAGGAGAAGCTTGTGTATATGCTGACTGAAATCACGAAAGCGCAGCTCCTAGCTCTGCGGCTGGGAAGGCTCAAGGATGAAAACAGGATCGAACACAGTCAGACATCACTCGCAAAGCGGAACAACTGCGCCATGGCGCTGGAGGTTGCAAGGATGGCGCGGGACGTACTGGGAGCAAACGGCATCAGCCTCGAGTATCCGGTCATCCGTCATATGTGCAATCTCGAAGCGGTGAAAACCTATGAAGGGACCCACGACATCCACACCCTGATACTGGGCCAGAGCATCACGGGCCAGAATGCGTTCAGGTAGACGGCAAGCCTCTCACCTGGCGCCGAGCCGCCGGTCGCGGATGGCACGGTAAAGCTCGAGGTAATCCGTTGCGGAGCGGTCCCACGACCAGTCCTGCGTCATCGCTCGCTTCATCATCTCCTGCCAGGCGTTCCGGTTTGAATACAGCGCAAGCGCCTGTCTCAAAGCGACCATCATTTCAGCTGCGCTGTATCCGGAGAAACTGAAACCGGTTGCTTTGCCCGACTCCCATGGAATGACGGTATCGGCGAGTCCACCCGTTTTCCTGACGACCGGAATGGTTCCATAGCGGAGGCTGTAAAGTTGATTAAGGCCGCACGGCTCGAATCGGGACGGCATGAGAAAAATGTCGCAGCCTGCTTCTATCCTGTGTGCCAGCTGATTACTGAAGGTCAGCTTGGCCGCCACCTTTCGGGGATGCCTTGCTGCCAGATCCTCAAGGAATTCGTGGTATTTCTTCTGCCCCGTCCCGAGTATCACAAGCTGCAGATCCAGAGCCGTAATTTCGTCGGCGGCTTCCAAAATAAGGTCGAATCCCTTCTGATCGGAAAGTCTGGATACCATGCCGACGAGAGGTACGCGTCGCCGTAAGCGCGGCAGGCCGACCTGCTTCAGCAGATGATTCTTGCAGGCGGCCTTTCCCGCAAGGTTCCTGACCGAGTAGTGAGCCGGAATCAGCGGGTCTCTCGATGGATCCCACTCGCCGTAATCTATTCCGTTGACGATCCCGGTCAAATCGTCTTCCCTGTCCCGCAGGACGCCTTCGAGGCCCATTCCGAATTCCGCACCACTCCGTATTTCAACCGAGTAGGTCCGGCTGACGGTGTTCACCTTGTCCGAAAGTTCGATTCCCGCCTTCATTGAATTCACCTGGCCCCAGTACTCGAAAGGGGACATGGGATAGAAATGGCGCTGGTCGATTTCCGCGTAGTCGAGCGCATCTTTCGAGTACAGTCCCTGATAAGCCAGGTTATGAATTGTGAAAAGGGTTCCGGTCCGGGAAAAGAAAGGCTTGTGGCGGTGATTCATATCGAGAAGCCCCGGAACCAGGGCGGTATGGGAATCATGACAGTGGAGGATATCGAATGGCTGCCCGAGTCTTTCAAGCAGTTCAAGCGCGGCTTTCATGAAGAAGATGAAGCGCAGCATGTTGTCTGGGTACCCTTCGCCGGTAGAGGGATCGTCATAGATCCCTTCGCGGTCGAAGTAGGTGCGGGACCCGATGAGATACACGTCAGTTCCATTCATGCGAGTCTGGTGGATTTCCGCACTTTCGATAGACGGGCCCATCCGGACATCAAATCCGTTGACTGCACCGCACGGCCTCGTGTCAAAGGGGCCGCTGAGGGCGGCTCTGTGCCCGGGGATGATCAGGGTCGTCTTGACCCCGCATTTCTCGAGCGCACGTGGCAGCGCTCCGGCGACGTCGGCAAGTCCCCCCACCTTGGCAAACGGAACCGCTTCGGCGGCAAGCATGACAACATTGGGTTCAGACGAGTGCAGCTGGCTCATGACGAAGATCTCCCTCGACGCACGTACAGATCCGGAATTTTCATTTGTCTTTTTCGATGCTCGAAACCTGGTGTGTTCCCGGCAGATAATACTTGAGCACGTACTCCTGCACCATCCGCCAGGTCGTGAACTTCGGCAGCATGGTGGCCATCGACCGGCGTATCATCGAAATCCAGTTATGGGGAATGCCCCGTTCATCCCTGTCATAGAAGCAGGGAATGACGCGCTCGCTGAGGACCTTCATGAGATTGATATTGTCGATCCGGTCCTGCTCCGCCACCGATGACGGCCGGCTGTCATCTCCGATCGCGAACCCGTTCGTACCGTCATATGCTTCGCGCCACCAGCCGTCGAGTATGCTCAGGTTCAGGCCGCCATTGCAAATGACCTTCTGTCCGCTGGTGCCGGACGCTTCCAGCGGCCGTCTCGGATTGTTCAGCCAGACGTCGCAGCCGGAAACCATCTGGCGGGCTATATGGACATCGTAGTTCTCGATGAACACCAGCCGCCCTCTCAATTCGCTGTATTTGCTGAGGTGCAGTATCTTCTGGATCCCGCGCTTCCCTTCACTGTCGGCCGGGTGGGCTTTCCCGGAGAAGATGAACTGCACCGGCCGCACAGGGTCCGTAGCCAGCCTGACGATGGTGTCGTAGTCTTCGAAGACCAGGGGAGCACGCTTGTACGTGGCGAAACGCCGGGCGAACCCGATGGTGAGCGCATCGGGATTGAGCAGCCGATCCATTGAGGTGATATCGCCGAACGTCATGTTTCGAATCCAGAAACGGCGCCGCGTGAACTCGATCAGGGCCCGCCGCAGCCGGTACCTTAGAGCCCATATCTCTTCGTCGGTGACGAATTCGGGGTCGAGCATCCGCTCCCAGAAAGACGGAGAATGGATATCCCGGTCCCAATGCGGCCCGAGTTTGTTCCTCCAGAAGCTGCGCACTGGACCTTTCATCCATCCCATCAGGTGAATGCCGTTGGTGATGTGACCGATCGGGACCTCATCCACCGGCCTGTCAGGGTAAAGCACATGCCACATATTTCTGCTGACCTGCCCGTGCAGTTCGCTGACGGCATTGGCGGCGCGGGAGGTCTTCAGCGCCAGCACGGTCATGCAGAACGGCTCCTGATCGTTGCTGGGATCGACCCGTCCCAGAGCCATCAGATCTTCGAAAGAAGGAGTGACCTGGGGCTGGAAACGCTGCAGCGCGTACTTGACCAGATCAGGACTGAACCGGTCGTGCCCCGCCTCGACAGGCGTGTGGGTGGTGAAGACGCATTGCCGCTTCGTGCGGGCAAGAGCCTCCTGGAAACTCAATCCCGCGGCAAGCTTTTCTCTGATCAGCTCGAGTGCCAGGAAAGCCACATGACCTTCATTCATGTGATACAGGGAAGGCTCGACCTTGAGGACGCGCAGGAGGCGCACGCCTCCGACGCCAAGGAGCATTTCCTGCATAATTCTGGTTGAAGTGTCTCCACCGTAGACATGCAGAGTCAGATCGCGGTGGAACTGCTCGTTCTCCGGCCGATTGGCGTCCAGCAGGTAAACCGGGCAGCGCCCGACATTCACTCTCCAGGCCTGGAAATAGATCTCGGAGAGGTTGACCTCCACCTGGCAAACCAGCCGTTCACCCGATTCGTCGAGCACCGGATCGAGAGGCAATGAAGCCGGACGAAGCGGCGTGTAGTACTCGGTCTGCCAGTTCTCCCGGTTGATCATCTGCTGGAAATACCCTTCGCGATAGAAGAGGCTGATTCCGACGAGGCCTAGTCCGAGATCGCTGGCTGAACGTGCATGGTCGCCTGAGAGAATTCCGAGTCCGCCGGCTGAAATAGGCAGTGTCTCATGAAAACCGTACTCCGCAGTGAAGTACGCCACGGGTCTGGAGATCAGCTGTTGCGCGTGATGACCTGCCCATGTGTCTTTCTGGCTCATGTAGTTTTCGAAGGCCGAAATGACACCACGAACGCGACGGGCAAAGACAGGATCCTGCAGACGGGTTCGCAACTCGTACTCCGAAATGTCCTGGAGGACTGCTACCGCATTGTGATAGAGATCCTGCCATCCGCGGGGTGAAAGCTCCTGAAATATCTCCTGACTCTCCTGATGCCAGGTCCACCAGAGATTCCTGGCAAGACGCTTTAGCTTGTCAAGCAGGTCAGCAGTCTCATCCTCGTAGCCGTATGGATTTGTAACTAGAATAGTAGTGCCCCCCAGTCTGATGTATCAAGGTCTACCCGAATTGTCGGATTCGTGATCCCGACATTTATCTCTCGTGTGTTATTCAAGCACCCAGAATAACAAATTTGAAGGCCCGCCTTCCAGTTTCGACGCGCAGGCGCGGCTTCGCGGCTTCCAAAGATCCTTTTCGCTTGACTCATGCGGGCGCGGGTGCTATTACTCGGCCGATTTTCCCCACAAACTAATGGCGCAGAAAGGGGTGACTCCTTGAACAAGGGTGATCTTGTAGGAAAAATTGCTAAAGATACAGGCCTTACGAAGCCCCAGGCAGAGGCAGCGTTCAACTCGTTGATCCGGGGAGTAACAGCTTCTCTGAAGAAGGGGCAGAAGGTCACTATCGTGGGCTTCGGCACCTTCTCGGTAGCCAAAAGAAAAGCCCGCATCGGCCGCAATCCTCAGACGGGCGATCCGATCAAAATCGCCGCCCATAAGGTACCGAAGTTTTCATCTGGAAGCGAATTGAAGAAGGCGGTCAGATAAGAAATCCCGCGGCGGAATCATCCGGGTCCCGCCGCGGGATTCTGGCGCAATGGCAACTAATTCTTGCCCACGAAGTCTGCGAATTCACGCAGTTTGTTGGAACGGTACGGACTGCGCAGCTTCAGAAGAGCCTTCTCTTCGATCTGGCGTATCCGCTCTCTCGTTACCTGGAATATCTCTCCGACTTCCTGCAGAGTATACTCCTTCCCCGTCTCATTGAGACCGTAGCGCATTCTGACGATCTCCTGTTCCCGGGGAGACAGCGACTGCAGCGCCGAGTTGGTCACTTCCCGAAGATTGTGTTTCATGACATCTTCGTCGGGAGACACTGCATTCTTGTCTTCGATGAACTTGTTGAGCACGGCATCCTTGTTGTCCGCGATACTGGCTTCGAGAGATATGGGCTCCTGGGCCGCCTTCAGGATCTGTGTCACTTTGGCGACAGGGGTCTTGAGTTCTTTAGCCAGCTCATGCACTGAAGGTTCTCTCCCCATTCGCTTGGTGAGTTCGTTGGCGACCTTCAGAACGCGGTTCATGGCTTCGACCATGTGGACAGGAATCCGGATCGTCCTCCCCTGATCGGCGATTGCGCGTGTGATACTCTGGCGGATCCACCAGGTCGCGTATGTCGAGAACTTGTGACCAAGGCGATAGTTGAACTTGTCGACGGCCTTCATCAGACCGATGTTCCCTTCCTGCACAAGATCGAGCAGATCCAGCCCCGGATAGGAGTAGTTTTTCGCGATGCTGAGCACCAGCCGGAGATTCGATCTGACAAACTGATCTTTCGCATGCAGCATCTCCGCCTTGTTCTCGCTGATCAGCGCGAGAATCTTGCGCAACTCATCTATATTGGTGAGGTACTGCGACTCCAGTTCCGCAAGCCGCGCCCGCACCTCTCGCAGAGCCTTCTGGTCCCCACGCTGGGACATCGATTTGACCGCCGCCTGAGCCGACTCCATCTGGTGCAAGACCTCTTCAACGCTCCCAACCAGCGTGTTTATCTGGTTCTCGGAAAAATCGAACTTCTGAAGCGAGTTGAAGATCGCTTCGCGGTTGCTCTTAATTTTGTTGAGATCCTTGGCAGTCTTGCCTTCGCGTGATCTTGTCCGTTTCAGATCCCCTCTTGCCTCACGGTATTTCGCCTCGAGTTTCTCCAGACGCGTGATGATCCTCCGGATCTGGCGCATCCTCGCCCGGGTGCGCTCCTCGAGCGAAGCCTCGCTTTCAGATTCACGCTTCTCATCAAACTGCGGCACCGGCGCCTGAGCCCCTGCAGGCTGCAGTTCGTCTGCCATTTCCATCACCTTGTAGGTGTTGATTGTCGTCAGGGAGAGAAGGCGCAGGGTGTTCAGCTTGGCCGACTCGATCTTCTTCGCGAGGTACACTTCCTGCTCGCGCGTGAGCAAAGGTATCTTGCTCATGCTTCTGTAGTAGATATAGAGCGGGTCCGCCGAAGCAGTCGCCTCATCTCCTTTCCCAACCGGTTTGTTCTCGTTGGGAACGCGGTCAAATCGGACCCTGTCAACATAGTTGGCTCGCGTCAGCCGCGGAAATGCCTCGGAAGCACCGAATTCATCGTCCAGGTCGATGGAATCATATTCGGTTTCTTCCAAAACATCATCTCGTTCTAATTCGATCATAGTTACTGATATCCTTTAAGGAGAATTTCGCCGATAACTCCCTTTTGCAGCTAAACCTTTCTTGTATTATGACTTAAGGGTGCTTCGTACTTTATGGTCCCGACCCTCTCACACCCGAGAGCAGTTACATCTTTTATAGATAGTCGTACCCTAAAATAGTTTCAGCTGGCGGGAATAAATTGTGGGCTCGGTTGCCACCTCGTTGTTATTTGGTTGGAACATCTCATAACACTCGGTACTACGGAAGAGCATTGTTTTCGTTCCGCTTTTATTTATAGCATCCCGGGAACATTTTTCGCAACGGGATTATGGTTTTCGCGTATGATTTTCTCTTGGTAAACCATGCAATTAGCGGGACCATAGGGAGTCGGGGTTCGGCTAGAAACTTAGTAGATGAATTGAGCGGGTCGTTTGACTGGCCGGCAGATTTTCACTAATATAAAGGATTTCCAACTTCCGTTTTCAGTACCAGTTCCAGGGAGGAATGGGTGTGATCGAAGTAGAACATGTCAGCAAGGTCTATAACGGCCGACGAGCCGTGGACGATATCTCGTTCCGGGTTGAAAAGGGAGAGGTCCTGGGATTCCTAGGACCCAACGGAGCGGGAAAGACCACCACCATGCGGATACTCACCTGCTACATGCCTTCGACTGAGGGTACTGCCAGGATAGCGGGTTATGACGTCTTTGAGGACAGCATCGAAGTGCGCAGGCGGATCGGCTATCTCCCTGAGAATCCTCCGCTGTACATGGAAATGACGGTCGAGTCGTACCTCGATTTCGTGGCCAGAATCAAAGGGGTTCGTCCGCGTCAGCGTAAGAGTCAGGTGAATGACGTCATCGAAAAATGCAACCTGGGAGACGTGCGGAGCCGAATAACCGGAAAGCTCTCCAAGGGATACAAGCAACGGGTCGGCCTCGCCCAAGCGCTCCTCAATAATCCCGAAGTGCTGATCCTCGACGAGCCCACACTCGGTCTCGATCCCAAGCAGATTTACGATATCCGTACGCTTATCAAGGGACTCGCCGAAAACCACACCGTGATCCTTTCGACCCACATTCTTCCGGAAGTCAGCATGACCTGCAACCGGGTTGTCATCATCAACAAGGGGAAGGTTGTGGCAATGGACACCCCCGACGGTCTGGCCCGGCAAATGGCCGGTGCCGAGCGGGTCTCGCTGACCGTCGAAGGGCCGGCGGACGTTGTCCGGGACAAGCTGGCGTCGATTGACGGTGTACTGAACGTCCAGGCGAGTGACCCTGCGACCGAAACGTCGACAACTTACACGGTCGAATGCAAACTCGGCTCCGATCTCCGCAGCACGCTGGCCGCAGCGGTGGTAACGCAAGGTTGGGGGCTGCTCGATCTCCACGGGGTTTCGATGAGTCTCGAAGATGTGTTCATCAACCTAATTACAAAGGAATGATCCAGGCCGGTTCCGGCTGCTGTCAACAAGAGGGTCCGCTATGCAAAACATTCTGGCAATCTGGCAGCGCGAGATGAAAAGCTACTTTGTCTCGCCGGTTGCCTATGTGGTATTGACGATTTTTCTGTTCCTTTGCGGGTTGTTTTTCTTCGGAGGTCTCGCCCAGCTCGTCCAGATCAGCATATCCCAGGCGCAGATGGGCGGCCAGATCCCTATCGACGTGCCGAGAGAAGTAACCTCCTATCTGTTCCGGACGATGGCCTTGATCCTGCTGTTCCTGGTTCCGATGCTTACCATGGGGCTTTTCTCCGAAGAGAAAAAGCGGGGAACGATAGAGCTGCTGCTCACCACGCCAGTCGGCAACTCCCAGGCTCTCGCCGGAAAATATCTGGCAAGTCTCACATTCCTGGTAGTTCTGTTTGCCGCCAGCGCAATCACGATACTGCCGCTTTTTGTGTACAGCCAGCCCGACTGGAAACCGATACTGTCCGGCTATTTTGGAATGTTCCTTTACGGCGCCGCACTGCTGGCGCTCGGCCTGTTTATCTCCACCCTGACCGAAAACCAGATTATCGCGGTCTTCATCACGTTTGGCGTGAGCCTCGTGCTGTGGGTCATTGCACTGGCGGGGGAGTGGGCCGTCGGGAGTGCCAGGAGCATCATCGAGTATCTCTCGGTAATCGGACATCTTGATGATTTCATAAAAGGGGTAATAGATACCTCGCACATCATTTACTACGTCACCTTTGCGTTCGTCGGACTTTTTCTGGCATATCGTTCACTCGAGTCAATGCGGTGGAAGGGCTAATGAGAAAATATTTGCAGAAACTCGATACATTAGGCCTGTTGCTCCTGGTCGGCGCGTTCATCTGGTATTCAGTGTCGAATGTCTGGGGAGCCTGGAATCTTGCGCTCGCAATTGCAGGCGCGGCTCTCCTGATTGTCGGAGTCGCCGCCAACTACAGACAGATCCTGGGATCACTGGGAAAGCGCTCGACCAAACACGCTGCCAATTATGTTATTTCGGTGGTGCTGGTCGTCGCGATCGTCTGCGGGTTGAATTACATCGGCCAGAAACATCCGAAGCGGATCGACACAACCGCATCGGGCCGCTACACACTGGCACCCCAGACGGTCCAGATCCTGGAAAAATTAGACAGAGACGTGGAGATCAAGGCTTTCTTCCCGGGTGGAGAACACGCTCCGTTGAAGGAACTGCTGACGCAGTACAGGACCGAAAGTTCGCGCATTCGCTACGAATTCATCGATCCTGACAGACAGCCGGACATCGCCAGGCAGTACGATGTCTCGACCTATGGCGTGGTCGAGAACCCTTTCACAAGGACGCAGCTGAAGTTCGGAACCGTGGTGATCTCGCAGGGCGATCGCAAGGAGAAGATCGAGAAGCGCTCCGAAGAAGTGCAGGAACAGGATCTCACCAACGCTATTATCAAAGTCGGTCGGAGCGAGGCTAAACAGATCTACTTCGTCCAGGGGCATGGCGAGAAAGACCCATCCGATTCCGATCGCCCCGGGTTTTCCGCAGCCAAAGAAGCCCTGGAGGGACAGGGATATGGGGTCGGGACTGTCAACCTGGCCGCCGAAGGGAAAGTTCCCGATGATGCCAAAGTCTTGATCATGGCAGGTCCGAAGACAGAGCCTTTTCCCCAGGAGATGCAGTTCATCAGCGACTTTCTGAACAGAGGAGGCGCCCTTCTGTTGATGGTGGATCCTCAGCCTTCCCCGTCTATGTCCCCTTTCCTCGAGGACTGGGGAGTAACGGTCAATAATGACGTCGTGCTTGATGTCAGCGGAGCGGGACGTCTCATGGGAACCGGCCCGGAGATTCCCCTCGTCATCAGCTATGAACCTCACCGGATTACGGAACGTTTTGATTCGATGACGTTCTTCCCGTACACCCGCTCACTTGAGCCGAATCCTACTCCGCTGGACGGAATAACAGTCGAACCACTGTTCAAGACCAGTCCGGACAGCTGGGGAGAAACGAATCTAAAGAGCACTAATCTGTCGTATGATCCGCCTGAAGACCGCAAAGGCCCGCTTGCACTTGCCGTAGCGATAACTAAACAGATCAAGTCTTCGGAGGCGGATTCTGATGCGGATTCCGATGCGAATCCCGGCGGCGCCGGACGGATTGTCGTAACCGGAACATCGACTTTCCCTGTCAACGCCTACTTCCCCGCACAGGGGAACGGCAATATGTTTCTGAACATGGTCAGCTGGCTGGCGGAAGATGAAGATTTGATTTCCATCCGGCCCAAACAGACCGACGACCGGAGGATCATACTGTCGCAAAGCCAGCTGTCAATCCTGCGCCTTATCACGGTTTTCCTGCTCCCGGGGATTGCCCTTGTCACGGGAGTCCTTGTTGTTGTAAATCGCCGGAGGAGATAGATGCGCTTTAAGGGTACTCTCGTATTGCTGATTGTCGGCCTTGCTCTCGGAGCATACGTCTACTTTTATGAGATAGGGGGCGGAGAACAGCGCGAGAAGGCAAAACAGGCTGAAAAGCAGGTCTGGAAACTGGAAAGCAGCGACATCAGCCGGGTTGACCTTGTGTCGGCAGAGGAACACATCACTGTGGTCAGGAAAGGCGAGGATGAATGGACCCTGACCGCGCCACGGTCCTACGAGGCGGATACGGACGAAATGGAGCGTCTGGCAATCGCCGCTTCAAACATCCTGCGCGAGAACATCATAGAGGAAAATGCATCAAGCCTAGGCCAGTTCGGGCTCGATCCTGCTCAATCGAGCCTCAAGGTCTCAACCATAGACGGCAAGGAGTATGGAATCGATTTTGGACACCGCAATCCAACCGGTAATTCCGTGTATGCCGCGCTCCCGGGCAAAAAAGAGGTGTTTCTGGTTTCGAGTGCGGTTGCGGAGACATTTGAGAAAAAGACCAACGAACTGCGAAATCAGCGAGTCCTGAAGTTCAAACAGCCTGAGGTTGAGTCATTGAGCCTGAAGAGCCCGAAAGGCGATATTCAGCTGATGAAGGACGAAGACGACCAGTGGTGGCTTACGCATCCGGAAAAGGTTGCGGCCGACTCGCCTGGTATACGGGGAATTCTGAACGCGCTGTCGATGGCGAGAGTGAAGGAGTTCTTCGACAAGGTTCCAGGGGACCAGTCGAAGCCGGGATTGAATAAGCCGTTCATCGACGTCCGGCTAACCTATGGGAAAGACAAGGCAGCCAGGCATCTGTTGATCGGGGCGGAAAGATCGAGTTCCGACGGCACGGAGATGTACCTGGCAAAAGACGAATCGAGAGAGGACCTGTTTTTCGTCGACAAGGATCTGGTCGACAAGCTCCTCAAATCGCACGCCGATGTGCGGGAAAAGGCACTCGCCACGTTCCAGCGCTGGAACGTGAATTTCATCTCTTTGACCAACAGCAAGGGATCATTCACCTTCAGGAAAACGGGCGGCGAATGGCTCGTAGGTCAGGAAGGCACCAGGAAGGCCAACTGGGAAGCCATGAACGCGATTCTCGACGCGATGGAAAAACCGGTTAACCGCTGGATCGACAAGCCGGCGCCCCTGTCCACCTATGGACTTGATAAGCCCCTTATTCGTGTAATACTTAAACAAGGCAGTCGTGTGATGGCTGACTGTTCGTTCGGCAAGGCGGATAAGGAAGGCGGGGTTTACGCCCAACTCAGAGGCGTATCAGCAGTCAAAGTAGTCGATCCCGAAGTCATAGAGGCGCTGGACAAGGGCGAACCGGATTTCGTTGAAGCGTCGACGGAGAACACGGAAAAGTAGCCAGTGTCCCCGGCAACTGCCGAACTGTCACAGGAGTTGCTATTTATGCAGTCGTCAGGTATACTTCGCGGTGCTGCTTTTGTACAAAGTGGGCGCATGCCCACTTTTTTTATTTGAGGGTTCAAAAATGGCAGTTTCAGATTTGAACCAGCGCCAATCCCTGACTGGCAGGATCACTGAACTGGCAGAGCAGCTTGGGGCTTCCATAGGAATGGAAATAGTCCTGGTGGAAGTCAAGGGGGACGAAAACCGCGCAGTCGTGCGGGTCTATATTGACCAGCCCGACGGCGTTTCGCTCGATGATTGCGAGCGATTCAGCAAGCGTTTTTCCGTCCTGCTGGACGTGGAAGACTGGATTTCGTTCAGCTATATTCTGGAAGTGTCCTCACCCGGAATTGATCGTCCGCTGGTGAAGCAATCAGATTTTCAACGCTTTTCCGGAAAAGATGCCAGGGTTCGGACGCGGCTCCCCATAGAGGGGCGGAGGAATTTCAGGGGCAGGATTGTAAGTGCCGTTGACAACCGTGTTGAACTCGAGATCGCGTCGGGAAAACGTATTGGAATCGCGTTGACGGACATCGAAAAGGCCAACTTAATAGGTGATATAAACATGAGGCCGCAGGGGTCCTGAAATTATGTCGAACATTATCGCTCAGACAATCGAACAGATCAGCAAAGAGAAGAACGTTGATCCCAAGATCATCATCAGCGCGTTGGAAGACGCGATGGTGGCCGCTTCCAGAAAGTTCTATAAGACGAACGAAGACATCAACGCCAGGTTTGATCCGGAGACCGGAATGGTGGAGATCTTCGCAGTCAGGCGCGTAGTGGAGAAAGTTGAAAATCCCAACCTGGAGATGTCGCTGAGTGAGGCCAAGGAAATAGACGAAACGCTCGAGATCGACGATACGGTGGAAATACCGAAGCCGACAGACGTTCTGGGAAGGATAGCAGCCCAGACGGCAAAGCAGGTGATTCTGCAGAAGGTCCGCGAAGCAGAACGGCAGAACATCTACAACGAGTTTTCGGAAAAGATCGGAGAGATGGTCAACGGGATCGTGAAGCGCTTCGAAGGACCCGATATTATTGTGGATATCGGGAAGACCGAGGCACTGCTTCCGCTGCGCGAGCAGTCCAGGGCCGAAACCTACAAGCAGGGCGAGCGCGTTCGTGCCCTGATAGTAAAGGTACTTCCGGTGGCAAAGGGTCCGCAGGTCATCCTCTCCCGGACCGATCCGCAGCTGCTTGTCCGGCTGTTTGAAATGGAAATCCCGGAGATCTACGACGGAACCATTGTGGTCAAGAGCGCCGTGCATGAACCGGGTGACCGGGCCAAGGTTGCGGTGGCTTCAATGGATCGTGATGTTGATCCGGTCGGAGCCTGCGTCGGAATGAAAGGTTCGCGGATCAATTCCATAATCCGGGAGTTGAGGGGAGAGAAGATCGATATTGTCCAGTGGTCTGATGACCCTGCACAGTATGCGACGAATGCTCTGAACCCGGCCAAGGTCTCGAAAGTCCTCATCATCGATCAGGCCGAAAAGCGGATGGAGGTAATCGTCGAAGAAAAGCAGCAATCGCTCGCTATCGGCAAAAAGGGACAGAACGTCCGGCTCGCTTCGAGGCTTATCGGATGGCAGATTGACGTCAAGAGCGAAGAGCAGAAGAAGCAGGAAGTGCTCAGCGTGATGGAGTCTCTGACGTCGTCGTCAACATCGCTGTCCGAACTCGAGGGCGTAAGCGATCGCGTCATCGAACGGTTGCGTGAATCGGGAATCGAAAACGTCGAGCGCATACTGGAACTCGGCGAGGAGAAGCTCAGAGACATCCCGGGATTCGGAGAGAAAACGGCGGCGAAGGTAATGGAGGCTGCCAGAGACCTGTTTGAAGAGGTGGAAATCGAGGTGCCGGAAGGGATGGATTTGCCTACCGCAATCCAGGCTGCGTCCCAGGAAGAGGTAGAGGCTGAACTGGCGCAGCTGCCACAGGCAGACCAGGAAGAGGAAGAAGAAGCAGAATCCCCATCAGTCAGCGCTTCCGAAAGTGAGACCGTCAGCGAAGAAGTCTCCTCAGTACAGGAAAGTACCGAGAGTACCGACGACGAGAACAAGCAGATCTGAGTTTTCTGCAGGTATGTTCCGCGGAATGAGACCGGGCGAAGCGAAATAGCCCGTCGCGTGGCGGAAATGTTCACGTCTGCAATAAGAGCTCCGTTGCAAACAGCATCGGGGTTGTTTTAAGATTCTTATTTGACTAAAATTTGATCCCCCATAGGCGGGAGTGGTAGAGGTCTTTGCGCAAATGGATAAAATAACCGTCGCGGAACTGGCGACAGAATGTTCAGTAAAGAATCAGGTAGTGCTCGCTGAACTGAAGCGTCTGGGCTTGTATGTCTTTTCGCCTACCGCGACGATTGATGTGAACTTCGCCGAAACCATCCGGAAGAAGATTCTGTCGCAGCGCGAGGCCGAAGAGATCAAGGCACAGGAGGCCGAAAAGAAGAAGGCAGCCAGGGCCGAAAAGAAGCCTGCGAAGAAGGCCGCCACTCCGGCTGCACCACGCCCGGCTGCAAGAAAAGCGAGAAAAGCGCCGAAAACGACGCAGAAAGCGGTGGAACCGGAACCGGCTCCGAAGATCTCGCTGGCTCCTCGAAAGGGACGAAAACACTACGACCGTGAAGCTGCCGAGCTCGTGGAAGAACCAAGGCCGGTGGAAAAGCCGGCTGAGGAACCTCAGGCTCTTCAGCCTCAACCGGTTCCTGAACCGGAAGCAGCGCCGTCCGCACCTCCTGCACCCGTTCAGGAAGAACCTCCTGTAACTGCCGCGCAGGAAGAAGCTGTTCCGGAACCGGCTGCCGTCGAGCCTCCTGCGGAGGAGATACCCGCACCGGTGCAGGAAGAGCCCAAAGCTGCGGAACCGGCTGCCGAGACCCCAACACCGGCAGCGGCTTCGGCACCAACGCCGCCTGCAGAAGAAACCCAGCCCCCTGCAGCGGCTCCGGCGGGCCCGCCTGAAGCAGCAGCTCATTCGGGAACTGTCGCGAGAAAGATAGTTGTCCCGAAAGCCAGAACCAAGATACTGATGCGGACGACCACCGAGAGAGTAGTAACGCCCGAGATAACAGAGCGTATACTGAAAGGGCTGCAGGAACAGAAGCCTGCCGCGCCAAGAACTGCTCCCCCGACAAGGTTTGTCAGAAAGAAGAAGACCGGCAAGCCTGAGGTAACCGAAAGAACCGCCAAGGCGGTCGAAGTACCTCGACCACCGGCTTCCCCGGAGGATTTTAGACCTATCGCTATTACAGAAGGTGTCACAATAAAAGAGCTTGCGGAAAAGATGAACATCAAGTCGAAGTACATCATCCAAAAGCTCATTTCGAAAGGAATCCTGGCCTCCATCAACCAGACCCTAGACATTGAAGCTGCTAAGGAAGTCTGTGCTGAATTCGGATTCCGTGCTGAAGTAATCAGCTTCGAACAAGAGGCCGAAGCAAGTCAGGAAACGCCGGACAAGCCTGAGGATTATCAGACTCGTCCTCCAGTGGTCACCGTCATGGGCCACGTAGACCACGGCAAGACGTCTCTGTTGGACGCCATCCGCCAGAGCAACGTCATCGCAACGGAGTCGGGCGGGATCACGCAGCACATCGGAGCGTACCAGGTGGACATCCGGGGCCGCAGCATCGTCTTTCTGGACACCCCGGGCCATGAAGCATTCACTCTTATGCGCGCTCGCGGGGCGCAGGCCACCGATATCGTCGTTCTGGTGGTTGCTGCGGATGACGGAGTCATGCCTCAGACGATAGAGGCTATCCATCACGCTAAAGCGGCCAACGTGCCTATGATTGTCGCCATTAATAAGGTAGACAAACCTGGAGCTCAGATTGATCGAGTGAAACAGGCGCTTGCCGACCAGGGATTGCTCCCTGAGGATTGGGGTGGCGATGTCGTGACGGTGCCGGTGTCAGCCAAGCAGAAGACCAACATTGACCTTCTGCTGGAAATGATTCTTCTGGTCGCGGACATGAAGGAGCTGAAAGCGAATCCGAAGCGCGCGGCATCCGGTGTCGTACTCGAAGCTAAGGTAGACAGGGGACGGGGCTGCGTCGCTACCGTCCTGGTACAGAATGGAACGCTCGAAGTAGGAGATTCTGTTGTCGCAGGCTCCGTCAGCGGACGTGTACGTGCCATGGTCAATGACCGCGGCAAGAACATCAGCACTGCCGGCCCGTCGATACCTGTGGAAATCCAGGGACTGCAGGACCTGCCGATGGCCGGCGATGCTTTCCAGGTCTTCAAGGACGCGGCAAAGGCACGGCAGGTGGCAGAGTACCGCCAGACGAAGGCAAGGGAGCAGTCGCTCACCAAGAGTGCCCGCCTGTCGCTGCAGGCGCTGTATGAACAGATGAGAGCGGGAACGGTCAAGGAGCTTCCGCTCATCGTGAAGGCCGACGTTCAGGGATCGGTGGAGGTTGTCACCGAGATGCTGAACAAGCTCAGCACGGAAAAGGCGAAAGTCAAGATCCTGCACAGCGGTGCAGGAGCGATCACGGAAACCGATGTGCTGCTCGCCTCAGCCTCCAATGCCGTCCTCATCGGGTTTAATGTCAGGCCCGAACGCAAGGCTCAGGAACTGGCAGACACCGAAGGAGTGGAAATCAGGCTCTACACGGTGATCTACAACCTGACGAATGAGATCAAGGCGGCCATGATCGGGATGCTCGAATACACGACTCACGAGAAATACGTCGGCCGGGCCGAGGTACGCGACACATTCAAGGTTCCGAAGTTCGGATTTATCGCGGGTTCGTACGTTCTCGACGGAGTCATCCGGAGAAATGCCGAGGCACGCCTCCTGCGGGACAATGCGGTTGTACATGAGGGGAAGATAACCTCGCTGCGCCGTTTCAAGGATGACGTCGCCGAGGTGAAGTCAGGGTTCGAGTGCGGCATAGGTTTCGAGCACTTTTCCGATGTCAAAGTGGGCGACATAATCGAAGCGTACGTTATAGAAAAGGTCCAACCTACCTCTCTTTAGACGAGCCCTGCGGTTTGTGTTGAATCGTCAACCGCAGATCTCTCTCAGCATACAAGCGGATGCCGATAGCGTACTGTACTCTGGAACTTTTTCTGCCGTACTCTCAGTCTCTTAAGGAGAAGCGAATGGTGCTGCGCAAAGCGCAGGACAGGCTGCGTGCGCGCACAAATTTTTCAATAGCGGAGGTGGAATACCAGGATCTATGGCAGCGGGCGAAACTGGCGGCTGTTACGGTAGCCTCCGATAACGCGGTGCTGGAAAGAGTCACGCAGCAGTTTGTGCGGGACGCGGAGAACATTCTCCAGGAACTCCTGATCGACTGCCGGGTAGAGTACATGGATCCTTGAGTTTTCAGGCATGCAACCGTCACGAAGACCCCAGAGAATAGCCCTTCAAATCCAGCATGAAGTGAGTGTGATGATTTCGAGGGACATGAAGGACCGCAGAGTCGGTTTCGTAACCGTCACTGGTGTTCAGATGAGTCCCGATCTCAGGCACGCACGGATCTTTGTTTCCCTGATGGGATCTGAAGAGGAGAAGAAAGAAAGCATGGACACTCTGACCCATGCGGCGGGATGGATACGCCGCGAGCTGGGCCAGAGGATACGGATGAAATTTGTCCCGGAGATAGCTTTCCTTACCGACACATCACAGGATTATGGCAGGCACATTGACGAACTTATCGATAAGATCCACGGAAACACGGACGAGTAGCACAGACGGAGTCATAGTAATCGACAAACCTGCCGGATGGACATCGCACGACGTTGTCGCCAAGATCCGCAACTTGACGAAGATAAAGAAGGTGGGACACACCGGTACACTTGATCCATTTGCAACCGGAGTTCTGCCGCTAACGCTCGGAAAGGCGACCCGTTTAACCAGCTATTTCGTCGCTTCAGACAAGGTATATCACGGCGTGATGCGGTTCGGCTTCGCCACCACCACCTTCGACGTCGACGGTGAGCCTTTGGGCGAAGACACCAAACCGAGGCTCGATCAGCAACTGCTCCAGGAGATCTTCTCACGCTACCTCGGAACCATACGCCAGACTATCCCGCCTTACTCAGCCAAGAAAGTGCAGGGACAACCACTCTACGCGTATGCCAGAAAAGGAGTCGAGCTCGAGCCCTCCACAAAGGAGGTGACAATCAAGTCGCTTGAACTCGTGAGCGTGGAGGGGTGTGAAGTCGAATTCGAACTCACCTGCACGGCGGGCACCTATGCTCGCAGCCTCGCGCACGACATCGGAAGGGATTACGGGTGTGGCGCTCATCTTGTCAGGCTGCGCAGATTACGGAGCGGCGAATTCCCCCTGACTGCCGCCGTTCCGCTCACCGAAGGAGAACAGTTCCACCCCCGGGAGTTCTTCCTCAGCAGGATGATTCCGCTGCGCGACCTTCTGCATGAGATTCCGTCTATCGTCATATCAGCAGGAGACAGGGAAAAACTCCTCCACGGAATGGATGTGAACCTGATTACCGACAACTGGGAAAACGAAATCTACCGGCTCATTGAAGAAGAAGGCGAGCTTGTCGCCCTGGCTCAGCGAATCCAGACCTTTGTCTCACCCGTGGCACAACCGGTCCGCTGGATCCGGGTCCATCCTCGAGTGACCTTCGGTTAGAAGTCCGTCGCGCCCTCGTTTCCGGCCGCAAAGCCGGAAACGGGGGCGGTCAGCCGGACTCTACAACACCAGCAGATCCTTTATTTTCTGGAACTTCTTTTCTCCGATCCCCTTCACATTGATGATTTCTTCAATCCGGTTGAACTTCCCTACCTTGGTCCTGTATTCGATGATGTTCTTTGCTGCAGCCGGCCCGATGCCCGGAATGGTCTGCAACTGCTCAACCGTTGCGGTGTTAAGATTCACCTTTTCGACCGGCGCGGGATCTGTGGCAGCCTTCTGGGCGAGGACTGAAACCGAACTGAACAGAAGACAAACCGACAATGCCAGAATGCAGGCAACCCTGGACTGACTTGCTCTCATTTGAGGCCTCCTTACACGTTTTTTCAGGTGCAACTAATGACTTCCCTTCTTCTCCATATGTAATGAACGTGCTCAGATTTGAGCCAAGAAAAGATGACCCTGTTTCGAGCCGTCTCCGCTCTCCCCCCTCCGAATGCCTCCGAACTCTGGAAACAGGCAGACTCATGTGAGATAATGACTGCGCAAAAAAAACCGATCCTGAACATAAGGAACAAACAGGCTATGAATTGCAGCTTCCTCCGTCCGCTAAGGTATTCTTTTTTGTGCCTTGGCCTGATGTCGGTGTGTCTTTCCGCACCCGCCCAGCAGAAGAACTCTCAGTCGACGGGACCTATCAATCTCGACAGAGAGTTAGAAGATTCCACCCCCGCCGACCGCGCCGCCAGCTATTACCATTTCGCTCTTTCGAAGTGGTACGAGGATAATGGCGATGGCGCCAAGGCTATCTCCGAGATGGAGGCTGCACTCAAGTACAACCGCAAAAGTCCGGCGATTCACCTCGAGATTGCTTCTCTGATGGAGAGATCGGGGAGGATCTCAGAAGCAATCGAACATGCCGGTGAAGCAGTCAGGCTCGATCCGAAGAATCCGGAACCGCGCTGGCTCCTTATTGGCATTTATTTCCGCTCCCAGCGAACCGGCGCGCCCGCCGAAGGGATAGAGAAAGCCATCCAGGAACTGGAAAAGCTGAAGGAGATCACACCGAAGGACGAACGCGTCTACTACGCCCTCGGCAGAGCGTATTTCAGGATCCAGCAGCCGGAAAAGGCCATCGAGGCATTCGAACAATTTCAGAGTCTCTCTCCCGGCGTCGACAGCGGATACCGTGAAATTGCGCGGTATTACGAGTCCGCGGGGCAGGATGACAAGGCGATCGAGTATCTGAATAAGGGATTGAAAGTGCAGCCTGATGCACCGGAAACCCTCGTAGTGCTCGGGAGGCTTTACACGAAACTCAACCGGATCGAGGAAGCGATTCCGGTTTACCGGAAACTTCGCACAATCAGCAATAACGATCCCGGGGTGAGCTATCATCTTGCATATGCGCTGGTCGAAAAGAACGAGCTCGGGGAAGCGATTCAGATTCTTGACGAGCTTATTCGAACTGAACCCGGAGATACCGCGACTCAACTGCTGCGAGGCAGGGCGTTGCTTGGGCTGCGTCGATACCAGGAAGCGATTGAGACTCTCGAAAGGGTCACCAAGTTAAATCCCGCGGTTCTTGAAGCACAGTATTTCCTTGCCAGGGCGTACGAGCTGAGCGGCAAGCACTCCGAGGCAGTGAAGATCTTCCTTACTCTGCTGGAAAAGACACCGGAGGATTCCAGGGAAGCCCGGAACAACCGTCTGGTCTTCCGGCAGCACCTGGCTGCGAATTATCTGGAGATGGGGGAAAACGACAAGGCGCTCTCCCTCTATGAGCAGCTGGCCGCGGCCGACCCGGAGAGAAACAGGGAACTTCTGGAGGCTTACCGGATCAGCAAGAGATTCGACAAGGCGCTGCCGCTCGGCAAACAGCTGATGGAAAGCAGGCCCGATGATCTGACCATAGCCATGGTTTACGCCAGAACGCTGGCCGATGCCGGAAAGACGGAGGAAGGCGCCGCGATACTGTCCAGACTGCTCGAGTCGAATCCTGAAAACGTAGATCTTTACGTCAATCTGAGCCAGATCTACCTTCAGGCAAAACGCTACCAGGAGGCGGAGAAAGTCCTGCTGCGCGCCGAGAACCGGAAACTGGACAGCGAAAACGACGAAAGGGTGAAATTTCAGCGGGCGGCGGTGTATGAAAGACAGAAGGATTTCGACCGCGCAGAACTTCTCTTCAAAGAAATCCTGAGGATCAATCCAAACAGCGCCGTCGCTCTGAATTACATCGGCTACATGCTTGCCGATCGCGGCGTGCGGCTCGAGGAAGCTTTGCAATATGTAAAGGAAGCCCTGGCCATCGATCCTGACAACGGCGCCTATCTCGATTCTCTCGGATGGGCGTTCTTCAAACTGAACGATCTGGAAAATGCCGAGAAGTACCTCCTGGAAGCCGATGCCAGGGTCAAAGATGATCCCGTAATCGACGATCATCTGGGCGACCTTTACTTCAAGACCGGAGATCTGCAGAAGGCGCATGACTACTGGCAGAAGGCGCACCACCACTGGATGAATGATCCCGCCCGGGCCGACACGGAAAAGGAAGAGTTCGAAAAGGTCAAGCGCAAGCTGGAGACGGTTCGGGACATGCTGCGGAAGCAGAAGTCGCAGAAGTGAAACCCGCACCCCTCAGGATTCGGTCTTTTGCCAAGATAAATCTCGCTCTTGCGGTATTGGGGCGCCGTCCGGACGGGTATCACGATATCCAGACCGTGTTTCAGACGATCAGCGCGGGGGACGAGATTGAATTCCGGGACTCGTCGCGGTTGGAATTGGTCTGCGAAGGGCTGCCGGACGTCCACCGCGAGGACAACCTGGTCTGGAAGGCCGCCTCCGCTCTCGCTTCACTTTTCCCAGCCAGAGGGGCAGAGATCACTCTCAGGAAGAGTCTTCCCGCCGGTTCGGGCCTCGGCGGCGGCAGCGCCAACGCGGCGGCCACACTGCTGGGCCTTCGACGTTTCTGGGAGCTCGACATCCCCGATTCGGTTCTGGTCTCTCAGGCGGAGAAACTGGGTTCGGACGTCCCCTTCTTCCTGACCGGAGGAACTGCTTTCGGTAGCGGCAGGGGGGAGAAGATCGACCCTATGCCCGATTTCCCGTCGACCCATCTGGCAGTCGTGTTTCCGGGCGTCCATGTCTCGACCGCTGAAGCCTATAGATCTCTTAATTTGGGATTGACTTCCACGGAAAACGACCCTAGAATTCATCGTTTCCGCGCACAGGTGCAATCTGCAACGGCGCACCTGTGCGGGATCTTTAATGATTTTGAGACTTCGGTCCTGAATGCCTACCCCGAAATCCTGGAAGCCAAAGAGTTCCTGGAAGAAAAGGGTGCAGCAGCAGCACTGCTGTCGGGCAGTGGATCATCTGTCTTCGGATTCTTCTTGGATGAGGAATCAGCGTTCGCGGCTGTCCGTGGAGTTTCGCGGAAAGCCTGGCGAGTGTTTCCGGCGAAGACCCTCTCTCGGGCTGAGTATTTCCATAAAATGTTCGGGTAGACGCCGGCGCTGACTGCGAATGCATTCGCGAAAGATAATGCTGGGGCGTCGTCAAGCGGTAAGACACAGGTCTTTGGAACCTGCATTCGAAGGTTCGAATCCTTCCGCCCCAGCCATCTCGCGGCGCCTCCAGGAGTGGTGCACTGATGGATAACACTGGATACAAGCAAGTCAACAGACAACTGAAGGTCTTTTCCGGAAACGCCAATCTGCCGCTGGCCCAGGACATCTGTGAACATCTGCAGATCCCGATCGGCAAGATTAACCTTACCAGTTTCAGCGACGGTGAGGTTTACTGCCAGATCCTCGAAAACGTCAGGGGAACGGACGCGTTCCTGGTCCAGCCGACATGCTGTCCTGTCAACCACAACCTGATGGAACTGCTGATCATGATCGACGCTTTCAAGCGGTCGTCGGCAGCACGTATAACCGCAGTGATTCCCTACTACGGCTATGCGCGGCAGGATCGCAAAGACAAACCGCGCGTGCCGATCTCGTCAAAACTTGTGGCGGACCTCCTTACGGCTGCCGGAGCGGATCGCATTCTCTCCATGGATCTGCACGCCGGTCAGATACAGGGCTTTTTCGACATACCAGTGGATCACCTGTATGCGGCGCCGGTTCTGATCGAGTACCTGAAAAGGCTGGATATACCCAACCTGACCGTGGTCTCGCCCGATGCCGGAGGAGTTGAGCGCGCACGAGCATTCGCGAAGAGGCTCGACGCAGACCTGGCGGTGATTGACAAGCGGCGCACCGGGCCGAACGAGGCCGAAGTTCTGCACATAATCGGACATGTCGCGGCACGCAACATTCTTATCTGCGACGATATGATCGATACCGCCGGCACACTCGTCAACACGGTGCAGGCGCTGCGAAAGAAGAAGGCGGAAAAGGTCTTCGCCTGTGCGACGCACGGGATTCTGAGCGGACCGGCGCTTGACAGGCTGCGCAACTCCCCGATAGAGGAGATCATCCTTACCAATACAGTGCCGATGGACGAGTCAAAGCTTCTGCCCAATATGAAGGTTTTGAGTGTGGCCGGATTGCTGGGCACTGCAATTCAGAGCATTCATGAAGAGACTAGTGTTAGTAACTTATTCGTTTAGAGTCGGGTTTTCGGCCGCTCGAGGCCGCAGACCCTGAGGAAGGAGTTGGGTTTCATGCCAACAGTAATCGATGCTCAGCTACGGACCCCGGGCGGCAAGAATGCAAACAGGCGGCTCCGGAAATCGGGAATAATCCCGGCTGTGATTTATGGTCCCGGGAAGCAGCCCGTCGCGGTTTCCGTCAATCCGAACGACATCAGGGCGATTCTTCATTCGGAATCCGGAAAAAACACGATCTTCGGTATCACGGTCGACGGTGCAGCCCAGCACAACGCGATGATCAAGGACTACCAGCTGGATCCCATCAAGGGTGGATTGATACACACGGACCTGCTGGAAATCGCCATGGACCGCATGCTGCAACTGACGGTCGACATTGAATTGATAGGCGATCCCGAGGGGGTGAAGATCGGAGGAGGGATTATGGACTTCGTCACCCGTTCGATCGAAGTCGAGTGTCTCCCTTCGGATATTCCGGAATCAATAAAGATTGATGTAAGCCATCTCAAGATAAACGACTACATCCGCGTCAAGAATCTGCAGGTGGATCCGAAAGTCACGGTGCTCACCGAGCCTGAAGTGGTAATCGTGACTGTCGTTCCTCCGGTCAAGGAAGAGGTTCCTGCGGAAGCTGCAGCGGCGGAGCCTGAGGTCATCAAGAAGGGTAAGACGGCCGAAGAAGGTGAGGAAGAGAAGAAGTCCTGAAGCATCGGGACTGGACCTGAATGGAAGCGGGACGGGAAATCGACAGAATCATAGTGGGACTGGGGAATCCCGGCGAACGACATGCATGGAACCGGCACAACATCGGATTCATGGTCGTGGAAGCGCTGGCACAGAAGGCTTCCGGCAGCTGGTCGTTCCACATGCTTTCACGTACTTGCCCGTTCCGGATCGGAAACCATTCAGTGGTTCTCGTTCAACCCATGACATACATGAACCGCAGCGGAGAAGCCGTCCGGGTTTTGCTTTCCGGGCTCAAGCGCGGCCCGCAGGATTTGCTGCTGGTTTTTGATGATCTGAACCTGCCGTTTGGCCGGATCCGAATCCGGGAACGCGGCTCGGCCGGCGGGCACCGCGGTCTGGAGTCGATCCTGAGCGCTCTCGGAACCGACGAGCTGGTCCGGGTTAGAATGGGGATAGGCGAAGAAGGAATGCCGATTGACAAATCAGAATTCGTTCTGGCGGATTTTCCGCCCGAGAGTCGGCCAGGGGTGGACGACATGATTCGGAGAGCCGAAAACGCCATTACATCCATACTGAATGAAGGTGTTCCCAAAACAATGGCGATTTTTAACGCAATAGTGCAGTAAGGAGAAAACCGTGAGAAATTACGAAGTGGTTTTTGTTGCCGCTCCCACTTTAACCAGCGAGGAACTGGACGGCTTCATCAATCACCTGCAGACCGTGGTTGAAGGCAAAAACGGCAAGATAGTCAAAGTCGACAACTGGGGTAAGAAGTCGCTGGCGTACAGGATCAGGAAATTCCGTGAAGGCTACTACGTAGTGCTCTCGATCGAAGGGGACGGCGCCGCCATTGCGGAACTGGAACGTCGGTTCAGGGTGACGGATTACATCATCCGGTTCATTTCTGTCCGGATTGATGCGGACCTGAAACGTTCCGAGAAGATCAAGGCAGCACGACAGAAGAAGGGCGCCACGCAGGTCGCGGGAACGGTCGAGACTCCGGAACCCGCAGCAGGCCCCGAGCCGGAACAGACGCTCCCGGCAGGTCCTGAACCTGAACAGGCTCCTCCGGCAGGTCTGTAACGAGTTATCACAAGGGATCAGGCGAACACACCTGGCCCACATCAGCAGAAAGGCGAAACTATGCCAGGTCCAAGAAGATTCAGTATTCGGCGCAAGCGGGTATGTAAGTTCTGCGCCGAGAAAATCACCTATATCGATTTCAAAGATGGGAAGCTCCTCGGCCATTTCATTCCGGAGCGCGGCAAAATACTTCCCCGGAGGATCAGCGGCGTCTGCTCGACTCATCAGCGCCTGTTGTCGGAAGCTATCAAACGCGCCAGGCACGTGGCCATATTACCGTTCGTCGCTGACTAAGCCATTTATGTGGAAAAGGTGAAACATGAAGGTCATTCTGAAACAGGACGTTGAGAAACTGGGCAAGTCCGGTGATATCGTTAAAGTCGCACCGGGGTACGGCCGCAATTATCTCATCCCAAGAAAGCTCGCGCTCGAGGCAACCCCGGGCAACATCAAGATGGCGGAAATGGAGAGAGTATCCAGGGCACGGCGCGACCATCGCGAGAAGGAAGCCGCGACACTGCTCGCCCAGGAGATCGTGAAGCTCACCGCTACGATCCGCCGAAAAGCCGGCGAGGGGGGTTCGCTCTACGGCTCCGTGACGGCAATGGACGTGGCGGACTTCCTCGTCTCGCACAAAATCGATATCGACAAGCGCAAAATCCAGCTGGACGAGCCGATCAAGACGACCGGCGAATACCAGGTTCAGATCCGCCTGCACCGCGAGGTGACGGTTCCCATCAGAGTCATCGTGGAACCGGAGCCCGAATCAGCATCCGAATAGACGATTGCTGACTGACGATTGCCGAAAACAACCCGACAATCGTCAGTCGCAGCCGTCCAGTACGATCTTCAATCGATCTTCAATCTTATCCGGGGTCTCGGACCAATGGCCGATATCAGTCTGGAGAAAGTGCTCCCTAACAATCTGGAAGCGGAGCGGTCCATCCTCGGCGCAATCCTCCTCGACGACAAGGCGCTTCTCGTCATTTTCGAGATTCTCAAGCCGCAGGACTTCTACCTGGACAGCCATAGACGCATCTTCGAAAAGATGCTGCATCTCATGAACAACTCCAGGCCTGTGGACATGATTACGCTCAAAGACGAGTTGCAGAGGGCTAATGAGCTCGAAAGCATTGGGGGTGCGGCCTACCTGGCAGGCCTCACCGACGGACTGCCACGGGCCCTCAATATCGAACACTACGCCCGCATCGTGCGGGAAAAATCGACGCTGCGGCGACTGATCCAGATCTCCAGCGAAACGATGACCCGCAGCTATCAGGACGAGGATCCTGCAGAGGAGATCCTGCAGCAGATGGAGAAGTCGATCTTTGAGATCTCTAACCAGCAGTTTCGTACGGGCTTCACTTCGATAACCCCCGTCGTCAGCGACGTCTTCAGGGAAATCGAAGAACTGGCAAACCAAAAGGCACCGGTAACCGGACTTGAAACCGGTTTTGTCGATCTGGACAAAATGACCGCCGGAATGCATCCGGGCGATCTCATAATCGTGGCCGCCCGACCCGGACTGGGCAAGACGAGCTTATGCCTCAATATCGCCGAGCATGTCGCAATAAGAAAAGGGAAGGCTGTGGGAATATTCAGCCTCGAGATGAGCAAGGAGCAGCTCGTCAAACGCTTTCTCTGCAGCGAAGCCAGAATTGACGCTCACCGGGTGAATACGGGATTTCTGAACAAGGAAGACTGGACGAAACTGAGCCGCGCGGCCGGAGATCTCTCCGAGACGAAGATATTCATCGACGATACAGCTAACATCACAATCCCCGAATTGCGTTCGAAATCGCGCCGCCTCAGCCTCGAGCACGGACTGGACCTTATCATAGTCGACTACCTGCAGCTGATGTCGGGCTCAACACAGCGCTATGAGAACCGCACCCAGGAGATCGCGCAGATTTCCCGCGGCCTCAAGGGGATCGCCAAAGAGCTCGGCATTCCTTTGATTGCCGTCTCTCAGCTGAGCCGCGCCGTCGAATCGCGAACGGGAGAACATCGCCGCCCCCAGCTCTCGGACCTCAGAGAGTCCGGCTCTATTGAACAGGACGCCGATCTCGTGCTGTTCATCTACCGCGAAGAAATGATCAACCCTACCGACGACAATGTCGGGATGGCCGAGCTGATCATTGGGAAACAGCGAAACGGCCCGATCGGTTCAGTTCAACTCGCCTTCAGCAAGCAGTTCACCAAGTTCGACAACCTCTATCCAAGACCCTGAGAAAACGGAGGAAAAAATCGGACGCCTCGCGAGAATATCCGGTTAAAATAACCTCTGTGAAGATTGCAACCTGGAATGTAAACGGGATCAGGGCCCGCCAGACGCAGGTCCTTGAATGGATCCGGAACGACGGCCCTGACGTGATCTGCCTGCAGGAGATCAAGGCTTCGCGCGAGCAGGTGCCGGAAGCTCTGTGCGAAATGTCCGGCTACTGGTGCTATTGGCACGGGGAGCGCGCCTATTCGGGCGTCGGGTTGCATATCCGCCGCGACATATCTCCCGAAAAGCCGCACTTCGAACACCCGGACTTCGACAGCGAAACCCGCATCGTCACTGCCCGCATCGGCAGCCTGGTAATCACCTCCGTGTATGTCCCCAACGGCGGCAAGGATTTTGCCGCCAAAATGCGTTTCCTGGAATCGATGGAGCGCTACGCGACGGAATGCCGTACCAGAAAGATCGACCTGATACTCTGCGGCGACATGAATGTCGCCCGGACGGATATGGACGTCCATCCAAAAGAGCGGAAGCCGAACGTTATCGGCCAGCGTCCCGAGGAACGGGAGCTGTTCGAACGCGTAATCGCAAACGGCGGGATGGTTGATCTCGGTCGCGCTTTCGATCCCGATAACGACCGGCTCTTTACCTGGTGGCCCCCATGGCGCAACATGCGCCAGAGAAATATCGGCTGGCGCCTCGACTACATTCTTGCAAGTCAGGCTGCCGCCAGCCGCGTCACTCAATGCTCGGTTTGCGCACAGTTCGGCACGAGCGACCATGCGCCGGTAGTCGCCGATTTTGCCGACCTGCCCTAGCGCTCAACTCCGCCCTCGCTTGCTGAAGAAGTCGGTTATCAGATCCTGCACGGCTTCGATGTGCCCCGAAAAGAAATGATCACTCCCCTCGATTTTGTGCAGCGTCGCCGTTGCGGGAAGCTGCGCGGCAAGCAGGTCCAGTTTTTCCGCAGAACAGAACTCATCACGGGTACCGATCACGTAAAGCGCCGGCTTGGGACACACGTCCAGAAATCCGAAATCGTACAGGTCCAGCGGTAAGGCCAGTCCCGTCATCAGCTTGATGCGAGGGTCCGCAGACGCTACCTGCAGCCCCACCCATGCCCCGAACGAATACCCGATAACCGCCAGATCCAACCCCCGATATCTCTCTTCGAGCCACCGTATGGCCGCTCTCACGTCCTCCTTTTCTCCCATTCCATGGTCGAACTGGCCGCTGCTCTTCCCGACAGCGCGGAAATTGAAGCGGAGAGCGGTAAATCCTGCACTGGCCGCCGCCCTGGATGCCCTGTAGACGACCCGGTTGTCCATAGTGCCGCCATAGACGGGGTGAGGGTGACAAACGACGACCGCACCCTGAGGCTCGCCCTCCGGCTTACGAAGGCTCGCTTCGAGTTGCACCGCTCCGGCTGAAATCAGAAACGTCATATCCGCCCCCTTGCCAATGTCAGTAAGCCACGAGGCTGCCTCAATTTACGGCCTCGTTTCCGCCTTCAGAGGCAGCGGCACCTCGAGTCCGTGCTCTTCCATCAGGCGGGTATCGGAAAGGATCGTCTGGGCGTCGCCGTCAGCCCATATCTTCCCGCGGTCCATGACAACCGTCCGCGAACAGACATCGAGAACGAATCCCAAATCATGGGTCGCGACGATCAGGGTTACCTCCAGTCTGGAAACCAGCTCGATCAGGCGCTTACGGTTTCGCGGATCAAGATTACTCGTCGGCTCGTCCATCCCCAGAATGGCCGGCTCCATTGCAAGAACGGCTGCGAGCGAGACCCGTCGCCGCTCTCCCAGGCTGAGATGATGCGAAGAGCGCGACCCGATCGACTGCTCCAGGCCGCACTCGCGCAGCGCCTTATTCACCCTTGCAGGAATCTCCTCGGCCGGAACCCCCAGGTTCAACGGGCCAAAGGCAATGTCCTCGAAAACTGTCGGGCAGAAGAGCTGATCATTCGGGTCCTGGAAGAGCAGCCCGACTTTGCTCCGGATCTGCTGGAGATTGGACCGCTCCAGATTCAGGTTCGCAATTTTTATCGGGCTGCTGCCGGTCAAGACTCCGTTCAGGTGCAAGAGCAGCGTCGATTTCCCGGCTCCGCTCGGGCCGACGATGGCCACGCGCTCGCCGGTGCGCACGTCAAGATCGATTTCCTGCAATGCCCTTGTACCGTCAGGATAGCTGTAGTTGAGCCGGGTTATTCGAATCGCGTATTCAGTCATCTTTCCCCGTTCATCGCGCCCAAATCGTCGCGCCCACAAAAGCCGAGGTCCCCGCGAGAAACACTATGTCATGCCACGAAAACCTTCTCGGCGCAACGACCGGGAAATCGCCGGAATACCCTCTCGACAGCATGGCTGAATGCATCCGTTCAGCCCGCTCAAAGGAACGGATCAGGAGAGTCCCCAGCATTGAACTCAGAATCCTGAGTTCCTCTGTTAACGGGGCTCGTCCCACCCGCCTGCAGTCGCGAGCCTGTTTCATTCGCATCGCCTCTTCCATCAGCACAAAGAGGTAACGATACAGAAACCCGAGGTTTATCACCACGATCTGTGGGAACCCGAATCTCCGCAGACCGCACAGGAGTTCGGCAAAACGTGTCGTGTTGGTCAAGAGAATAAGAAGTATGAGACAGAGAACCGCCCTGACGGCCAGCGCTCCGAATCCTGCATATCCCTTCCATGGCGCGGCGACGGCGGCCAGCATGATGAATGGAAGAAGCACCACCATCCGTTTCATGATATACCCGAGCGGTATCTGGGAGATTCCCATCAGAACGGCCGCCGCGAAGAGATAGGAAAAGAAGATCGCCTCGGCGTCCGTCGGAATGCTCAAGACTCCCACAATCAGAATCGCGAATGCCAGAAGCTTTGTCCTCGATTCCAGGGTATGGAGCGGAGAATCCAGCGAGGAGTATCGGTCGATGAAGTTGTGTCTCACGGCCGGCTCCTGCGCCTCCAGATGAAAGCCAGCAAGAATCCCGTGACAATGACAAGAGTGAAGATTGTGCCACTGATAAGAAAGTCAATGCCGCTCAGCGCCGATTCCTCCGCCACATGAGATTGCGAGGCGATGAGCAGCTTTTCCATCGGGTCCGGCAGGCTGGAACTCCCCGCGAGTACAAGTATCACGGCGGGCATGCCTATAAACACGAGAGCTCCGGCCCAATCCGCGCCTCGAAATCTGCCGGCGCCGTTTGTGTCCAGCAGGTCCGGGCGCACTCTACTGAGAAATCCGAGGACTCCGGCAGTCAGGGCCCCCTCGATTACACCGACAATCATGTGGTAACCCGGTATTGCCGCCAGCCCTATCTGGAGAGGAACCGCGCCCGAGAGGCCCAGCTGAAGCGCACAGAACGCGGAAGAAATTACAGAGGAGAACCATCCGGCGAGGAATCCCGCGACCGCCAGGCGATTGTCTCTACCCGACTTTCCCTTGAACAACCTGAAGACCGCATATCCGCTGAAGCAGGTAATCGCGCCAATGTTGAATATGTTAGCTCCCAGGGCTATCAGCCCCCCATCCTGCAGGAACAGCGCCTGTGCGATTACCACGGTCGCCATGGTCAGGAATCCCGCCATCGGCCCGAGCAGTATGGCAAGAAGGCTTCCGCCGATCAGGTGGCCGGATGTGCCCCCGGCCACCGGAAAATTCAGCATCTGGGCGGCGAAGACAAACGCGCCGAGCACTCCCATGAGCGGGATTATCCGGTCGGATAGATCAATCCGGGCCCTTCTTGCCGCAAACAGTATTCCCGCCGCGGAAATCACGTCGAGCGAGAGCGCGACGCGGGTGGTCAGAAAGCCGTCAGGTATATGCATCGCGGAAATTGTAGTTCAACGAGGCTATGAAAGACAGAGACGATCCGTCCGGCTGACGCAGGCATCTTATGTCTTCGGGTCGGGCGCATCTTCGGCGCGAATCAAGGGGCGGGCTTTGATGCCGCGCACGGCAAGCTGCCCGCGGCGAGCATGATCAAGAGCCTCCACGAGGATACGCAGTGTCTCTGCAGAGGCATGGAACCCCATCGAGTTTTCCGCTTCTACATAGTCAATGTAAAACTGCGCACTCCGCTGATAGCTGCGGGCGAGGTTCAGATCTTCTTCTGCACGCCCATCCTTCATTGCGTCGCGTATGTCGAAAATCAGTTCGACCAGCGCATCCATGGCACGGTCTCTCGCCTCACCAAACCTGACCTGGATGTCCTCCGCCCGAGCCTTCAATTCCTCTTCGGAAAAATGGTGGCACGTCTGGCAGGCGCGGTTGATATTGAGCAGCGGGCTGCGGACATGATGATCGCTGATCTTCAAGCCGCCGTGTCGCTGATAAGGCATGTGGCAGTCGGCGCAGGCCACGCCCGAGCGCGCATGTACGCCCTGGCTGAAAATCTCGAATTCAGGGTGCTGCGCCTTGAGCACGGGCGCCTTTGTTTCCGCGTGCACCCAGTCACGAAAATTCTGTTCATTGTAGTACGCCAGGGCGTCTTCGACTTTCAGCCCTTTCGTCCACGGGAAAACGAGCCGCTTTTCGTCCCCTTTGAAGTAGTACTCCACATGGCACTGAGCACAGACATAGGTGCGCATTTCCTGTGCCGTGGCGCTGTTGACATCATAGTCCTTCACTCCCTCAGACGCCTTGAGGGCTTTTATCCCTTCAATGAACGCGGGCCTGGTGATGCGCAGCTGCATGGTTTCCGGATGATGGCAGTCAATGCAGGCGACGGGGTGGCTGACAAGTTTCGTAGCCTCCTGATAAGGCATGCGGTTCAGTCTCTCAAAGCCCGCAAAAATGTCTCCGTTCCCCAGATCGCGGTAGGTGACATACGTCGAGGCGTGGCAGTTGAGGCATGTCCCGGGCTGGCTGAATTCCTGAACGCGTCGTGTGAATCGCTGATCGGTCAGCATGTATGCGTGGCCTCGCTCTTCCCGGAAATCAACGGCGAAGGCATATCCCGCCCACATGATCTTCAGGCGAGGGTCACCCGCCAGCTTGTTCCGGGAGACCGAACTCCTCGGATCCGCCTCAGTAGGCGCGTGCCGTAGCGCCTCTGATCCACCATAGCGCGTCCTCTCCTGATCGACCGTTCGTTGATACGTATCGTACTGGAGCGGGAAATTCCTTGCCCAAACAGCAGGATCATCGATATTCTCGGTCAGTTTCACCACCCGAAAAAACGGATCCTGCGCCTCCTGCCTGCGCTCGAATATGTTAACCAGCAATGCAATCACCAGGATCGTCACGACTGAGGAAGCCGCGACCACAAAAAGCGTTCGTCTACTCATCATCTGCTCTCTTCATAGGTGCCCCACTGTACCGTGGCACTCGATACACTGAACATCTGAACCGTGAGCCCGGGTCTGCCTTATCGAGTCGACAATCCTGTCATGACACTTCAGGCAAGCCGATTCGGTGACCTGGTAGCTCCGAGGTGTTATCAGGATTTCGTCAGGAAATCTGCCGGTTGTAAAGGCGAGCGAATGAAAGAATCCGTTCGTGGCTTTCGTGCGGTACTTCGCCACGAATCCGGGGGGCGTATGACAGTCGTTGCACACCGCAACTTTGCCATGGCTCGATTTTATCCAGCTTTCATACTGCCCGCGCATCACGTGGCAGTTCGCGCAAGCTTCGGGACGGTCTGTCAGATAAGAGGAGCCTCGCGCGTAACCGAACGTGTAGAGCGCGACCCCCAGCATGATTCCAACAACAACCGCCGGCAGAATTCTCGTCAACACTTCCTGTTCCTCTGCTCCGGATGACGGTTTATTCCCGCACATCCTACTATTGAATCAGCCGCAATACCATCCTCTCCTTCTGTTTTTTGCAGCCGGACAGTCACCGCGCGGGCTTGATTTTACCCCGCCGAACGGTAAAGATGCTCACCATTGGGACTGCCATAACACCCCCCTCTTGCGAACCACCATAAAACGAGGAACTCTCAAATGAGAACCATCACATACAGGATCGGCCGGATAGCACTGGCTGCCGGCGCGGCTCTTGCCTTAACCCTTTCGATCGGCGCGCAGTCACGCTCTCAGAAACCGACACAGGATGATCGGGAGCGTTCGTCATACACACCTGTGAACGAAGAGCCTTTCGAGGAAGTAAGGAAGCGGGACATCGCGGAAAAACCACGCATCATGGCGGCCCACATGAAACTGCTGGAGTCGCGCTACGATCTGAGCCGCCGCGTGGCGCCTGATGCGACAATGACCCGCGGCAAACCGATTCCGGTCGGCCCCACCGCCCGGCTGAAGGGAGGATTGACATGGGAGCAGCTGGGGAAAATGACTCCGGAAGAGATAAGGGAAAAAGATGTATTCCCTTATCTGCCGCTGCCGCACATGAATCATCCAGTCGGCGGCATGGTCTTCCCTCAGATGCAGATAAAGCAGATGCCGCGCCTTGAACGTTTCGATCTCGATTTCGACCTCCCGGAGCACTTCCTGCCGGAATTCCCGCCGGCCATGTTTCTGACAACCAGGCCCGATCTGGGAGACGTCTCAAAGGGCCAGATTGTGACAATCGACAACTTCTATGAGTTGTTCAACGGAATACTGAACCCCAAGCAACTCGATGGACTCCGGTTGCTGGTAACGCAGTTTCCACAGCAGCAGTTCAACGCCACCGAGGACCGCAAGACGGACAAACCCGAAGGGATGTTGGGGGTTACCTGTTTCGACTGTCACGTAAACGGCCATACATCAGCAGCAACCCACCTGGTAGGGGATATCCGTCCGCAGGAACATCGCAGGCGTATCGATACCCCCACTTTGCGGGGAGTCAACATCCAGAGGCTGTTCGGCTCGCAGCGGGCGCTTCGCACAGTCGAAGACTTCACCGAGTTTGAACAGCGCGCAGCCTATTTCGACGGCGACATAGTGCAGGCAATCAAGAAAGGACTGAACATCCTCGAGCGCGGCCACCAGGTCCACAATATGGCGGAAGTTCAGGAACTGCTGGATTTTCCGCCGGCACCCAAACTCGACCTCTTCGGGCGTCTCGATCCTGCCAGGGCTACACAGGCGGAACTTAGAGGGGAGGATCTCTTTTTCAACAAGGCCAAGTGCGCTCCCTGCCACACGCCTCCTTATTACACAGACAGCCTGATGCATGACCTGAAGGTCGAACGCTTCTATAAGCCCCGCATGGAAGGAGGCATGATGATGACGGCACAGGGGCCGATAAAAACGTTCCCCCTGCGCGGAATCAAGGAATCGCCGCCCTATTTCCACGACGGGCGGCTGTTGACCCTTGAGGATACCGTGGAGTTCTTCAACATCGTGCTCCAGACCGGACTGACACAACAGGAAAAGGCGGATCTCGTAGCCTTCCTCAGGACACTGTGATTCCACGGCTGCCCACAACTGTGTTGCTTTGCAGCCGCCGCAGACGATAGAATCGGCCGCGTTTGCACGAGGAGTCACCGATATGACCGTCGCTACCACAATTCAGCAGCAGCTCCAGGGCGCCTCCTGGATCCGCAAGATGTTCGAGGAAGGGATTCGCCTGAAGGCCGAACGGGGCGCGGAAAACATCTTCGATTTCACTCTGGGAAATCCGAGTGAGGATCCGCCGCCGGGTGTAATCGAAACGTTTCAGCGCCTGGCAAATCGGAATGCGCCGGGTTCTCACGGCTACATGCCGAATTCCGGGTTCCAGGCAGCAAGAAGAGTCGTCGCAGAACGCCTCAAGAGGGACACCGGCCTTCCATTCGATGAGAACCTCGTCCTTATGACGGTCGGTTGTGCGGGAGCTATGAATACCGCACTCAAGGCGCTTCTTGATCCCGGCGACGAAGTGATCGTCCCTATGCCCGCCTTTCCCGATTACCAGTTCTATATAACAAACCACGGCGGAAGAATGGTGCCGGTGGAAACGGATGAAGATTTTTCGCTCGATGTGGCGCGGATCGAGGCCGGGATAACGGTCCGGACCCGCGCCATTATCCTGAATTCCCCCAACAATCCGACAGGCGTCATCTACTCTGAACAGGTACTGCGGGATCTGGACTCGGTGCTGAGGAAAGCCGATCACACGATAGTGGCCATCAGCGACGAACCCTACAAATCGATTGTGTACGACGGCGCAAAATGCCCTGAGATGGCATCAATAGTTTCCAACTGCATGGTCACCACATCCTGGTCCAAGACTTGGGCTCTGGCGGGTGAACGGATCGGCTACCTGGCAATTTCTCCGCGGATTCCGGATGCGGCCGCATTGTCAGTCGCCTGCAATTTCACCAACCGCATTCTCGGATACATCAACGCGCCTGCAATCTGGCAGCTCGTTGCCGCAGAGGCGCCCGAGGAAATGACGGATTTGGCGGCATACCATGAGAAGAGGTCGCTGTTGTGCGACGGCCTTGCGGAGATCGGCTATAAGGTCAAGAAGCCTCAGGGCGCGTTCTACGTATTCCTCAAGACACCCATCCCGGACGACCTGGTTTTTGCCCGGACACTCCAGGAAGAGGGGGTGCTGGCCGTACCGGGAAGCGGCTTCGGGCGCAGCGGCTTTGTCCGGCTCTCCCTTACCGTCCCCAGGGACACGATAATCCGTTCGCTTCCCGCTTTTTCCCGGGCATTGCAGAAGCAGACGGTCGGTCCCGGAACCCGCTCAATCTGAGATATGAATTTTGAATTCAGGAATTTAATAGTATTATTTTAAGAAAACATAAGGTTCTCTTATCGAAGGAGTGAGTGACACATGAAGAGTTTTTGCACACTGACCGCTTTAGCATTGCTCGTTGCAGTGCCCCTGTCCCTGATGGCTGCAGAAGACGGCGCCGCGGTTTACAAATCCAAGTGCGCGGCCTGTCACGGAGACAACGGCGAGGGCAAGTCCGCGATAAAGATGCCTCCCGTCAAAGGAACCACCATGACGGTAGAGCAGCTCGTCCCCTATCTGACCAAAGGTGAACCCGGCAAGACCATCCACGGCAAGCCGATCTCCGGCCTTTCCGAGGAACAGGCTAAAGCGGTTTCCGAATTCATCAAAGAAATGAAATAGTGCAGTTGCCCGGTAGTGGAGAAAGGGATCTGCTTACGCAAATCCCTTTCCCTCATCCTTCATTTTCCGCTCAGCCGCCTTATCGCCGCCACCGTGTCTGACCGCCGATTGAATTGCCAGGATCAGGGCATTTGACGGCCCGCCCTTGGTGACAAAAGCAACGGCACCGGCAGCTCGAATCGCGGATTCCATCGCGGGGTCTTCGTGCATTGAGAGCCCGACGACCGCGATACCCGGATGGGTCTTGCGAAGCTCCTCTGTTGCAGTGATTCCATTCATCACCGGCATACTGACGTCCATAACGACCACATCCGGCTGCAGATCGCGTGCAAGCTCCACTCCGGCTTTGCCGTCTCCGGCTTCTCCAACAACCGCGATATCCGGTTGATCCTGAAGCACCCGGGACAGTCCGTAGCGCAGCACAGGATGGTCGTCGACAAGTATGACCCGTATCTTCTGCTTGCCGCCCCGAACCGTCAGATCGGAAGGTACAATCCGCTTGACCGGTTCTGACACTCCTTCCACTGCCGGCTGGACGGCGGCTGTTGCGACTGCCATAGGCATGTGAAGACTGAAACGGCTTCCCGCTCCCGGAGTGCTCTCGACGACGAGCCTGCCGCCAAGGTAGCTCGCACGCTCCCGTATGCTGAAGAGGCCAAATCCGGCACCGGCCTCACCCGCTACTTCGAGCCGGCTGACATCGAATCCCGACCCTTCATCCTCGACCCTCACCAGCAGTTCGTCGCCGTTTCTCCGGCAGAGAACCCGTGCGCTGTCGACGCCGGAATGCTTGACGATGTTGAATAGAAACTCGCGCACGGACTCGAAAAGAAAGGCGCGGATATGCTGCACGAGCGGCGTGCCGATCGGAGTTGTATCGACGTTCACCTCGAGCCCATGCTTCTCCTTCATATTCCGCGCCAGCCAGCGGAGGCCGGCACTAAGCCCCTTTTCCTGCAGCACGGGCGGGCTCAGTTCAGCCGTGAGCGACCGGGATGCCTGAATCGCCTGGTCCAGGACGTCGGTAACCTGTGCGCAGGCCTCTTTGACGCTTTCGTTGCGGCCCAGCAGACCGATTGAGAACTTCGCGGCCACCAGAAGCTGCTGCAGATGATCATGGAGCACCCTTGCCAGGCGCTGCCGCTCGCGCTGTTCGGTCTGAACCAATTCGGTCGCCAGCGCCCTGAGTTGATTCGTGCGCTGGGCGGCGATTTGGAAAGCCCGGTCACGTTCAACCCTGGTACGAAGCGCGCCGATGCCGAAAGCCATGTCGCTGGCAAGCTCCTGGAGAAGTACCAGCTGTGACTGATCGAGAGCATCCCTTTTGTGTGCCAGTATCGTCAACGCGCCGAACGGCTTTTCGCCGGCGCTCAACGGGAGCGCAAGGAGCGATCCGAACCCCTGCTCCAG
>Ga0123335_1000573_pt1 | contig 62569 bp, 94 predicted proteins | sample BiotimSIPDNA_2_FD_89707 | JGI IMG/M metagenome (GOLD analysis project Ga0123335, IMG submission 89707) | Anaerobic biogas reactor microbial communites from Washington, USA - Biogas_R2 time_0 SIP DNA | ecosystem: Engineered > Bioreactor > Anaerobic > Unclassified | place: Washington, USA... | reverse complement strand
CGCACCTACTCTATTTTATCGGTATTTATTGTATATTATTTAATAAAAAATAAAAATAATTCTAATTTCTTCGTAAAATTATCAAAAAAAAGTGGAAAAAAACGTATATTTTCACAAAAAAGTGAAAATAATTAAAAAATAATTTGGATATTAAATAAAAATGTGTTATATTTGTATTAGAAAGTTTCACAAAGTTGTGAAACATTAAAAACAAAAGCCGGCGGGCGTAAAACGCAGGAGATATAAAATGAAAAACTCAAATCAAAACACAGAAAAACAAACAGAATTTGGCAGATTTGAAATCTTCGTCCCTGATTCAGAAGAATATAACGAAGATTTTATGTATTCGTTTTTGAACAATTTAGTTCAAAAATATGGAATTCAGTATGAAGTATATGCAGAAGATCAAGACACTGGATTTGGGACTGAATATTTGGTTAATTACTCATTGCCCGAAACTATGGGCTTTGATGATAGCAACTTTACAGCAATATCCGATTTTAATGATTTTCTACAAAAAGAATGGTTTATATATTGGCAAATATTCACTGGCATTGATATTCAAAGATGGGATGCTGCGAACAACGGATATGACGAAATTGAAATAGGGATTGATTGCTTAAAGGCAATTTACAAAATGCGTGGCATCAAATCAAATCCGATAGAAGATTTATATTCAATTTATTTTGAAGATTATTTCGAGGGGAATGATGAACAAAAAGCCGAGTTGATAGCTGAAGTAGAAAACGACTCAAGTTTAAATATTTGGAAAAAAGGGAATATGATTACTTCTCACGTATATATTGATGGATTTGGAGAAGGTGAAATCAATTTAGATAAATTATAGCCGTTTAGGAAGCACGGGGGTTCGAGTCCCCCGGCGGTTTCAAAGATTTTGTTTAATTTTTATATAGGAGAAAAAATGGAAAATCCAAAGTTTATCGTAGCTCTTTTTAAAAGAGATAGTATTCAACTTGCATTTAAATGCAATAAAAATAAAGAAGTTGATGAACTTATAAGCAATACTTTATCGAATAAAGATGATTATATGTATTACGATGATGAAATTATCAAAAATTTCAAAAAAGATGATGAAGATTACGATGACGAGTTCTACACTGGCGAGGGCTGGTATAGTTCGAATAGTAAAGAAATTGTTTGGGTTAATGGGCAAGATACTGCTTTTAATTATGATAATTATAAAATTAGGGTTTTTGAAAATGATGAAGTTGATTGGTTCCTGGAGAAATACCCAGACGTCTTTTTGCATATATTTAATAATAATAGATTTGATATATAGCCGTTTTGGAAGCACGGGGGGTTCGACTCCCCCAACGGCTCAAGTTTATTAACTATTTTGAAAGGTAAATTATGAAAGAAAGAAAACAATACAAAATTGATGCAGATGAGTTCTTGCTACTTAATACTGAAGCAAGAATTAATCCAGAGGTAGCAAGCAGGCGTCCATTTGTTACAGAGCGGGACATTGCACGATATTATTCACTTTTATCTTTCATTGCAAGGAATATTGATATTAGCAAAGAAGAATTTATTTTGATTTGCGACTCCTACAACGGAGTTATTCCGAGCAAAAGCGACCCACTCCTTTATGCTCGTGTTTTTAGTTTGAATATTGAAGATAATATCAAACTTAATAAAGCTGATGAACGTTTTGCCGTTGAGGGAAAAACGTTGCTTGAGAAAATTGAAAAAATGTCAATAGCTGAACGTCTTTGTTTGCTTGACGCTATTGAAATGTTTTTTGTCAAAAAGCCAGAAATTCAATTTGACACATTTCAAGAGTTTTATCAAAATTTAATAAAACTTAATTCACAAAATTAAATGCCGGCGGGCGTAAAACGTGCAAAGAAATGGAAAACGCAGAAACAAATCAAGGAAACAGTATTTTGAACGCACTCAAAAAACTCGAAAGAGCTGGCAGTGAGGGTTCAAAGACGGTTCAAAAACTCAAAGATGCAACATACAAAGTTGCTGATTTTATCGCGGAGCAAATAGATGCGGTAATAGATTTAGACAGGTCAGGTGGATTGTATATTACAGGAGAGTTGCTTTCTTGGATGGAACTTTTTGATGACTATGAACTGCATATCCGCCGCTTTAAAAATGTCGAATGGTATACAAAAGCAATTCTACAAAAAGACAATTGCTGTTTCAACGCTACAAGCGAAGAAATTGAGCAACTTGATGACAATGAAGAATTGAGAGGAACGTGTAGAAAAGATGCTTTGTTTTTTTCAAGCGACATAGCAAACGGCTTGCTTGACAAAATTGCCGAAATGCTTGAAAAAAAGAACAAAAAGAGTATAACCGCATTTGAGACAATTGAAAAGGAAATACCCAAAGAAAACTAATCTTTATCAATTATTTTTATACCGTATTTATTGAGGCATAGTTCAATGGACTGTGCCTCTTTTACGTTTAGTTCAGTCCCACGCCTGATTTTTGCCAATAAAGTAAGTTCTTTTATTCCAGTCTCACGTGATATTGCCGATATATTCAATATCGGCGACAATTCTTTTATTTTCTTTATATCAATCATAAATACAAAAATAAAAAATAATTTGCATAATAATTAAAATATCACTACATTTGTAAAAAATATATAACAAGTGTAATAAACATATAACACTATGCGCTCAACTGAACTAATATCAAAACATATAGATATAGAACTGAAAGAAACAGAAGGCGTCAATACTATATGCTGTTTCACTGGCAAACCAATTACGAAAGGAATCCATAAGAAGCATATCGTAGGGGTGAATTTTACGGATATTGAATATATAAAATATCCGAGTGATTATGTTTCACTTGAAATTGCAAAATGTATTATGCCGGTTATTCCTTCATCAAACAAAGAAGGACGCTTAAATTCATTAAGGAACTATTCTTATCTATCTACTGAAAAAGAGCTTAAACTCCTTGCAAGAGAAGATTGTATTGAAATACTCAAAAATCCACCATCTCCACCTTTCGTTTTTGCATATACTTACAACAACAAAAAGCATACAACTTTTAAATCTAAAATTACTTTCAATACTTCAAATATATTTGTTACTACGGATATAAATGGAATTATTGAAATTAAAAAGGAAATATTTGATTTGTTATTTCCTATTATTCAAAGTTGGTATTCTTTTGAAGAAAGTATGAAGACCACAGAAACATATTTTACTAAAGGTGAAATCCTTTTCGGAACTGACAATACAAGAAATATTGAACGTTATGGGTTTGAAAAATTCTATTCAGAAACTAGTATCTTAAATAAATATCGCAATACACTAATTTTAGAACTATTGACAAGGTTTGTGAATCGTGAGAATAAAATTAACATTTGATTTTAATGGAAAGTTAATTATTCCTTTTCGTTTCTTGGAAGATTATCAAACTTTCATTTACGAATTGCTCCAGAATTATTCTGAAAAAGACTGGCTGCATAATGAAGGTATGAATAACGGCGGCAGGTCATACAAACCACTTGTTTATTCACATATCTACGGAGCAAGAGAAATTAAGAAGTATTCTATTCTGTATCACGCTCCAATTCATATTTGGATTGCAAGCCCTTATCCGAAATTAATCAATTCAATACAGGAACTAATAGACAAAAGAGCTTATTTTAGATTTTTCAACCAAACAGTAGTAGTAAAAAATTATGAAGTAGAGGAAATAGAAGAAATCAAATCTAATACGTTCAAAACACTCTCTCCTATTGTAGTTTCAAAGCCAGTTCGATTATACAACGGTAAATTCAATACAAATTATTTGAGTGCATTTAGCAATGAATTTAGCAGGGTAGTTCAGGAAAATTTGATTAGGAAGGCAAAATCTTTTTACGATATGAATTTGAACGGGTATTTTAATATTATTCCAAAATTCAATTCAAATGACTATCAAAAAAGTTTTACGTATAAAAATACTATAATTAAGGGCTGGGTAGGGGCATTCCAAATTATCGGTTCAAAAGATTATCTCTATGTGGCTGCTAATTGTGGACTCGGAAGTAAAAACGCTCAAGGTTTTGGGCTTATTGATATTATTAATAATTAAAAGGTTATGATTATGGAAATAAAATACAAAATGACAGCAAAAAGCCCTCTTTATACCGGGGCTGGCAATCAAATCGGAATCAAATCCGAGCTTCGAAAGCAAAAAGTAAAAATTAAGAATCCTACAAAAGTCATATCAAAATTTATAAATGAAACGGATAGGGAACTTGCTTTTGTAGATGTATTGACAATGCTATACGCTCATATATCTCCAGATTATCGAATGAAACGGGGGAAGGATATTTGGAAAGAGTTTAAAAGTGGTTTGCTGCAAGCTGCTGGCTGCAAGTCAATATCAAATTTCATTTCACGTTTTGCTTCTCGTTTCGATGTCGGATGCTATGATACCAAAATACTGCAATATTTAGAAATGTTTGACAATTCAGAATTTTTGCAATATTTGACTGACAATATTGATTATCTTATTACGAAAATGAGATTAACGCGTGAATCGAAAAACAATAATTTCAAGAAAATAAAAGAGATTGAAAAAGCAATGGAATTGCTGCTCATAGATTATAAAGAAGATGATATGTTTGGAGATGAAAAACGAAAAAAGCAAATAGATGATTTGGCAAACGAGCAAAAACAACTTGAAACGAATGAAACAGGGCTTTTGTTTGATGTGAAAAGCTATGAAGTAACTAATTCAGAATTGGTATTTAGTAAAGATTTTGAGCAAGTGCCGTTATTCAGTGGAAATTCTATTGCTGGCATTATGAGGCGTATTGTTATGGCTGATTATTTCCAACGAATTGAATTGAACGATTTGCTTGATTTTACGTATCATACATTTTTCACTGGTGGGAGTTTGACAACAAAAGTAGAAAACGAATTCACAGAAAAACTTGCTGAGTTTTCTGGGAAAATGGAAGATAAACTCAAAAAGGAAATTGACCATCAGCTTAAACTTGCTGGGAATGATAATTCTATAATAGATTTGAAAAAAGATGATGCCCTAGCTTATTACTGCACTCCGTTACGTTTGTTTGGCTCGGCAACTGTAAATGCAATGGTAGAAAGTGAAATGATTGTTAGCAATGCACGGCTTGTTTGCAAAGAAAATGGGAATGGTGATATTTCACTATGGAGTTTGATTGAGGATATTGCTCATAGTCGTTTGGATAGTGAAAAGACAGAAAGAGATATAAATATTGAACAAACCAATTCGCAAACTCAACAAATGCAATACTGGATGGAGACTATTATAGAGGGGGCAGAATTTGAACATTCATTTGTATTGAAATCGAAAGACCCATATATTGAAAATTGTTTTCACGCTTCTTTAAAGTTGTTTTGTGATTATCACAGAATTGGTGGCAAATCGGCACGTGGTCTTGGCGATATTGATTTATCTGAACTTGAAAAGCATATTGATTTGTTGAAGGTAAAAGCATATTATCAGCATTTGGAGGGGAACAAAGAAGAAATAAGAAGGTATATAACAGGTGAATAAAGATTATGAATATTGGAAGAAATTATATCTTGCTCATTCTGAAACTAATAGTTTTAAAAAGAATTTACAAAAGAGTAAAGATATAATTTCTGAATTTTTAGAATTAGGTATTAAATCATATATTAGTTGGAGTTGCGGTAAAGATTCAACTGCTATGATGCACTTAATTTTGAATTTGAATAATGATATAAAAGTAGTTTCTGAAAAAGACGATATGGATTTCCCTGAAGAAAAAGAATATTTAAATGAAATTGTTAAATTGTATAATATTGATATTGATATTATTTCTCCTGATGTGAATTTGTGGGATATAATCATTAATCATAATATTGTAGAGGATATTCATTCAAAAGGAATTGACTTTTCAGAAAAATATTTTTATGATTTATTAAGAGGATATTCTGAAAAAAACAAATATAAGGGGATTTTTCTTGGACTTCGAGCTGGTGAGAGTTGGGGACGTTTAATGAATCTCAAAGTTCATAGATATATTTATTACAATCAAAATTTTAAGCAAGTATTCTGCCAGCCGATAGCAGAATGGACAGCAAAAGATGTATTTGCTTATTTATTTTTAAACAACATACCAATTTTACCAGTTTATTTTAAAACTAATTTTGTCAATAGTCCTGAGGATATAAGAAAAAGTTGGATATTACCGGGCAATAGGGCAAGCGAAGGGAATGCCTCTTGGCTACGATATTATTATCCAAATATATTTAAAAAGTTATGTATTATTCACCCTGAATTAAGGAGCTATACCTAGCAATGATTAAAGATATAGAATTTAATAATATTCCAATAGAGATTATAAATAATGCCAAAAAAGAAAATATATCATTTATGTTAAATGCTAAGTATTATGCTTACTATTTTAATAATGCAATAGTTGGAATATGTGCAATAATTAAAAATAGAAAGACAATTTTAAAATCAGCATTCGTATTACCAGAATTTAGGGGACGTGGTATATATAAAGAAATGGTAGATTATAGAATAAATCAATTAGAATATCCTAAAGATTACCCGATTTTAGCAAGTGCATATTTTAAAGCAGCTAAACATTTAATTAAAATTGGATTTAAAGTAATTAAAAATTACAAAAAAGGTTATTTATTAAGAAAGGATAAATTATGATGTATGGAAACTCATGGGAAAAATATCCTATTGAAGAAAATGAAATTTGGAGCTATAAAGAAAACTTTATTTCAGTGCAAGACATAACAAAAGGGCTGCCTGATTATATGTATAAAGCAGATATGATTTATACTGATGCGCCTTGGACATTAGGCAACGTTAATATGTTTAATAAAAAAGCTGGAAGACAAAAAATGAATGACTACAAAGAATTTTATTCTCATCTTTTTCTACACATAAAAAACGTATCTCCAAAGGTTTGTTACTTAGAAATTGGAAAAGAAAATATAAATTTATTTATTACAAAAATGTCAAAAATATTTAGCTATATAGAACAATGGGAAATTAAATACTATAATAAATTTATATGCTACCTAATTAGAGGTGGAAATAAACCTTTTACAGGAAAAGATTTAAATAATTATGACGACACTTTAACACCGGAGATAGCTATATTAAATGAAAATCCTAAAAAAGTAGCTGATTTATGTATGGGGCGTGGACTTACAGCAATAGCAAGCCATAAATTAAATATAGAATTTGTTGGGACAGAGTTAATAAAAAGGAAATTAGCCGTTTTCATTGATAAAATGGCAAAAAATAATATATTATATCAAAAACAATGAAAGTAATTCTAATGCGATATAAAGCAACATTCCATTTAAAGTCGCCAGTTATCTTTTATGAGCCACTCTTTTTCGATTCACTCCTTTTATATTGCTATATCAAAGATAAAATCGGATTCGTTCCAAGCAATATGTCAATAGATGAGCCGATTGAATTTGACTTGTTAAATCATCATTCAAGCGGAGTTTATATGGCTTCTGTTATGCAGTATGAAGAAAACTTTATCACCGATATAACGAATTTTACAAAACACTGGCATAAATCACATCAATATTTAGTTGGCAACAAAAAGACTTTTAAAATCAATCAAGGGGCTTACAAAAGCTATAACTTGCCTTATGAAACAAAAAATATTGATAAATGTTGGTTCGTTTTTGAAACTGAAAATATTGAAGATGTAAAAAGAATACTCAACACATATTGCTTTTCGTTAGGGAAGAAACGTAACAGGGGATTTGGAGCTATAGAAAAAATTGAATTTGAAGAAACAACTGACGGAATTTTTAGACCAATACCTTGCGAGAGCAATCCGGATATCTATATACCGCTTAATCCACCATATTGGGAAGTGAAAAATTGTGTTGGATGTAAATTTGAGGGGATATAAACTTGACTGATATTTGACTAAAGTAGTGTTAAAATACGTTAAGTTTTGTGAAGATTTGTGAAAATTCTTAATTAAGAAAAAAGCCGATGAATTAGGTTTCATCGGCTTTTCTTTGGTACTTCCTACAGGATTCGAACCTGTGGCCCACTGATTAAGAGTTGTCGGCTTATATTTTGTTTTATTAGAGTTACCAAAATTTTTGAGGAGTATTTGACTGAACTGGATTTAAATATGCTCTGATTGTTTTATCAAGCTGGACATAATCTGTGTAGTAATTGTCCATCAATTTACTGCTCGAATGACGAAGTAAATATTCAATCAAATTCTCTGGCATCCCCCTTTGTGCCATCCGCATTCTGAAAGTAACTCTAAACTCCTGTAAGCTCCTTTTACCTCTTTCAATTCCGAGTGATATCATTGCCTTGCTTAATCTTTTTGTTAATTTCGATTGCGATGAATAACTCCAAGAAAACACCTTCGCTTTATTCATTTTTTTCAAACGAAGTAAAATCTTAATAGCTTTTTTACTCGCAGGCCGGGCTTCTTCAAGTTTTGTAATTTTATTGAGCCAAGTAATCCGTTCATTTAAAAAATCTATTTGTTTCCATTCTAAAGTCAGCAAATCAACTACTCTTGCACCTGTTTCCAATTGTAACCAAATAAAATATGCCATTTCTTTATTATGCAACAAAAAATATTTCAATATACTGTAACATTCATTTCGAGTATAGGATAGAGCATTATGTCTTTCTAATTTGAATGAATATTTGGATTTGAATTTAGTTTTTTCAAGCCATTTTCTTTCGGTGCAGTAGTTCAGAAAAATCTGGAATTGTGTAAGGTTTATATTGATTGTTACTTTAGAATGTTTTGTAGTCCTTAAATAATTCAAGATATACGCTTCAACATTTGTTAAAGTAATATAATCATCAATATTTTTTATAATCGTTTTAAAAGAGGATTCATAACTTTCAATAGTCCTCATTGCTTTATGCACTAATGTTTCTTTGTATTCACTCCAAGCTTCTCTGTATGTAACAGTTGTTTTATTTGGTCTTTAAAATCCATAATCAAATCTCCTAAATATTAAATAAAAAAAATACTCTAAAATACTGCTAATCTATATTTATGTAATTCTTAATACAATTCTTACTACTCCAAATATACTGATTACATCGTTTTCTGATACAGGATATTGCAATTTTCCCCCATTCATTGAATATAATGAATAACTGTTTTCATTTTTTTCATACATTTTTACTATTGGAACTCCATTATGCAATGCAAAAATATAATTCCCGCTTATTGGTTTTCTGTCTTTTTCTATTACTATTGTATCGCCGTCAAATATATGAGCGTCCCGCATTGAATCACCAATTACTCTTAATGCAATGCACTTATTCATATCTAATTTTAAACCGACAGATAACGGCATATAAGTATATGGTAAATCGTCAAAATGAACGGCTGTCCCTAAATTAGCATTTACAGGAAAATTGTAAAGCTTAATATTTGCAATATCGGAAATAGTATCTTTATCTGATATGTTAACGATATTATTATTTTCAAACTCCTGTATTTCCATATCACCAACGCCAGTTAAATACCAATTTTTATTTAATCCAGCAAGGTGTAATTTATCTAGCTGCTTTTTAAAAACATTCTTTTTCCCGTTCCCAACATATTTATTGGCGTTTGAAACTAATTTATCTTCATTAATTAATCTAGCAAAATCATCAAATGATATTTTTTTTAAATTTAGAAATATCTCTAAACGTTCCGCTGGTGTATGTTTTGAAGTATCCATAAAATTATTTTAATAATATTTTAAAAAACAAAAAAAAATACTTGACAAACAAATTTTTTTTACGTATATTAGTAATAAAGAAAATAACATTTTGAAAATGTTTAATTTTTATAACAAATTACAGGTGCTTAAATGAAAAAATATGTAAGGTCAAAGAACAGCATGAAAGTTGTTAGCTTGACAGTTCCTCAGGAAATTCGGCAAAAAATAGAAGAAATGGCCGAAACCGAAGACAGAACTGTGTCTTATATTAGCAGTCGTCTGCTCCGAAAAGGTTTAGAACTGTGCGAGCCAACTTTTGCTCAGAAATAACTAATATTTATTATATAAATATTATTCTGCTTCCGTAAATATTTGATTAAAGTATATGTAATCTCTTGCATATTTTCTCAAATGTTAGTCAAATTTATATCAATTTACAAAATTATTTAATTCTGTGCAAATATTTTGGACATATTTTTTAGGCAAAAGAAAAAAAAATGGAAAAAACTACAAAATATAAAGAATTTTTTTCGAATACGAAAAAAGAGCGGGAAAGAACAAAAGATTTCCACGTTGTTCTGGACAAAGAATACCAGATAAAATTAACAGATATCAAGGAATCACTCAACATTAGAAAAGATTCACAATTCTTGCGTGGTGCAATTGATATGCTTTATGAGATTTCAATTCAAGGAAAAAGCCCAGTGATGTAGGGGCATCAAAGGGCTTTTTTTATATTACGAATAACCATCACAAATATAAGGAAAAAATTATGAATAACCAAATAATAATTCCAAAAAATATCCGGGTGCTATTGGATATTGCAGTTGAAAATATAGCAAGAGTGATGCATATAGAGCATTGGGATGAAGTTGCTGAATATATGATAGAAGCAATGAAATTAAAAGCTGAACAGAAATATCAGCTACCAATAGCTGGAATGAAATATCTGGCAGACGTGAAAGAACATATAGAAAACTGTGAATCTAATTCAATTTATACCGTAAAAAAACAAAAAGAAATATATGCATAAGGTAATTATGAAAATAAGTTATGCTAAATTCACAAGACCGCACTATTCTTTCATCATCCGTAAAGAAATAGCAAGGAATAGTGGATTAATCAAATTTATCGCATTTTTAATTATTGCAATATATTTTATATGGAGATTACTTTAAGAAGTTTATGCTTAAGAATATAAAAAATAAAATAGAACAAAGATTGTATTCAGCAACGGATGCTCATAAATTCTTTGGTGGGAACATTGGCATAAACAAAATCAGGACGATGTTTGTTACAGGTGAAATCCCCGCTTGGAAAGAAGGTAACAAATATGTTACAACAGAAAGGCATCTTGCTTTTTGGTTACGGAAAAAAAGTGCAGAAGCAGAAATGTTTTCTGAAAAAATTAAGAAAGAATCAGAGAATATATTCAGGGTAGCTTGAGTTCCCTAGCAATCGGGATAATAGCCATCGCCGACTGCATTCTTTCACTCCAAATTTTGAATGCAGATAAACTCAAGGTTCGCTCATAACAGGATCACTCCTTTAAGTTGTGGGAAAACGTATATTTTTCCTCAATAGCGGGAGCTAGCAATAGCTCCCGTGTTTTAAAACGAAATCGTTATTTTTATGAGAACTAAATATGATAAATTAATTAGCCCTACTCTAGGAGCAGCGCTCCTGTTTAAAATATTTCAGCAAGCAAATAAATTTAATACTGAACATCCAAAATATCTGGATAAGAATACGATTATTGAGAATATAGCCAAATTTGAAGAATGCGATTCAATTAAAGCAGAACGCATATTCAATAAACTAATAATGCACAAAAAACTTGAATCTAAACGCGTTGCATCTTTTAGCTGGCTGTATAAGATTAAATAAAAAAGCCCCTGCTGATAAGTTAGAAGGAAGCAAGGGCAAAACTAAATAAGTTTCAACCACAAATATACGAAAGGGCTACGAAAATGCCAAACAAAATTTCAGAAGAAGAAAAGAATAATTTATTCGAGCAAATCGAAAAGCATTCGCACCGCAGAGTGCTAATACAAAGCACAATTGAAAGAACTCAAAGAGATGGATTAATCCCTGCTGACGTAGAATCCGACTTACTCCAGTTAGAATTAGTTGAGATTTACGAACGAATCAACAAAGCAAATAGCGAAGCTATTATTCCGCTGCTTATTCAGGCAAGGAATGAAGAAGACCAAACTATTTACAATCTTTTTTCAAGAATGAAGAGTTGATTATGAGACCAGTGAAAGTAAAAAAACTGCATTATCTCTCTCCTATAGAATTGAGAGTAATACGCAAAGCTCAACGCATTATATATGCAAGCTTATTTTTAGCATTATCTATAATTATTTATATTTTTTTAACAATATTAGGAGAATGACATGTTTAATATAGTGAAAGCTAATGAGCCACTAATAATTAAGAATGTAAATATATTAATTTATGGCGAGCCAGGAGTTGGTAAAACCAGCTTAGCTAATACGGCTATAAATCCACTTACACTCGATTTTGATAATGGAATCCACAGGAGCGATAACAGAAAAGATGTATTTGTTGTTGAAAACTGGAAAGTTGTTAATAACAATATGAATGACTTTATGAAGTTGCTTAGTGGTTACAACACAATAATTATCGACACCGTAGATACATTGCTTGATTATATGGGCGCCTGGATAATAGAGCAAACTCCCAGATATTCACAGCCAAAATATAAACTTCAGTTTTATGGCTCTTTGAAAGACGAGTTCGCAAAATTAATAGGAAGATTAAGGACACTCGGTAAAGATGTTGTATGTCTCGCACATATGAAAGAAAAAGATGAAGGCGATTTAAGAATCAAGCGCCCTGCAATAACAGGCGGGAGCTATGACCGGGTGATGCAACTTTCAGATTTTGTTGGATACCTGTTTATTAAGGATAACAAAAGAACTCTTGATTTTAATCCTACTGACTTCTGGTTCGGAAAGAATTCTGCTAAATTTGACCAATTGCAAGTCCCGGACTTTAAATCTAACCCAGACTTCTTATCTAATCTAATTATTGAGATGAAGAATTCAATCAACAAGCAAACACAAGCTCAAGCAGAATCAGTTATAACTATTACGAAATACAATCAAAGAATCCAAGATTCAAAGAAGCCAGAAGATTTCAATTTTTTAATGAGCGAAATGAGCAACCTTAAAAATGGTGTTAAAGTTCAGCTATGGGAAAATATGCAAAAGAAAGCAAATCAGCTTGGTTTTGAGTTCTTAAAGAAAGAAAAGAAGTTCGTAGCGAAGCAGGAAGAAGTTACCACTACCAAAGAACTCGAACAAGATAATATTGATGAGTATTTAGATAATACTGACAAAGTTGTAGCTGATGATTCTGATTTCATTTTCTAAGAAAGAGAGTAAATGTAATGTATAGAATATCAACAACTACACTCGAAGCGTTTCGAAGATATTCAGCTGATTTGATGGATGAAGCAGAATTAGTGAAGCAAATTAAAGGCGAGTTTATTCCTTCTCAAAAAATGAAGTATGGAGTTGCTTTTCACGATATAATCGAAAATATTCATGACAGATTCGATGGGAATAAATTCATTGCGAAAAACAAAGTTGAGTTCAAATATGAATTAATAACTGAATGCTGGGCATATTTAAAAAAACAACTTGATTTTGATGTTGCAACAAAAGAAATTAAAACTACAAGAATTATTTCTATTGGAAATAACGATGTTGAGATTGTTGCTAAAGCCGACTTAATGTATGGCGATATTGTTTTTGAAAATAAAACACGCTGGGAACAACTGCCAGATTATTATGAATACTACGATTCTTATCAATGGCGATTCTATCTTTATGTATTCAAATCGGAAAAAGCAGTTTACAATATTTTTACGATGTCCGATAAACAAAAAGATATTGAACTTCTTAGCAAAGATACATATACATTCGAGTACTATCCCTCATTAAACTATGATTGCACCAGTTTAGTTAGCAACTTTTTAGAATATATAAAATTGAGAAATTTAGAAGATTATTTTCTTACAACACAACCAGAATTATTTAATAAATCTAATATAATAAATTTAAAGGAACCAAAAATGAATATTCAAAGAATTAGAATATCAAATATACTCGGGATAGAAGAATTAGAATTCTCACCCGGGATATTCACTGAAATTGAAGGTAAAAATGGAAGTGGAAAAACTTCTGTACTTGAATCAATAAAAACAGTTTTAAATGGAGGACATGATGCTAAATTATTACGTAACGGGGCAGAAAAAGGCGAAGTAGTCCTGATACTTGATGATGGAGTAAGACTTTCAAAAACTGTAACTGAAAAGAAATCAGAACTCTTAGTTGTAGATAGCGAAGGGTATAAACTTGATAAGCCAAAATCTTATATTGATACCTTAGTAGATATTCTTTCTGTTAATCCCATTCAATTTTTGACTGCAGATAAAAAGAATAGAGTTAATTGCCTGCTTGAAGCAATTCCGATGAAGCTAACAAAAGAGCAAATTGAAAATTCTCTGAATGGTATGGGTGAGAAAGTAAAAGATGATTTGTCTGGACATGCTCTTGAAGCAATAACAAGAATTCATAAACAATTTTATGATGAAAGAACGGGCGTTAATCGAGCATTGAAAGAAAAATCCGCTACTTTATCACAAATGGAAAAATCTATACCTGTTATCAATTATTCTGGCAATGAATTAAAAGAAAAACTCAAAGTGCTGGACAATGAAAAGCAATCTATGGAAAACAAAAAAAATGAATTTTTGGAAAAAGCAACTAATATCAGAATTAGCAGATTTGATGAAGAAGAGCAAAAATTTCAGGAATCAATGAAAGTACTTAGAGAACTGCACGAAAGGAATAGAGAACAAATACAAACAGAATTCGAAACAAACAAACAGAGTATCCAATCAAAGTTTAATGAGAAGTATTTACCTTTGATTGAAGAACTATCGAAATTAAATGAACAATACTCTCATATATCATCTTTCGAAAAGCAAAAAGAAATTTTAAATCAATTTAAAACTGAGTGCGATCAACTTGAGAAAGATTCCAATAACCTTTCTGAAGCTCTTAATAAGCTAAATGATTTGAAAAACGATTTGCTGAACGATTTACCTTTGCCGGGGCTTGAGATTCTTGATGGAGATATTTATTATAACAAAGTTATGTTCGATAAACTAAATACTGCTAAACAGGTCGAATTATCGGTTGAAATTGCAAAGTTAAGAGCAAAAGACATCGGAATTATATGTGTTGATGGTATTGAACGACTTGATAATGAAACCTATCAAGAATTCAAAAAGAAAGCTATTGAATCGGGATTACAGATGATAGTAACCAAGGTTGCAAATAGTGAATTAAAAATACGAAGCGAACAATTTAATTAATAAAGAACTCGCAGTATAGCAGTTCCTCCCCTTATGCTGCAAACTTCTTAACAAGCTGCTATACTGCATATTATTTTAGAATATGAAAAAAATTGATAAGAATAACGAATTATTTCCAAAGCCAAAAAAGTGGTTTCGTAAAGTGCTGTCTAAAAAGAAAATGACAAAAGAAGAAGCTGCTCGGGCTATCGAAGTAGCCAGAAAGCAAAAGATTGAGTTGGCAGAAGAAATGATACTAACTTATCAGAATATTAAAGAATTATCTATAATTGACCTGTGGATACTTCATCAAGGTGGATTCGCAACGAAAGAAGCATATATTGAATATTGTAAACAAGAAATAGATTACTGGATCTGGAAAATCAGCGAAGATTACAGTAGATTTTTAAACTAAAAGAGAGAGCTTTATGACTACATTTGAAATCATATTGATAACTGCAATGGTATTGCTCGCAATAGCAATAATATTACTTTATTATAAAATACCTTATTTAAAAGGCAAAGTTGAAACGATAAATGAAATTTCAGTAAACATACTGAATTCACAGGGTAAGGCATTTGATAATCTAACAAAAATAATTGAGAATATCACTTATAAGCAGAAATATAATAACTACAATAAAAATAACAATTTTAAGCATTACGATAATAATTACAACAATAACTATAAAAAAGATTATGAAGCAGAACAAAACCAATAAAGATTTTCATTATGGAAAAAATTGAATAATTATTAAGAGGTGAGTTATGATATGATGATTTAGCATATAGCAGTTGGATTAGCATTTATGCTAAATAAATATACAAGATATTGCTTGTTCGTGTTTAGTCAAATTTCATAAATACGGCTCTCTAATTAACAATTTCCTTATCAATTATTTAATTAAATCTGAGAGCCGTTATAATTGAAAAAAGCAGCAAAGAATTAAAAAAATAAGTGGTAGGCGGGTGATACTGCATACCATTTCAAAAAGGAGAAAAATTAAAATGAAAAACGTAACATTGCAAAATGTGTATGAGCATAGAACAGATTTTGAAGCAGCTTGTAAAAAAGCAATATAAAAATATAATTCCAGAATTATTTAATTAGAAAGGTTTTATGAACGAAGCATTAGAATATGTTGAAAAAGCGGTGAAAGAGTTTTGCGATATACCGCCAGTAGAAGATTATAATACAGCAACAATAATCTTACTTTTGCAAAGCGGGCACTTTAAGTTAATTCAATCGGAAATTATTGAAAAAGTGTATATGGATAAAAAAGAAAAACATATTTACAAAATTAAAGATAAATTTATTTCTATAATTGTAAATTATAGGAGTGAAAATTATAATTGTTACGTTGAAGAATACGATTTAACAACAATAAAATTTGCTACTCAAAAAGAAGTAACAATATGGGATTAATATTATGAAAATAACCGAAAGACAAATTTACATATTACTGGAAATAGCAAAAGATTCTTTATATATTCAAGATAATGGTAAGCTTTTTTCATATAGCCCAGAACAGCGGTGTGCTATTATTAATGAGATAATATCTCAATTTAATGATGAATTAGTAAAAGTAGAAGAAAAGGAGATTAAAGATGTTTGATTTATTAGATTCAGAAGGTTATCCTACAATAGAATTTTTGGAAAATATAAAAAATGCTAAAGTAAATATTATAGAAATATTTTCAACTATTGCAGATGCTTTTCATTCTTCTGGCTACGGCAAAGCTAAATGGAGTAATAACAATAAAAGATTGAAACTTATTACAGGTGGCTGGTCAGGGAATGAAGATATTAAAAGTGCAATGTTTGAAAATGTATTTATCTCAATTTGCTGGTGTGCTTCAGTTAGAGGTGGTGTAAGTATTTGGGATTTGAGGGAAATAAGAGAAAAAGAAATTAAAGATTTGCAAAATGAATATAAATAAAGGAGTTTTAAAATGGAAAAAATAATTAAAGCACTTCAAAAGAGAAATAGAAAGCAATATTTATATTTCATTAAAAAAGTAATTGCACTTATGAAAGAAAAGAATCAACTTCAAAATGAATTCGAACAAAAGAATGAAGCTATGCAAAAGAAAATTCATTCTTTGATAGAAGAAAATTCTGAATTGAAAGGAATTAATGAAAGAGATTGTGAAAATCATATAGATTTAATTATGAAATATAATACTCTTTCTGAAATATATAAAGAACTCGAAGAAAGGAATGAAGCTCTTTTAAAGGAAAATTCTGAATTGAAAAGTATAAATGAAACAAAATTAATTAATATGCTATATAAAAATTATAGTGATATACAAGAATATAATTATAATATTAACAAAAATTCAAAAATTAAAGAATATAAAGATATATTTGAAGAGGCGGGAAAGATTTATAAAGGAACTAAAATAGCAGAAAAAGCATTAAAATTAGCTAAGTATAACGGTTGGCAACAAATTAATAGTTATAGTAATTTGAAGGAATATAAACATTTATCAACAAATAAATTAAAAACACAAAAAGATTTAATTGAGATTTATTCTTCCTTTGATAAGTTGATGGAGTTATTTGTCAATATCAATACAAATCAAATTCTTAGTTATTGGGCTGAAATTGATAGTAATAAAGTTTCTTTGTTTGATGAATATGTCAATGAAGAAACATTTTTTTATGGTCAAAAATCAGATGATAATATATTACAACAATTCAAGGAAGCCCTTATAGACTGCTTGCTAAAATATTTTGAAATAACAACAGGAGAGTAATTATGAAAATAGTTTTTGAAATACAATTTGAAGTTCTTAATGTAGATGAGATAGGCGAAACACTAAGAGAGGCATCTTTAGATAATTATATAATGGATGACGGGATTAGGAATGTAATTAATTCTATGAAAGATGATTATGTTGAAAGTAGAAAAGCAATTATTGAAGATATAATAGATAAAATTTACATGGAGTTTGGAACAGAATGTGATGATTTACAATTATTCAATTTTTGTCATTTTGAAAGTTTTTTTGATGTTTATGCCGATACAGAAGAGGAGCTTGACAAATTGGAGGATAAAGTTAAACAATATTTAAATAATCTTGACAAAGAATATGAGGATATTCTTGAAATTAATTATTATGTATCAGATAGGGGTTTGGAGGAGGAGAAAGATTAAAATGTAGATGTTTATTTATGACCCAGATACTAAACAATATGAAATTATATTTGACAAACAAGAAAAAAAGTATTTAAGAAATTAATAAAGAAAGGAAAATATTATGAAAAACGTAACATTGCAAAATGTGTATGAGCATAGAACAGATTTTGAAGCAGCTTGTAAAACATCAATATAAAAATATAATTCCAGAATTATTTAACTAAAAAAAATATGACAAATAAAGAAGAAATAGCAAATATTTTGATTAAAAATATAGAAATAATCAGTGAGAAAATAGCACAAGAACCTTGTTCTTATTGTCAAGCTATACAACTTGATTGTGGACGTTGTTCCGACAGAAGTAGATTTAAACTTGGAGGTGTATCTAAATTACTTGCAAACAAAATAACAGAACAGATATTAAATTGTTTTACAAATTAAACATCAATATAAAAATATAATTCCAGAATTATTTAATTAAATCATACAATAAATTAGTTGCACCTTATTTTAAAAGAAAGGAAATAAAAAATATGAAATTAGAAGAAATAGGTTTTTATTCATTATCAGATGAGCGTGTATTAAATACATCTGGAACTTCACAAATGAAAAGATGTGAAATGATTATAACAGAATATTGTAATTTTAGATGTCCTTATTGTAGAGGATTAAAAGCAGATATATATGGCAAAAGGAAAATAAAAGAACTATCTTTTAAAGAAATAAAACACAATATAGATTTATGGTGTTTAAACGAACCGTTAGAAAATATTAGATTTTCAGGAGGCGAACCAACGCTGCATAAAAGCATAGTAGGAATTGTTAAATATGCAAAACACAAAGGAATAAAAAGAATTGCTATATCTACAAATGGCTCAAATAAAATAGAACTTTACAAACAACTAATAGACGCTGGCTGCAATGATTTCTCAATTTCTTTAGACGCTTGCTGCTCTGCCGATGGTGATATAATGTCTGGTAAAATAGGTAGCTGGGAAAAAGTAGTTGAAAACATTAAAGAAATATCAAAACTAACTTACGTAACCGTTGGAGTTGTTTTAACTCCTGAAAATATTGATAAAACAATAGAAACTATTCGTTTTGCACATAAACTTGGAGTAGCAGATATTCGTATTATTTCTGCTGCCCAATGGAATGAACCAATACCAAGATTGAATGAAGTTGAAACTGAAATAAAAGATGCACATCCAATATTGAAATATAGAATTAATAATTTTATGAATGGAAGAAACGTTCGAGGTATAAGTGAAAAGGATTCAAATAAATGCGCTTTAGTTTTAGATGATTCGGTTATTGCTGGTGATTATCATTTCCCTTGCGTAATTTATATGAGAGAAAAAGGTGAACCAATAGGCAAAGTTTCAGAAGCAATGAGAAAAGAAAGAATAGAATGGTTCAAAGAACACGATAGTTTTAAAGATGAAATATGCCGTGAAATGTGTCTTGATGTTTGTCGGGATTATAACAATAAATATAGAGAGTTATGTTTAAAATAATAAAAAAATGGAAAGAATTAGAATACTTAGCTTATCACGATTCTTTAACTGGGCTGCTTAATCGGAATTGGCTATATAAGAATATTAATAATATTAAGACAAAGTATGTTTATTTTATTGATATTAATAACTTGCACAAAATTAACGAAAAAGGTCATACATTTGGAGACGAATATATGAAAAATATAATAGCAACTATAAAACATAATGGAACGCTTTTAAGATATGCTGGTGATGAATTTATTCTGTTTTCAAATTACGAAAATGAAGTTAAAACTAATAAATATTATTCTGTTGGATTTTCAGAAGTAAATCAAAATTTAATAGAAGCTATTCAAAAAGCAGATAACGAAATGATAAAATCAAAAAAATATAGTAAAACAAAATTAATAAATAATGAAAGGTAAATTATGTATTACTTCGGAATAGACCCAGATGTTAAAGAAAGTGGATTTGCTATTTGGGATAATAAAACAAAAGAAATTGATTATGGTAAATTACCATTTTGGGATTTAATAAAAAAAATTGATTATTACGTAAGAAATTATGAAGTCATATTTATTATTGAAGCTGGCTGGCTTAATAAAAAAAGTAATTATCATTCAAGACCATATCAAAGTAAGCTAATTGGAGAACGAATAGCAAAGAATGTTGGAAGTAACCATCAAGTTGGTAAATTGTTAGTTGAATATTGTGAAAAATATAAGTTAAACTACGAATTAAAAATACCTAAGACAAAAAAATATACATCATACTATTTAGAAAATTTAACTGGCATAAAAGTAAAAAATCAAGACATAATAGACGCAATTATGTTAGTATGGGGGATTTAAATATGTATATGAAATTAAAAAAAATAGGTAACAATTATAATTATAAAGCAAGGGACTGAAGTAGTTAAATTAATTAGAAAGGTTTTATGGAAATAACAAAACATATACCAATTACCATTCAAACATCAGACAAAGATAAGAAATTATGCAGTATAGCATGTGATTTTTTTGATTATGATGCGAAACGTGATGAGAGTAAAATCATTTGCAATTTATTTACAATTAATATTTTGGAATCACACTATACGGCATATCGTTGCAAACAATGTATAACAGATTTTGGAGTTGGAGATGAATAACACAATAGAAACTGCAAAAGCGTTTTGCAATAAATATTGCACTAATATATATGAAGTTCCAGAACTTATGCTTAATTATCATAATGCTATAATTCAAAGCAAGATTGAGGAGTTGGAGAAAAAACTTAATACAGATGACGTTATAGAACAATATAGAATAGAAGAACTTATTAATTTTTTAAAGGAGATGCAAAATGAAAGTATATGATTATTTGACACTACAATTATTAAAAGTTAAACTTTCAGAATATCTTGATATTTTAGATTATTTAGAAGAGAAATTTGGCATTGAGGATATAATTGAAGACTTCTATAATCTTCCTTTCACTCCAGACCTTATAACAAAGTTTTTTAAGGGGTGGGAAAAATCTACTAATCTAAATTACAAATATAAAAGTTTTGTGGCATATTTTTATTCAAAAAATCATTATCAATTAAAAATGAGACACAATATGCCTATCGTTCTCAATGACTTTATAAGGGATTGTATTCTTGAAAAAATAGAATTGGAGATGTAAAATGAAACAATACAGATTTAAAAAAGATTTTGGTTATTGCAAAGCAGACAGACAAAGAATATTTGTTCATAAAGGAGATTAAAGATGACAAAGAAAATTATCAGATTGCTATTCGTATTTGCAGTTATTCTATTCGCTTGGGGAAGTATTGTAACGTGGCTGCTCGATGTTTGGGTAGGTATGTTCTTTATACTTTGCGCTATATTTTGTTTTTTAATTAGAAAGTGGAAAGGATTTGAATAATGTTATACGTATTATCTGCAATATTTATTATTGGCTTTATATTCATATTCGGGATGTGGTTCGGTATGTCAATTTATGAAGCAGATGAGGAAATTCAAAAGGAGAAAATTAATGAGCAACGAAAAAATAGCTAAATATCTTGATGACCTGCGGGCTTTTGAAAAAGAGCAGCATAAATTAAAAGATATATTATATAAATTTAATATAGACATAATTAATTTTGATAACAAAGCTGTGGATTTGCTTATCTCAATGATAAGTGAAGTTTCTGGCATAAGTGAAGAAAATATTGAATATTATCTTTACGAAATGGATTGTAATACTGGGCATTGTTTTTACGAAAAAGACAAACCAGTCATTTTTAAAAATACTATTGAATTTATTGAATGGATAAAAGGAATAGAAAAATGAAAAAAGCAATTAAAAAACTTGTAACGATGTTGCAGGAAAAGGATTGGCAACTCCTTAATTTGCAAAATGATTTACTCCAGTTGAAAGGGATTGACAACTATTGGAAAAGACGTCAAACCGATTGGAATAATACGCTGTTCCATAAGGATAAGCTTATTAAGGCACTGCAAATTAAACTTATGCAGTATGATGAAAATTATGTTTTTGAAATTCAGGATAGAATCAATGGTATTAATAAAGAATCATAAAATAGATAACTTCAGTCCAAGAGATAAAATCATACCGCAATATATGTATGGCAAGAACGCTGAGGACGGATTACGTTGCCGAAGCTGCAAACATAGCGAATTTGTAACTGTAAATGGGCATAAAACTTATGTTTGCAATGCAAGAAAAAACAAAAAAGGAGAGGTTTGTATTATACGATTAAACTTCTTCGCCTGTGATGAATTCTTTGAAATGAAAGGATAGTGATATAATGGGAATAACACCACCGCAATATTATCAAAAGAAAATTCAGGATAAAATGTTAGAAGAAGCAGAAAAAATTATAGCGAAAGCTGATGAAGAATTAAAAGAAGAAATAAATAAAGCAGTAATATACAACGATGAATTTTCCAGAAAACAATTAAAAAAGAAAGCTATTAAACTTTTAGAAGAAATAAAAGGGAATCAAAATGAAAACTGAAAATATTATGATTAAAATTATCGCACTGATACTCGAAGAAAAATTGGTATTTAACGAATTCCTCTCAAGTAAAAAAGCACTTGATGAACTTGAGTTCCTTAAAGTAGAATTACTTAAAAATTTAGAAAACTAAAAATTTACAATTTATAAATCAATAATTATGAGGTGCTTAATGGAAAATTACTTTTTGAAAAAATGCCCGCTCTCCGAAGAAGATAAAAAGCAATTGCAAAAAGAATTGCTGTACTACGGAAAGCAAGAAGAACAATACGAAGATGAACTCGAATCTATTCGGGAAACTCTTAAATCTCAAATTAAAACGAAAGAATCGGAGATGATGTATGCGAAAACAAAGAGACGTGAAATCCAATCTATTCTCTCGAATGAATACAGAATGCTGGATGTTCCCTGCAAACATTTTATCGACCATGAACTGAAAAAGGAAATAACAATCCAGCTTCAAACTCTTGAATTACTTGACGTGAAAGATATTAATCCCTACGTAAATTATACGCTTGAATTTGATGATTATAACGTTATCGAACTGAATGAAGACAATTTAAAAAAACTCATTACTTCAGAGCCGGAAGTTTTTGCTCAAATACCAAACAAACTCATTTATGAAGATAACAATATACTTGAATTTGATGATTACTTGATATTCGGATACGATATTGACATTAGATTAGTTAAATTAAGCAAGAATTTAACTTACGATACTTTACTGGATATTATTAAAAAAGAAGCTGTGAATTATTCTTTTGATATGTAAAATTATGGCAAGACCATTAAAAAATGGATTAGAATATTTTCCTTTAGATGTTGATATTTTTGAAGACGAAAAAGTCATTCCTGTATCAAGCGAGTATGGCGCAAAAGGCGAATGTATTGTTATAAGGGTTCTCTGTGCGATATACCGAAATGGTTATTTTGCAGAGTGTTCTGACGCATTTAAATATAAAATTGCTAAACAATCAGGTCAGCCAGCCACTCTCGTGTCGGAAGTTATCGCTGGGTTAGTTAAATGGGGCTTCTTCGATAAAGCCGTGTTTAATTCGTTTAGCGTCCTGACAAGTAGAGGAATTCAAAAAAGATGGTTAGAAGCAACAAAAAGGAGAATAAAAAATAATGAATTGGTTTACTGGATTCTAAATGATGATTCAAACGTTTCTGCCGAAAATAGAGAGTTATTGCATACAGAAACTATCCTAAATCGAACAGAAACTACCCTAAATCTGACAGAAACCGCACAAAAGAAAAGAAAAGAAAGTAAAAGAAAAGAAAATAAAGAAAAAATAAATAAAAAAGAAAATAATATTTTATTTTCTGATAATTCGAATTCTTCTTCTTTTGAAACAGAAATTAGTGAAGGTGAGCAATATGCTATTTTCTTTAAAAAACTTTTACCTCAGACTCAAAAAGTTACGGATTCAGATATGAAAAGATGGGCGAAAACATTCGAAGATTTGGTAAAAGAAGATAAAAGAGAAAAAGAAGAAATATACAAAGTAACTGAATGGGCAAGGAAAGATGAATTCTGGAGTAACCATTTCTTATCTGCATGCAAGCTACGGAACAAATCGAAAGACGGAACTCGCTATTACGATGTATTTTTACCACAATTTAAGAAAAGGAATAACAACAATGGAACAAGCTCAAATTACCAATACGAAAGACCTGATTGGGCATGTTGAGAAAGAGCAGTTCTTAAAAATTATGGATGCTCTTTTCCCAGAGCAAGATTTGCTTAATGAGAAAAGTATGTATAGAAAAAAAGCTGATGCTACTATTGCTATAATGGTGAGGAATAAATGGAAAGTAAAAGAGTTTAGAGGTACTATGCTTAAGTTTGAGAGTACGCATAGTTTTACGAACTGGATGCCAGCTAATATAATTTCAATTTGGTATGAAGAATATGGACGCTTCGATGATGATGGCTATCCCATAGAAGATAGAATGATAATTTAATCAGTGGAGTGAAATGCAACTAAAATTTGAAGATTTTGGAATTACAGGCATATCAAATAACGGCGTAGTAGAGCAGCGTACTTTATGTCCACGATGTTCTGCCCAACGTAAGAAAAAATTTGATAAATGCCTTGCCGTGAATTTGGAAAAAGGAACGTGGTTCTGTCATAATTGTAGCTGGAGTGGTAGCTTAAATTTGAGAGAAGAGAAAAAATTCATTCCTAAACCTGTTCCAACAAAAGCAATCCCACCAAGTGCGAATGCTTATCTCTGGTTTGCGAAAAGGAAAATACCAAGAGAGGTGATTGAACGAAATAAAATTACTCTTGAAAATATTTTCCTTACTCAAAGCAATAAGAATGAAAACTGCGTTTGTTTCAATTACTTCGTAAATGATACTTTGGTAAATATCAAATACCGAAGCCCACAAAAGCATTTTCAACAGGTGAAAGGAGGGCAAAAAGTATTTTACAAACTCAATGATATTCTTAATGAAACGAAATGTATTATTACTGAAGGAGAAATTGATGCTCTTTCCTTTGAAGTTGCCGGTTACAATTACGCAGTTTCTGTTCCAGATGGAGCTATTAATCCGAATGCAAAGAATATTACAACAAAATTGGAATATCTTGATAATTGCGCTGAATATTTCAATAACAAAACTAAAATATATTTAGCAACCGATACTGATGCTCCGGGAATCCGATTACGTGAAGAACTTGCACGGCGACTTGGAAAGTCAAAATGCTGGATTGTGAAATATCCGCAGGATTGCAAAGATGCAAACGATGTGCTGGTTAAATACAGCAAAGAGAAATTACAGCAATGTATTGAAAATGCAGAACAATACCCAATTGAAGGAGTTCAACTTGCGATTTCAAGATTTAACGAACTGAAAAACCTTTTTGAAAATGGAATACCAAACGGAGCTAATACTGGTTACAGTAAATTCGATGAATTATTTACTTTCTATGGCTCACAACTAACAGTGGTTACAGGAATTCCAAATCACGGGAAAACAAACTTCGTTGACCAGCTTTTACTTAAACTTGCAGTTAGATACGATTGGAAATTTGCAGTGTTTAGTCCTGAAAATGCAACGATTGAAATACATCTTATTCGATTATGTGAAATACTGGTAGGCAAACCATTCCTGCCAAATTATCATAACCAGATGACTAAAGCTGAATTAATTTCGGCAGTAGAATTTATAAACGAACATATTTTCTTTATTCTGCCAGACAATGTAGTCGATTTCAAACTCGATAAAATACTGAACGCAACTTCAGAATTGGTTTTGAGAAAAGGAGTAAAAGCTCTTATAATTGACCCTTGGAATACAATCGAACATCAAAAAGAACGTGGCGAAACAATTACAGATTACATCGGAAGAGCTTTAAATCAGGTGAAGTATTTTTCAAGAACTCACGATTTGCATACAATCATTGTTGCACATCCAACAAAAATCAAAAAGCAGGCAAAAGACCCGGAATTGTTTGAAGTTCCAACACTTTACGATATTAGCGGTTCTGCTAACTGGTATAACGTAGTTGACAACGGGATAAGTGTATATCGTCAATTTACTAAAGAGCAGGGAATAAGTTATACAAAAGTCTATATTCAGAAAGTGAAGCATAAATACATTGGAAGAATCGGATATGCTAAATTCGATTTCGATATTAGCTGCCAGCGATATTATGAAAAAGATACAAACGTAAAAAAGAATAATGAATTAGATGATTATCTTGAATTAACTTCTGAAGGTTACCCAAAAGAATTTGATAATAATATTACTGAAGAAGAACCTGCTTTTTAAAGAAAGGAAATTTTATGATGCCAAAAATATATATTGCAGGGAAAATAAGTGGCGAGCATTATGACAAAATTTATAATAAGTTCAATAAAGCAGAATGCGAACTGTATTCTAAAAATTATGCAGTTATTAACCCAACTAAAATTATTGCTCAAGATACAGAATGGCAGGAAGCAATGCGTATATGTATTAAAGAACTTGTAGATTGCGATGTGGTTTATGCTTTATTAGACTGGAAAGATTCTGAAGGAGCTAAAATTGAAATTGAATTAGCAAAAAAACTTGGGATTAAAATATTGTATCAAAACAAAAAATGAAAAAAATTAATATAAAAAATTCAGAGCTTAACGAAAAAATATTTTATGAGCTTTTAAAAAAAGAAAGATTAACTGTTCCGATGAAGGAATATAGATTTTGTGAAAGAAGATGGCGATTCGATTATGCTTTCCCGGAATATAAAATTGCATTGGAAATTGAAGGAGGCGTTTGGATTAACGGAAGACATACAAGAGGAAAAGGATTTATTAACGATTGCGAAAAGTATAACCGAGCCACAATTTTAGGTTGGAAAGTACTTAGAATTGTTCCTAATATGCTTATTTGTTATGAAACAATACAATTAATTAAACAAGCAATTAATAATAATTCAAAATAAAAAAAGAATATTGTTATACTCATTACGAATTTTTTATCTAAATAAATATGGTTACCGATGAAAACTGATGCAATATTAAAATGCTTAAAAGAAAATGATTTACCAGAATCATTAGGGCTATTTGTCGATATAATGAAGGAAGCCAATGTAGAATCATTACAGCAGGAAGGATTCTATTGCGGTGATGGGCTTGATGTGATTAGGTTGATGATTAAATATTTCGATGGAATGAACTTCACTGTTCCACAAATCAAATTAATCAAGCCATTAATTGTTCGATATCTTAGCAAGCGAATGAAATTAGAGCCAGATATTCAAATTAAACGACTATGCCACGAAACTGGTATGTCTGAACGAACAATTAAAGAATATTTGAAAAATATTGATACAAAAATAAAAGATAATGAGATTTAATTTGTTTAAGAAATAGCCACACAAATCGTCACAGTTGAATTTTTATTCTGGTAGCTGATGGAATATATCAAGTAAAAAAAAAGAATTCAGAAATTACCAAATGAGGGTCGGTTTGTAAATTTTTTATAAAGAGAGAAATGTAAAAACTATCGAATCAGGCACACCTTATGGCGCCCCTACAAAACCTGTGCCTGAAACTAATAAATCAAGCTAAACAAAAAAATAAAAATTCTTTTAATTAGTTGAAAATAAATGAGTTATTTAAAAATATAACTTGACTTTCGATGTTTTATATGTTAAGTTGTAACCAAGTAAATTGATAATTAAATATTTGATATTAAAGAGGTTACAATGACAACAGAACAAATTTTAAACACAGTAAACAGGACGAAGACCTGGAGGATTAAGGAACTTTTAAGATTAGGGCACACCCGAATCGAAGTTGCAAACTTACTAAATTGCAATTACGGATTTGTTCATAATGTTTATAAAAGTATTTACCCTGAACGAATTAGACAAACCAGACGGATTGCCGAAGTAATTGATGATGCCGAATGGGCTTTAACGAGCTTTGAATTCAATCATACTTTTGGAGTAGAGATTGAAGCTTACGGTATTAAACGAGAAGATTTGATTGAGGATATGAGAGCAGCCGGAATTGAAATTGAAAGTGAAAGTTACAATCATCAAAGCAGAAGCCACTGGAAAATTGTAGGCGATAGTTCAGTTAGTGGAGAAAATTCTTTTGAATTAGTAAGCCCTAAATTAACAGGAGAAGCTGGCTTAAGAGAATTAAAAACAGTATGTATAATTTTGAAAGGAATCGAAACAAAAGTTAATCGTAGCTGCGGATTACATATTCACTTAGACGCAGAAAATTTTAACTTACAAACCTGGAAAAATCTTTATCTCAACTATGCAAAATTAGAGCCACAGATTGATTCATTTATGCCTAACAGCAGAAGAGAGAATTCAAATTACTACTTAAAAAGTAATCGGATTGACAATTATGAAAGAAAAATTAACGATGTTAATAATGTGCAATCAGTAGAAAATGGATTACGAATGATTCAAAGTAAATTTGGACGTGATGACAGATATTATAAACTCAACTCACAATCATACTGGAGACACAGAAGTGTTGAGTTCAGACAGCATTCTGGAACGGTAGATTTTAAGAAAATATCAAATTGGATTATGTTTTTATCAAGATTAGTCGAGTTTTCAAAGAATGCTGTTGTAAGCGATAGTAACTGGTCGAGCTTCCAACGATTTTTACCAGATGAGCTTATAAGATATTTTCAAGAGAGAGCAAATCAATTAGCAAGTAACTAAATATATTTATAATTTTGTAAAAGAAAGGGAAATAAAATGAAATTCAAATTATTAGGTGGCGGACAGATTGAAGCAGATTCAAACGAACAATTAATTAAGCGGTTAAACATAACTTCATTGTTTGGATATAAAAAAGATGTATTCCAATTTATGAAAAATACCGCTGATGCCTGTAAAACATTTAACGGATCAGAAATTGATTGTAGCAATTACGATAATTTTGTTATCGGATTAATTGAAAGCGGATATTTGACGGAGGTGGAGGATGCATAAAGTTTTTGTGTATGGAACATTAAAGCGTGGCTATGGCAACCACGCTTTAATTAACAAATCCAAAGTAATATCATTGAAAGTAAATGCACCGGGAATTAATCTTTATTCCTCTGGTCCGCTCCCATTTGCTGCAAGAGGCAACGGGACTGCTATCGGTGAACTTTACGAAGTCGATGATATAGTTTTAGCTAAATTAGATAAACTTGAAGGGCATCCAGTATTTTATAAACGTGAAAAAACGAAAGTGCAGTTAGCATCAGGTGAAGTCGAAGCTTGGATTTATCTTTGTGATAAATATGCAAAACAAAATTTATTAATTCAATCAGGAGAATGGGAATATGATTCCAAAATATAATAAAATTGAAGTGCAGTTAACCGGTTTAGATGGAAATGCATTTAGCATTATAGGACGCGTAACAAATGCTTTAAAAAATGGATTAATAGAATATTACGCTCTGGAAACAAATGAGATTAATAAAATAATTAAGGAATTTAAAGCTGAAGCAATGAAAGATAGTTACGACCATTTATTGCAAACAGTAATGAGTTATGTCGATGTTAGTTAAATTCAATAATAAAGATGTGGCGCATCTAAATTTTATAATAAAAATATTTATATATTTGTATAAAGTTTTACTTATAAGGGAAAGGATTATTTATGTCGATTAAAGAAAAATTTAAGTGGTTTGATTTTTCCTTCTTCTCATTAGTTCTTGGTTTAATAACAGGTTTAATTATTGGTTTAACTTGTTATAATCAATTAGTTAAAGATGATGAATTAAAACCAACTAAGCATACTTTCGAGCTTATCAGAACTCCTGTTGGTTTTGACGTCTATAAAAATGATAGTTTGCTATTCGAATTTACCAAGCAGAATACAGATAGCTTATCTCTTGAAACTTTAAAAGATATTTGGAGAGGTGAAAACAATGAATAACGAAAAAAACGAAATGTTTAAAGATAATGATAGCACTTTTATATTCACTCCAGAGGAAATAGAAGAGCATTTTAAGAATTACAAAGATTATTTAGAAAAACAAAAAAAGTTAAAAAATATTTCTGCCGATTTATCCGATATAGCTAATAGACCTCCAGAAATAACTATTTCATTTGAAGAGCTGAAAGCTAAATTTGAAAAATCGGTAGCTAACTGGATTCCATTTTCTAAAAGAAATGGTTTAACAAAATAATTTGCCAAAAAAAGATATGCCTAGCTAAACACTGGGCATAATTGAGTGCAGGCAGCTTTAGTATAATTCATAATACTTATGTTAGAATGAAAAACCTAAAACTGCTTGCCAATCCAGGCAGCAAATTTATCTCTAATCTCAATCAAATCCTCATCTTGCAAAACAAGATATGGGCGGGCGGGCATTTTAATATCGTGTGGTTTTGTGTATCGCACTGGGATGCCTTTTGCTTTTAATTCTTCTGCTTTTTTCTTTGAGATAAAAATCATTTGGTTAGGCATAAAGCCGGCTTTCCTTTTTGTTGGTTTGAATGGTAAAAACGGAGTATCGCCGGGATGCTTAATCGTTCCGCCAAATTGATGGATTCCAGCATATTTTTTATTTGAACCAACTCTTATTTTGAAATCACCACTTGCATTGAATTTAATTAAATCTTTAGCGTTTGCTTCAATCGTGATTTTAGCATCTGAACTTGCTTTCACCTGAATTGATGCAGCGAGTTGTCCAGTATCCTGTAAAGTTTTTCCGCCTTGTTTCCGGGCTCGTAATGATTTATGCCAGCGGGAGTTCCCACCACCAAATATACCTGCTCCGAAACGTCCTTCCTGTGCAAAATTCTCTTCAATAGAATTTCTAACTATATTTTCAAGAATTGGATTGAAACCGTCTAAGTTTATTGTTTTCATATTTTATTAAATTTACGTGTATAATATTACTTGACTTCACCTTTTAAATGTGTTATATTTGTATAAGTTAAATAAACAAAAAGAAATAAAATGAAAACAGAAAAAGAAACAAAAGAAATCTGGCAGAAAATAGAAAAAGGTAAAGAGCTTGAGCCGTCTGAAATGTGCGAAGGATTTTATATTGAAGATGGTGTCGCAACAGACCGTAAGCTCCACGGAGGTGTCGAGTGGGACGAAGAAGACGAATGGGCTGCAGAAGTATTCCGTAAGAATACAAAATAATATTATTTTTTCTTTTTAGCATATTCGCGTCCAATCTGCTGTTGTTCTGAATCATTTAAATTGAAATATCCGAACCAATCTATATGTTTGCTAACTACTTTTTCTTTGAATTCTTCTATATCGATATTAAATTTTTGACAAAATTCTTTTGCTGCTATATAAAAGTATTTATCTTTTGAAAACATATTAACAACATCAGTTTTATCTGCATTTTTACGTATTTTAAATTCTTTTATTATCTTGCTTGTAGTGTATTGTAAAAAGTCGCTATCGCCATTTAATTTGAACCCGTATCGTCCCCAAGCCCAACATCCAACGTCTATATTAGCGTGAAGTGTAATTTTATTAAATTTATCCTTTCCTAAGTATTCGTAAAAATCTAATTGATTAATAAACGCTTGTTTGTATGAATCTTTTCCTGTATCATATAATTTATAATACGAATGTTCAACATATTCTTTTGAAAATATAAATTTTCTATCAAAAGTTCCATCTCTACCTGTTCCTTTCATACTTCTAATATTAACTCCTTCAATATATCCGTCACGATGATAGCTCGCTTCAACAACTATTTGCCCAAAATCAATATCATCGCGTCCGCCGAATATTTCTGTTATTTGTTTTTTGCTTAATCTCCTATTGTAGCCAATCAATTCTTGTAATGCTTCCCTTTCGTCTGTGTTCCAATCTTGTTCAAACTCTTCTTTACTGCAATTACTGAATAAACGTTCTTTTCTAATATCATCTTCAGATTTTGGTTTATTGTTTAATACCTTCCCCAGTTCATTCTTTATTTCCTTATCATACTTACTCAAATCAGGTTTCCAAGCTTCCACCGGATTGTTGTCAAAGCCCTTTGCTGTCGGATATTGTTTAGCAAGCTTACCACCATCTGAAACTTTAAGATTATTCTTCTTTAAATAGTCGTCATCAACGGCAATTGTTCTTGACCTACATCCATAGTGAAGTGGTGGCGTATGTGTATCCCAGAAGCTATCGCTTGCTTTCACTACTTTATTATGCAATCCGCTGCAAACGTCAGTAGTGCGATTGTCTAAAACTGCGATAAATTTCCAGTAAGGGAAGGTTTCTTCTACTTCCTTTTGCTGCAAATACCTGCCAGCCATATAAGCAGTTTGAGTATTCGTTCTGTAAATCGTATCTAATCGCCACGCTTTACCATCAGCATTTTTAGAAAAACCAGCTGTTTGTAATTGTTGCTTAATGCTCTTTTTGAAGTCATTAAACGTAGTTCCCTTTTCAACTGACTTTACCAATTCATCTTTGAATAACTGCAAAACGTCAGCCGAGCTTACCTTCGAAACCGTGAAAGAATGCTCTTTAATCGCCTGCAAACGTTCTTGCCAGTTCCAAGTTACTTTTATTTTCTTTGACTTCAAATATTCAACAGCTTCCTCCGGTGGCTTATTGAAGCAAAGAGCAAAATGTTTTAAAAGCTCCTTATTCATTGCCGACCTCATCATTTACCGATAATCTACCCACAATATCAGCTGCAAATAAAACCTGTGTTAAATAATCCTCAAATTCCTTTGTATCTATTTTGCTTAATAATTCTGGTATGTTCTTTTCTGCTTCTTCAAAGCTATTAAAACTCTCGATTTTTTTAGCAATAAAACTTACAATGGTATTTTCAAATATATCATTATTTACTGCAATATCTACTTTGTCATCAATTAGCTGCTGGTCGGGATATTCCTCAATAGCATTTGCATTAAAGAATTTACGTGTTAAACTATGCGCAAGCATTCTGAATTTATCAATTTGCAAATCTTTAGCTGCCTTCTCTTCTTCTGTATCCTCTTCAACCGGCTTTTCTTGCGGAGCAACTTCTTTCTCTTCCTGCATGTAAGTATCAATTACTTCAATATCTTCATCTTCAAAGCCATAAGTCTTTTTAAAATATTCGAGTGTTGGCTTCATACCTGCAAGAGAGAACACTGGAACGAGCATTGCATCACGTTGCGCCCAGCTCATATCCACATCTTCCTTTGCATACAAATCGAAGTGTGGCTTTTCGTTGCCTTCAAAATTAAAGAAATGTACCCAGTCGATTAATTTATTCCAAAATGCAATTGGGAATTTTTTATCAGAATCAATTATGTTTTGCCTTACATCTGTAGCAGTGGTATCGTTGCTTAATTTATCTCCGCTGGTGGATTCTGTTGCACCTGAATGACCGAGCTGCAATTTAGTATTTTGCTCATCGCATATACGAACTAATTTTTCATATATTTCTGCATTATCTGCCTGTCCGCTGCTTGCAATATCAACTGAAGTGCCGTTAGGAAATACGATAATTCCATCTTTCGCCATTAGTGTTAGTTGCTGGAGCAGTAAAGTAGCTGCAGATTCCGGCTTCGTATTGTAAAACTTCGATATAGTAATTGAATCATAATTTGCTTTTACCCATGGCATACCGAACTTTTCAGTGAATAAAGCCCAAAGTTTCATTCCATCTTTTTTAAAGCGGACATTCCAATAGCAACGTGAAAGTAAGTTCTCGCCATAAGGATTTTCTAAACTGGGCTTATTGCGAAGCACAATAAATCTTGCAGGGTGCAGTGGTTTTTCAAAAGAACCATATTCGTTCAAAACGAGCAGCTCGCCATCATAATTGAATTTACATTCACTTGCGGGTATTTGTGAAATATTTACCGGCAAAAACGCATTATTTACTTTTTTCCAAACCAAACCAAATACAGTTCTGCCAAATTGAGGCGTATCAAGAGTTTGATTGGTGATTATATCGTAAATTCCTTTGGAAAGAAGCGAATCAAAATATTTTTTAAAAAACTCAAGCTCATCTTGTGGACAGTCCGGGTTATCAATATACATCAAAAGAGATGTAACTCCGGGTTTACGATTGTTTTCGATAGCTCCGTAAAGTTGCGGGTCGCTTAAGATTTCTTTATAGTAATCAACGTCTTTCCCAAATCCCATTTTCTTCAAAACGGGGTCTGGATTGGGCATAATATCTGTGAATCCATTAAATATACTTGCAGCTCCAAATTTCAAATTTTCTTCCAAATATTTAGCTGCCTGAATATCATTTGAGTTCGGGAACGAAAAGCCATCGAAACTATCAGGTATTTCGATTTTTTTATTGAAAAATGAAGTAAGCTTATTGATTAGTTCCATTTTGCACCTTAATAATTATCGTAATTAGTTTTTTTATTAATTTTATTTAAATGAATATTCGGGAAGACCATTCCGATATCAGACCAGTATTTTTGTCCGTGGGTAAAAACTGCATAACGCATTGCATCGCAAGCGTGGTCATTAAATTTAACCGGCTCATCAACTTTGTTGCCGTTTTTATCCTGTTTCCATTTGTAAGTTCGTAATTCCTTGATTGTATTGATGGATTCTTTGTAAATATTGATTTTAAACCGCTGGCAGTAATCAATTCCAGCTTTAACTGACTTATCTGAAGAATAGATATTAAACCCTGACTGATGGATTTCTTCAATTCGTTGCGGCTCGGCTGAGTCGGCATAGATGCAGTCGAATTTATTTGGAATAAGTATTTCAAGCTGCTCAATTAAATCTGAATTCGTTAATCTTCGTTCATAGAGCAGCTCGTTAATGAAAATTTCATTTCCATCTCTGGAAATTTGCAAAAGCGTAGTCGGATTGTTGAATCCAAAATCTATTCCATAAATAATTTCGCCAAATGGTAACTGGTTTGTAACTGATATTTTATTATAAATCAAATCAGTAGAATGAGCAACATTGCCAAGCCCAAAAACCTGCCAGTAGTTTTCGTCTTCTTCTCTTAACCTTTCGATTTCTTCGATTTGTTCGGCTGGTAAAAATTGCTTGTTGTCAAGATAGCAAGATTGAATAAAGCAACAATCTTCACGTGGCAGGACTTTTTCGTAAATCCAGGAGAATTCATCAACTGGATTATAATCAATAAATATTTTCTCACGTGTTCGCAGTGTTAATTGCTTCCATTCGTCGTAGCTTAAAAGATTTGCTTCGTTGATAAAAAGAATATCACGCCCGGAACCTCTTAACTTTGCAGAATTATCAGCAGAAAAGAACTCAATAATAGAACCATTTGGGAATTGGTAAATCAAATCAGTTTTATTAAATGAATTTTCATTAAAAATATTCCAGTCATTCATAATTACTTTAAAATCACGGATTACACCTCTTTTCAAATGCGAGTGGGTAACAGAAACAACTGAAATAGTTCTCATTTTTTCTAATGCTAAATTGATTAAGTTTTGAGTAATAGAAAACGTCTTCCCTGAGCGTGTTCCGCCCTGATTAACAAAGATTTTGTATTGCGGCTGATGAAAATAGTACCAGTTCGCAAGATAAACAGGGGACGCTTTTATTTTTGGTAACTCAATCATTAGCTTCTTTAATATCATTCAAAACTTTATTTAAAAGCGGGGAGTCCTCGCCATTGATTTCAATTGAAACATTAAAAGGTATTGTAGAGCCATTTGAAGTAAGGTCGATATTTTGCTTGCTAATATCTGTTGGAACACCTCTTGCTTTTCGTTCTGTATCTACCAAGCTTGGGAATTTTTCAGCAGTTTTATAAATATAGAACAGAATATCTTTTAATGTCATATTCTCAAAATTTTCACCATATTTAGATTTGAAATTATTGATAAATTTTTCTACGGGCACAATCAGGGCATTCTCAATTGCCTGAGCATGATTGCTATGCCTTTTATTCATCTCATCAATTTCTTTCATTTTTATTTGCTGTCTCTTCTTATCGAGAAACAATTCATAAGCTTCTGCTCTTTCACGCCATTTATACTGAGTAGCGAGTTTGAGTGCATAGCTAAATTTCCTGCCAGTCCTTTCGCAAGCTTCTTTGATTGAACGGTTAAGCCCTAAATCTCTGTAAACACGGAACAGCATAAAAGATTTGAGAGATTCATTCGCTTGCCTGTCCCAAAGCTGAATAACATCGGTGTTAAATTCTCTGTCGTTGTTCATAAATCACCTGTATTTATAAAAAATAATTTTCATCAATAGATTCACCATTAAGTTTAACAGTACATTCTTTACTATTGTCAGTGCAATATTTAAAGAAACGCTGCACAATTACATCACAGAACTTAGGTTCATATTCCATTCCGTAACATTTTCTTTCAAGTTTATCTGAAGCAATAAGAGTAGAGCCGGAGCCCAAGAATAAATCCAAAACAATTTCTCCCTTTTGTGAAGAATTATGAATTGCTCTTCCTGCGAGTGCAACAGGTTTTTGTGTAGGATGGATATAACTCCCGTTATGGTCTTTTGGAATATCCCAAACTGTTGTTTCGTTTGCAGGTCCGAACCAACGGGCGCCATTCCCTGCACCATTAACTGCTCCTTTACCTGCAAATAAGCACGGCTCATGGATTCTTTTATAATGCGCCCAGGAAAGTGGTGCAGCTTGCTTTTTCCAAACCAATGGCACTTTATCATAAGTAATATCATTTATTTCAAGTGCATCTAAAAGCTCACGGTAATAAGTTGTTGCATGCCAAATATAATAATGTCCGAATTCGATTAAATTTTCTTTCCCTAATCTTAAAAAATCAATTAAAAAATTCTTATAATCGCTATCACTCATACTATCTTTCCATTCAGAACAATATTCAGCAGTCCAATCCTTGCCGGGTTGCTTCTCTTTATAACCTCTTTTCATATTAAATTCTGCATAATTTATATTATAAGGTGGGTCTGTGAAAATCATATGAGCTTTTTGTTTGTTCATTAATCTATCAACATCATCTTTTTTTGTAGAATCGCCACAAAGCATTCTGTGCCCGTTCATTTCGTATAAATCACCCCGGGCAGTCTTTGCAATTACTGGTGGCTCTTTATCAAAATTATCTTCCTCTACAATATCATTGCTTAAATCACTTAAATTATCAAAATTCAAATCAAGCAAATTATTAAAATCATCTTGTGAGAAAGGCATTGTTGAAAGTAAATCATCTTCAGGGAACTCAATTTTTAAATCATTTAATATTTTAGATAATTTTTCAAAATTCGACTTAAATCTTGTTTCGTTAGTTTCAGTAGCAATTCTTTGAGCTTCAGCCAAACTAATAGGTCCATGGTCATAAGCGATATAAAACTGCTTCCCAAGATTATCGCCCTCTTTTAAACGATGACTACCATTAATCACTTCATAATATCCGGTATTCAATAATCGAAGTTGAATATTTTCGACCTGCCCAATCCTTTTCATATTGTTCCTAAGTTTTTCTCCGATAAGCTCATCGTCATCTTTATAATTCCAATCTGCTTCTACAAGGATTCCGCGTGGGAATATCTTATAATTGGAAAAAATATTAACATCATCTTCAGGGATACCAATTTGAAGAAGCATCTCGCCAGGTATAGCTTTAATTAGTTTTTTTAGTGATTCAAGTGTTCTCATATTTTACTTTAAGATAGTGAATAATTATAATTTTTATTTAAATCTTTTTTTCAGTGTGAGCAAAAATTAACAAGCAGTTGAATTTTCGTTGATTTTTACGCTTCTAATATCTGTTTTCATTCAAAAAAGTCCTCTAAAAAACATATTTCTATGCAAAAATTGAAAAAAGCGATGGAAAACTACCTTGCACCGTTCTATGCACGGGAGCATGCTGTCACCGTATGCTGTCACCACATACCGTCACCGCATGCTGTCACCGCATACCGTGCTTCCTTGAACCGTGCATAAGAGTTTTCCAAAATGTGCTTGTAGTTTGCATTCAAGTAAGATAAATGATTGTAGAATATGAAAAAATTAAACTTATTCGGACCTGTATATCCTTACGAAGATTGCGTAAATGCTTCTTCTGTAGCGAAGTTTCTAGCCGAATTGAATGAAAGCGAAGAATTTATTGTATATCTAAATTCTCCCGGCGGTTCTGTTTTCGAAGGACTTGCGATTTATAATCTCCTTGCAGAGCATCAGGAACAAATGACTATAAAAATAATTGGTGAAGCATTTTCAATCGCATCAGTTATTGCCTGCGCTGGCGCCAAAGGGAAAACTCTCATTGCCGAATCGGCTCTTATGCTCATTCATAAGCCCTGGACTTTTTCAATTATCGATGAGGATTATATTAAAAAACTAAATAAGCAACTTGGAACAATCAAGAATTCAATTATTAAGATATACTCCACAAAGTCAAGCAAAACCGAAGATGAGTTAGACGAGATTATGACTGCGGCTGAATATAAAACTGCTGAAGAATGCGTTGAAATTGGGCTTGCAGACGCTACTTATTCGCCTTTGAAAGCGGATATTGAAATTCTAAAGAAATCTGAAAAAATTAAAAACGAAATTATAAATAAATATTCAATTCTGAATTTGAAAACTAATAACACAATGATTAATAGAGGAACCGAAATGCAAATGACAACAAAAACTCTTGACGAAGCTAACATAGAAATTGGGAAGCTTCAAGTACGTGCAGAAACTCTTGAGCTTGAGAACAAAAAAACTCTTGCGAGTTTGGATGAGTATCGGGCAAAATATGAAGAGAAAGAGCAAGCTATAAATGCTTTGAACGAAAAGTATTTAGCATTAGAAAAGGAACTAAATGATTTCAAAACACTTAACAGCACAATGCAAAAAGAAAAATTTGTGATGGAAGCAAAAATGTTTTGTGAGAAAATGTTCCAAGAAGGGAAGCTTACACGTGCAGAAATCAATGGCAAAGCGGATTTAAGTAAAGATGAATTGCCAGACAAAGTGAAAAAGCTAGTTGCTTTAAGAGAAACAAGCCAAGAGCTTTACGCTCTTGAGATTGCAGAAATTGAAAACAAGAACACAAGCGATTATGACTATCTATCTGAACCGCTAAGTACCCAAAATAACGGGCAGGGCAGCGACTTAGTTGCTTATGCTGATGAATATTACAACAATAACAAGAAAGGAATGTAAATATGGCACTCTCTTTTGGACTCGAAGAATTAGGAACTGTTTCTTCAACAAACATATTTGCTTCAACAAGGAATCCGCGTCAAATTGATATTGTAATTGCTGGTTCTCAGGGAGTATTAGCCAAAGGTACTTTGCTTCATAAAGCAGATGATGGCAAATATGAAGTTTATGATGGAACAAAAGCGATGGCTGGTGTTTTGAACGAAGAGTTCGACACAACCGACGGCGATGTAACCGCATACTTGCTTTTCGATTGCGATTTAGATGTAATCGCAATTGACGCTGCAACTACGATTAATGTGGGATACGACAAAGATAGTTTAATTAACTTTATGGAGGCACAATAATGCCAATACTGGTAGATTTATATGACAACAGGAGTCTTACTGCGTTTATAAACAAAATAACAAAGGTTGACCCTTTTGTTTATCAAACTTTATTTAAAAACAACAAGCAAGACCACAATTCAGATATTATCGATGTAGAGACAATCTACGGCAACGAGAAAATAGCCCAGTTCGTTCATTCAGACGAAACTGCGCCTCGGATTACTGAAAAAGGTACTAAGAAAGTGCAGCAGGTTAAAATTCCTAAAACTTGGGAAGCTAAAATCTTTACTGCTCGTGAATTAGCTGAAATTAACCAAATCGGCAATATTTATGGCGATGCTGTTTCTAAAAGGAATGCTCAAAAAGAATTCATTCGATTAGAACTCGAAGATTTACGTGAAAGAGTAATCCGCTTGCGTGAAAAAATGGCTTGCGATGCTATTGTGACTGGTAAAATTGCAGCTAGCCAAACAAATATCGATTTTGAAATTGATTTCAATTTTGTTAATGGCACACATCTAATCACTTTAACCAATAGTAATCTCTGGACGCATGCAGATTCCAATCCTACTTCAAAAATCAATGAATGGAAACGGCTCATTACCAAAGCGTGTAATGCCAGCCCAACTATAATGATTCTTGGCACTGCTGCCGCAGATGCCTTCCGTGCAAATACCAAAGTCGGAACGCTGCTTGACCAAAACAATACCCGTATGGGTGCATTGGAAATGACAGGAAAGTATAACGTAGGAGCTACATACATTGGGCGTCTGTATGGATTGGATTGCTATGAATATATGCAGCAATATGTAAATTCATCTGGAGTTGCAACCGATATGATTTCAACTGACAGGGCAATTCTTATTGCACCTACTAAAGATTTCAGGACTCACTTCGGACCTGCATGGAGAATACAAAACAACAGCACTTCTGAACCAGTTTTTGGCGAATTTGTAGTTGAAGTTGACCATAACAGCAATAATCAAATGTTGCAATGGAATTGCGAGCAAAAGAGCTTGACTACAATTCACGACCCCGGATGTGTTATTTCTGCTAAAGTTGTGTAAATGGCATACTGTAACTTAAACGATATTAAATCAAGAATTCCAGAGAAAGTTCTTATCAACATTACACAGGATGATAAAGCTATCGAGGAAATCAACGAAGAAAGAGTAAATGCAGCTATTCTTGATGCGGATGCTTTGTTTGATTCTAAAATCGGAACACGTTACGAAGTGCCGCTTGAAACGGTGCCAGACAGAATAAAGCGAATTAGTATCGACCTTGCTGTTTACTTTATGTATAAGGCAAGGTTCGATACTAAAATGCCGGAGACCGTCAAACTTAGCTATGATGATGCTATTTCATATCTAAACGATATACGCGACGCAAACGAAAACATAAGCGGACTAGAACTGAAATATGAATATTCAGTGCTTACTAATCAAACAAGAAGAGACAAATATTATTCAAAGAGAACGCTTCGCAGGATATGACAACAGTTGAACTTGACATAGAAAACAAAATAGTTGAATACTTGCAGGAAGAAATCACTGATATAGACATAGAAGCATATAACAGCGACATTATATCGGTTTACAACAAAGCAAAGGAATGCAGAAACGGCCTTGTAGTTGTATCAGCAGAAAACGGAAGCGACCCGAATGTAATTTCAAACAATGCAGTAAGAGGCGAACCAATTTACGAAATCGGTGTGCTGGCGGTCGTAACAATACTTACTCACGACAGAAGAAATCGGGAAGGGAATGCCGTTTTTTACAATCAGATTCGGGATTTGCTTCATACTTTCACATACAATACTTACAGAGGTATTTTTAAATACTTCGAATACAAGCCAATTCGATTGTATGATATCGAAGAAGGATTGTGGAAAAGCGATATTGTAATAGAATTTATTTTAAACTATCCATTTGATTACTTATTTGAAGAGGAAACATAATGGCAAATGCACCGATAGTAATATTGCCCAAATATTCAATGACTGCGGATAAGGATATTGCAGTTGATTTGATGGAAAACAACGAATATCCTGAATTCTTCGCAGTCGGTATCTGCTGGCGATTAGCAACAGGAACAGTCAATGGCACTGTAAAAATCTACGGAACTAACTACGCTCACGATGATAATGATTATGTCCTTTTGGGGACTTGTGATATTAATGCAGCAAACAACGAATTAAATAAATATCAGCTTGTTGTTACGCAATACCCTTTTAGGAATTTGCTCATAAAATTTGCTAAAAATGGTATTACTGGTGGTGATTTGTATATTGATTTATATAAGAAGGATTTGTGATATGGCTCTTGAAAAATATCCACCGCTTACAGAAGAAGATGTAACGAATCTTGACAAATACACTCAAGCAGAAACTGATGCTTTGTTAAATACAAAAGCTGCTTCAGTCCACAATCATACTGAGAGCAATATTACTGACCTTGACAAATACACTCAAGCAGAAATTACAAATTTACTTGCTGGTAAACTTGATAAATACACTTCTTACGATAACGGCTCTTCCCTTGCTATTGATGGTGCTAATGGAACTTATTTTAAAATAGCAACTGGCGTAAATAGTTCGTTTACTTTCTCTAATTTAGCAACTGGCGTAGTATATGGAATTTTAATTAAAAATTCAGATTTGGCAGATGATATAACAATAACGTTACCGAACACAGCTGATATATTGCCAGCTTTAATAGCGACCGTAGATATACCAGCAGGTAGTTATATTGAATTTTCAGTGTTTTATGATGGAACCAATAGAATTTGGCAAATATCTGAGGAGTTATCATAATGTTTAGACGCCATTCATTAGTAGGTGAAATACACACAGCAACACACGGTTTTATGACCGAATGGACTGTAAGCGGAGATGCTGAAGGAAGAACTATAACACTCCCTTTGGTTGCTGGTTATAACTACGATTGTGTAATTGATTGGGGTGATGGTAGTGCAAAGAATGTTGTAACTGCTTTTGATGATGTTAATAGAATACATACTTATTCAGTTGCAGGAAAATACAAAGTAGAGATAACAGGAACATGTGAGGGTTGGAGTTTTAATAATGCAGGTGATAAACTTAAAATTACAAATATATTATATTGGGGTAACCCACTTAAATTTAATGATTTTAAAGATTTAACTGGTGGATTTTATGGCTGCACTGCATTGAAATCTTTAGGTAGAGGTTCAATATTATATAGTGGTTCTGGTGGATTCTATGAAACGTTCAGAAATTGTATTTCTGTAACTTCTGTTCCCGTAGATTTATTTAAATACAGCACAGCGGTTTCAGAGAATGGGTTTCGGAGAACATTTTACGGTTGCAGTTCATTAGCTTCATTACCAGTAGATTTATTCAGATATAATACTTTAGTTTCAACAAACGGGTTTCGTGAGACTTTTTACGGTTGCAGTTTATTAGCTTCATTACCAGTAGATTTATTCAGATATAATACAGCGGTATCAACTTATGGATTCTATGCGACTTTTTACGGTTGCAGTTCATTAGCTTCATTACCAGTAGATTTATTCAGATATAATACAGCGGTATCAATTTATGGATTCTATGCGACTTTTCGCGGTTGCAGAAAATTAGCTTCATTACCAGTAGATTTATTCAGATATAATACAGCGGTATCAACTTATGGATTCTATGCGACTTTTCACGGTTGCAGTTCATTAGCTTCATTACCAGATGGTTTATTCAGATATAATACAGCGGTATCAACTGATGGATTTTACAGAACGTTTTACGGTTGTGTAAAATTGCAATTACACAAATGGATTTTCTATTTAACTGGGGAAGAAGGAACAAGATTTTTAAATAAAACATTATCTTTTGCTGAATGTTTCTTCTTAACATCATTTGCGGGAACAATAGGCGAAGCACCAGAATTATGGAATTGCAACTTTGGAACAGGCACACCAACTATAACAGATTGTTTTAATGGACATAGTATAAATTCTGTAAGCAATTACGCAGATATTCCAGCAGAATGGTTATAAATAATTAAGAAAGAACAAATATGTATTATTACATCGTAAATAATAGAATAGTTGCTCAGGAGAATGAAATGAACACTTCATTTTATACGTATCCACAATTGAATACTGAGCAAATAGCATTTTACTTAGCAAATCTAACTGCAAGCGTTTCTGAAGTTCTTGCAATGGAGTTAAATCCAATTCCAACACCGCCAGAACCGAGCAATGAACCAACACTGGAAGAAAGAGTTGAAACAAATGAAGATGCTTTAGATGAACTTATTCAATATGTTTATGGAGGTGCATAATGAGACCAATAGTAAGATTTTATTTAAAAAGATACCAACTTCACAAAATAGATGAAGAGGGACTTGAAAACTTAGTAACAATCAATGTTATTAGCAGCGAAGAAAAGCAATTAATTTTAGAAGGAGAATAAAATGTTTGAATGGCTAAAAAATAATTATAAAAGCATATTAACGTGGCTATATCGAAACATTGTCGTTGTTGGTATAGTTGCAATATGCTTGTTTTTCCTTATTCCAACAACCGACATAATACGAACAATATTGTTTTGTGTATTGTTTGAAGGAATTGCTTTATTCCTTTCTGGAGTAGCAGTGCATTTATTTACTACTATCAGGTTTTTGGATAAAGTAAGCAATATTAAAGATATAATTAAAGGCGCTGATAAAAAGATTTCTGCTTATGAATTGCAGGCATATATGAAAGTCATTTCTACAATATTTCTTGCAGTTCATTTGCTTGTTGGCTTCTCAATATTATCAATTTATTTTATACAAGCAATAAAGTGATTAAGCTAATTATCATATTGCTTCTTATCTCATTAAGCTTGTTTAGTCAAGTCAAGTATGAATTGCCTTGTAACAAAGATTTATTAGAAAAGAGCCACGAGCTTGCTATTAGTCAAATTGGAGTTACTGAATTGACTAATATAAATGATGGTTATGAAATAGATAAATATCAAATAGCAGCTGGCTATTGGCGTGGATGTCAATACCCTTATTGTGCGTCAGGTCAATATTGGTGTTTTACCGAAGCTGCAAAGTTACTTAACTTTTGTAATTGTATGATTCCAATTTATCGGACTGGTTCTACTTATTTGATGTTTAACAAAGCAAAGCAAGTTGGTAAAAAAGTAAGTTACAAGCCTCAAAAGAATGACTTGCTTTTCTGGATTGTAACCACTACTGGACACGTTGAACGAATAGATAGCGTGCTAAAAGGTGGCTGGGTAAAAACTATTGGATTTAACACTTCCTCTGGCACTGGCAACCAACGGGACGGCGAAGGAGTGTATTTAAGAAAACGAAATATTTATCATATACTTTCACGTATGAAAGTGCGGGGATTAATCGGTTTTAAAAATTATGAATGAAACTATCAATCTATTAGCGTTTGTGGTTACAATAGTCGTTGTTGTAGGCACTACTTTATTTGGAGTTTACAAAGTGGTTTCTGCAACTGAGCAGCGTTCAAATAGCAATATCGACAAGTTACGAAATGACTTAATTAATCTGAATATTTGTATAAGAGATAAAAAGAACGATATGGAAAATCATTTTCAAGAGCAGATTACAGAAATTAAGGAAAAGCAAGCTCATTTTGAAAGCGACTTGCAAGATATTGACAGGATTTTTGAAGAAATAAACGTAATTAAAGAAACGATTAAAGATATTTATGATAAAATTAATAGCTTAACCAATAAAATAATAATATTGTTAGAAAAGAAATGAAACGAATTTTATTCATATTGGCAATATTGATTTACCTGACATCTTGCACTTGCGAGCCAGTAATTCAAAAGCAATATATAAGGGACACTATAATTAGAATAGCTCCGCCAATTATTATTGATTCTGGTAAGCCACAAATTATTACTGACTCAATAATTCAGTATATAAGAGAAAAAGGCAAGGACACAATTATAAAAGTTCAGTATTTACCGAAGGAAAAAATTATTACTGTTTATGCGAAGCCCGACACTATTAATCTTTTTCAAACTGATACTTTAATGATAACAGAAATCAAAGAAGTAATTAAAGAAAATGGAGTAGCAACAAATTTACTTTACATATTTGGAATTGGATTAGTTTTAGCATTAATATTTATTTTATTAAGGTTATTCAAATGAGCAGTTTATTAAATGATGACACAGAAAATTGCTGTGAAGAATGCACTAAAAATATAATGTTTACAACGGCAATTTCTGTTTTTTCAGATTTGGTTAGAAAAGGCATTGTTTTGCAAAATATTGCAGAAGATATATTAATGGAGTATGAAAAGACAAAACGTTATTCTGCTCCAAATTTTAAAAAAGTTGATGGAAAATATAAATTCAAAAGTTAATGAAGCTAATAAAGAAAATAGAAACTACTACAGGTATTGAATATATTGGTGAAGAAGAAACAACACCAGAGCATAATCAATTAGACGGCTTGCAAGGAGGAACAACTGATGAATATTATCATCTAACAGCAACAGAGCAAAGTAATTTACATACCCACACAAACAAGGACATTTTAGACGGCATAATAGATACTGGAGATGGTGATGAGTTCTTAGCAGATGACGGGACTTACAAAACAATAGATGCGGGTTTAGAATATTTTGATGAGAATAGAAATAATTCAAGCCCAAATGCAGCTGTGCCAGCCCACCAATTAATTGTAAAAGGTGACGAAACAAGTATTGATTTAGTTTTAAGTTCTAAAGGAGCTGGGGCGATAATAGCTCAAATACCTGATGGGACAGCTACAGGTGGAAACAAAAGAGGGAATAATGCGGTAGATTTTCAAAAAAAACGTAATAATGCGAATCAAGTTGCAACCTCACTTGGTTCAGGAGTAATAGCGGGGGCAAACAATAGGGTAGGAACAAGCACTTCGGATACAGCTAATTACAGCTTTATTGGTGCAGGTATAAACAATTATATAGCTGGCAGTTTGATTGGCAAAACGGGTCAGTTCATTGGCGCAGGAAGTGGAAATGCCTGTGATGTTAAGTGTTCGGGAATAATGGCTGGCGAAACCAATACAATACATACCTCCGATTATGGAGGTTCATGTGCAATAGCTGCTGGAAAATCGAATTATATCAATGTGCCATCAAATAATGGCAAAGGATATATGGCAATAGTTGCAGGTGAATCCAATTGGTGTGGTCAAACTCATTCTATTATTGGTGCAGGGCTTGGTAATTATATTGATGGTGAATACGCTGGTATATTATCAGGCAGTTATGGCAAAGTTGAATTCTACGGGCAGCAAGCACACGCTTCAGGACGTTTTACTGCTCTTGGTGATGCTCAACGTTCTGATTATGTTTTAAGAGGAAATACGCTTACAACAAACTATTATAGATTATATTTAGATGGTTCAAGTGCATTAATAGACTTATCACAAACAGGAGCTTATTCAACTTGGCAATGCAAATTAAAAGTAACTGGAATAAGAAAATTAACTGGTTCAATAGACCACTATAATTCTGAACATAATTTTATGATTTACAGAGAAAATTCTACTCCTGTAATAGCTGATTTAACAGAAATTCATACGCATCAAGTTGTAGGAAGTTCTGTAGCAACTGGAGTATCAATTACAACGAATAGTTTAGCAATAGACATAGCAACTACTGAAAACAATTGGCAGTTTGTAGCTCATTTGGAAACAGTAGAAACATTTTCAAGCAGTTTAGTTTAATATAAATATAAGGAAAAAACAATGAATGACACATCATTTTTAAACAATTTTAAAGCTATAACTAACAATTTAATAAATTGTATGAACTCAATAAATAGCTTTAATGCAGAATACACAGCCCTTGACAAAGGCAATACAATTAGTGAAGAAGCATTAACAGAATTAGGCATTACAAAAGGCGAATTTACAACAGCAGTAAGCTCATTTTTAGCTTTTAAATCGCTTTTTGAAACAGGACATAATACTAATCTTTACAAAGTAAAATAAATGAAACTAAACTTAACAACACAAGAGCAGATAGATTATTTACAAGGAATTTTAGATTCAAAACACGCTGTTTTAGATAGTTATGAAAGAGCAGTGTATAAAGGAATAATTAAGAAATTAGAAAATCAAGTAAAATGACATACAAACACTACATATTACTGCGTTTCAATCAGGAGTGGAAAAATTACAATAACCACCTTAATAAAGAGTGGATGCAGCAGCGTTTTGAACTATTTGAAAAGTATATGTTTCAATCATTGCTTGATCAAACGAATCAAAACTTTGAAGTGCTTTTTGCATTGCATCCCGATACCGCACCGGAATTTGTCTCAAAAGCATTTTATATGTTCAAAAATACAGACAACTTTTCAGTTGTTATGCTCAGAAAAGACGTGGACTTTAAAAATATAATTCATTCTAATGCCGATTACGTAATTACAACACGTTTAGACAATGACGATATGGTTCATAAAAACTTTATAGATGCGGTGCAGCAAAACTTCATACCAATACACAAATTAGTTTTGAATCCGAATCCAGTTGTTATAAATTACGTTGAAACAAACGAGCAGTTTATACTCACAAAGCAAAGCAATCAATTCACTTCACTTGTTGAGGAAGCTGGTAAAATTGAAACGATTTATTTTACTCCGCATCCGCAGTTGATTAAAGATTGCGAACATTACAAGGAGGTATTTTTACCAACTTATGAACCGCTTGCTTGTTTTAACGTTCATAAAACGAATACCTGCAATTTAGACAATAGATATGAAAATTATCGGAAGATAAAACGATATTTAGAATTTAAACTAACTGATTTTATAAAATTGGAAAATGTATCACAAAAACAATTATTAAATGAAGTATAGAATAAAAATAACTAATTTCTAATAAACAAAGGATAAAACAATGGCATTATCAGTAGCACAGAAAGTAATACTAGCAGGTTCACCATTTGCCTGGGTTCATCGAATCGAAAGTGGTGCAATAGCAGACGAATGGCTTTTTGATAACTTGCAGTCATCGAACATCAAATTATTAAAAGCTGGTTCAGAAAGCGCAGCGGGCGAAAATATCGACATTAATCGTGCAGATGGCGCTATTTGGCGATTCAATAAAACGAATAAAATTCTTGACGGCATCACCGAAGACGATATTACTCCGGCTGATGCATCCGATACCGCAACCAAGAAAGGAGAAATCACTCTTCTTATTAACGAAGCTCCGAACGAACTCAATACTTGGACTGCATTCATAGACGAGCTAAAAACATATCAGGATTCATTCTGGTTTGTTACGATTGGCTCTGGTTTTTCGCATAAAGCAAGGACTACCGACAAAAAGCCAGAGGGATACTATCAGATGATTGGCAAAATAAGTAACGATATTGAGCAAGCACTTGCTAATGCTCCTACAACTTTATCGCTTACGTTTGCTTCCGATAGTGGTTCTGAACTTGATGAAGATGAATTAACAAGTGGAACGCTATACAGTGCAATGACCTGGAAACTTGGTAACGGCAAAGATGTAACAGGGATTAAGCCGCCTACAATTACTTCAGGCGAAGAAACAATCATACTCGCAGGCGATGTAAACATTGTAACGGATATTACATATTCATAGTTTATGAGGTATTTACAACGATACGAATACTACGAATATATTGCTGGTTATCAAAAAATAACTTTCATAGTTTCCGATGATTACGAGGAGCTTTTTGAAGGTGATTATACTGAAACGGATATATTTGTTTTAGGAAGCGTCAAGCAAGAACTCAATTTAGACGAGGGCAGTTTCGCGGTTGACGAACTGCCCTTTTCTATTAATCATTTAGCTTGCCGAAGCGATAGCGACGAAGAAGCGATGTATTTCGTTTTGGAAAGTGCAAGCACTAAAATCAATCGGTATTGTGCTGTTTTCTTCGGTGAAGAAACTACGCTTGCCAATCTTGTATTTTCTGGCAAAATAAATAACAATATTAGTGGTGAAGATTTGCTTTGGGCTGGCGACGAATACGCAACTGCTGTAAATCCAATGCGGGATTATAGCTTTACTGCATATTCTTTTGATGTATCAATACTCGAAAAATGCAAATTCACTAAAAATATTTACGATTCTGAAAATAATAAAATCAATAATATTTACGAGCAGTTTGAAAACGAAGCTTGGAGTTCAATAAAAAATATATACGAATGGCGAGACAGCTATATTACAAAGTTGCCATCTGATGAGAGTCCTTGGGATACTTATTTATATAAAATTACTCCGCTTGCAAATCTATATGACGTTTTAAGAGTATATTTCGATAAATCTGAAGCAATTATTGAGGAATTAATCAATACAGAAGTTAATTTTAATATAACTCCATCATCGTTTGGAATCAAATCAAGCCCAATTAAGTATGAATTTGGTAGCGGCGTCTTTGATAATGATTTAGCATACACAAGAACGAGCAATTTGGCAGTTGAACTGGAAATAACTCCGAATTTTAATACAGGTAAAAGCCCTGTTTATATTCAAAGGAAACTGATTAATCCAGATTTTAATCCATTAGTTTCCGGTGCATCTGAAAACACATTGTCATTTAAAGATATTGATAATATGGCTGATTTACTTTATGCGATAGCAAGAGCATTTGCCTGTTACGTAATATTTACTTATACCACAAATACAGTTTTTAACGTAGAATTTAAATCAAGAAGCAGTTTAATTGAAAGTGAATATACACTTATAATCGGAGCAGAGCAAGCTAGCTTCGACACAAATTCAATAGCTGCCGAAGGAATAGAACAATTCAAAGGGCAATCTACAATCATAAGCATTGACGGTCATGATTTTGCAAGGAATAAGATAGGAAGTAACGATTATGAAGATTCTCAAAATTTTGCTGATTTAAAAACAAAAGAAAAATCCGACAAAGATAAATACAACATAACATACAAACAACTACTGTTCACTACTTCGAGTATAATCAGGCATATACGGCTCAACGCAACAAGAGCATTTTCATTAGCATTAAATACAACCCGAAATCCTAATAGTTATTGGAGTGAATCGCATTTTGTTTCTCAACTTGAAAATATCTATAATGAAGAATTATTATTTAATGGAATTTACGTAAAAATAAATGCTATTGACCAGCGGGATATAGATTTATTGGGGGATGACTATAAAGTATGGCGTCCCGTAGTAAAAGTATATTCAAATGTTGATGGAGCAAATGAAGAATTTAACACATTAACAGAATTTGTAAATGCAGTATGCAGCAAGGATAGCGAATATTACAAAACTGAATATGAACTGACCGTGCCTTTTTGGAATGGATTCAAAAAAGCTGGTGGGAGTGCAAGTTGGAATAATATTAAATTAGGTAGCAAAATTCAATTAAGTGAAGTTGTTAAAACTTATGATAGTGATACTGGCGACTTTACTCCAAATACGATTACAAAAGATTATTCAGTAGTTGGCATTGAAAGGAATTTAAGCAAACCGGAAACCAAATTGAAATTGCACAATCTCTCACGTTTTGCTTATGGTGAATATACAGGCACGCCCGTTGAAGAACAAAATGAAATAGAAGAAACTCCGATTTACGCTGGCGAAAATTTTTCTAATTACGAATTAGAAGATGGAGCTACGGTTTCGGTTGGGGACGCCGTAATGCTTTTAGATAGTGGTAAAATTGCAAGAAGCATACCTAATGCAAGTTATTATAATAAAACTATTGGGATTTGTGTAAATATTATTGATGACGTTTATATCGTTCAAAAAGCGGGTGAGGTTTTCTGCGAATATTACGATTTTGACATTACAAAGGAATTAGTATTTGTAAACGAAACCGGCAACGTATCGCCACCATTTAACGTTTCTCAAACTCCAATTGAAACACCAACTTATGATTATAATACATTCATAATATTGGGGAAAGTATTGACGGCAAATACATTTTTATTAAATATTAAAGAATATTGTTTTGAAGAAAGTATTTATCAAAGTTAAAAATGGATAGAATAGCATTATATTACGCAGACAGCCCTTTAAGCTCGTTAGAATTTGACGATGAAGCTGAGCAGCAGGAATTATTTGAAACTGTTAAAATCACCGACCCAATCATTACTACAACAAGAGTTCAGGGGACTCTGCTAAATGGTCGTGTTTATGACCATAAATTATATTCAAGGGAATTTGTTGAAGTTACGATTAGTGCAGATGAGATTGATGGTTCAATATTAAGTTTTCTACAATCATTTTGGGCAGCAGAAGTTAGATATATTGCATATAAATCAACAATCTGGGGCGACTATATTCAGGTTTATACTGATAGCGGTGATTTCCCAATAAATTATATAGAAGATTTACTCATTTTACGGGAAGTAACTTTCAAATTGTATTACGTTGATGTGGTATTAGAGGAGGGGGGAAGTTAATGGCAAAAACAATGAATAATTATTTATATCAGCAATTTGCTGGTAACGTTGAATTAATGCCGATTAGAAGTATTGTATTACAGCAATTCGACCCTGACGATAAAGACATTTCAGTTTATAATGTTAATCTTGCAATTAATAATTTAGAAGCGGAATCGAATTTTAAAATCACTCCAATTACAAAAAATACATTTTGGGGACAGGTAAAAACTCTTTGTTACAGAGTAGATGCGACTGTTTACATCCCATACAATGAATATCAGACGAATAATTTAAGAACAATTTTTGAAAATGTTTTAATTTACGATTATCTAATGTTTTTTTATTTGGGGAAAGCAGAGCCGACAATATCTGGATATAATCCACCAGACCCAATTAATTCTACTGCTGGTATGATTATCAATTTCTATCGAAATGGCTATAATCCTTCGCATACAATTGAAATAGAGAGTGTAGAATACCGCCCGCGAATGATTTTAAAAATATCTCAATTATTACCGGATATAAGAAATATAACTATTTTGAATTCATAAATGAAAGGAAATTTTAATGGAAGAGTATGTTCCAATAGCACCACAAACATTTGAAAACAATGGTATTACTTACAAATACGATTTTAATATACTTACAATTGAGCAGGCAGAACTAGCAAGAGAAGTTTGCGAGTTCAAATTCAATCAGTTGCAAAGTGCTCCCGATAACTTCAAACAGGTTATCAAATCGAGAGGTGCAGAATGGTTGCAGATTGCGATGAGCTATCTTCTTCGTAGCGTAAAAAATAACAAAATTGAGCCGTTCAACAAAGATAAAGCAGAAAGCGATACTGAAAAGTTTGTAAGAACCCTACCTGTATCTTTTATGCCGGCGATTAAGGAGTGTATAAATGATTTTTTTACAGGTATCGGGAAAACGTCTCTTTCATTAACACTCTTTCAGAACGAAAAGAAAAAGAGCGGAATTCAAACGTTATTACCGATTTTAGCAAATCTTATGCAAACGAACTTGAAACAAGACGCTTTATAGAAAAGCAGGAAAAAATTCAAAACTGCTTTAATGAAGGCGAACTGAATAAAAGAATAAGTAAAGTAATTTCAAGTATTTGGTATGTGCCGGTGCTTGCAAAAAATGATATTACTAAATATGAGCAGGTGCGTAAATCAACATTCGTTGAAGCTGTTTTAACTCTTGAACTTTTTATAAATTCAATATGAACAATTACTTAGATATATTATTTAATATCGCAGTTGATTTTAAAACTGATAAATCGAAAGTTACCAAGCTTTCGCAGGAAATTGAAGCAATATTCAGTAAAATCAGCCCGGCGATTGATATAAACGATAAAGCAATTAAACAGTCGCTGTCTTCGCTTACAGATATGCTCACTACGGGGCAATTGAGTGCAAAAGAACTCGCTGATGCGCTCAGTTCATTTGGATTCGATATCGATAGCGAAGAAGTTGTTGATTCTATAAAAGAAATCAGTAATCTAGCCGATTCTCTTGCTGAAGATTTCAAGCCATTGGAAGATGCTTTTAATAATATTGATACTACTCAATTAGAAGATGCATTTGTTGATTTAGATAAAGCAATGGATTCAATCGACCCAAAAGATTTTGAGAATGCAGTGCAAGGTTTGGCAGTTGAATACGACAAAGCAACTCAGGAAGCACAGGATTTAATCGATACTAATAATAAAGCTTTGGCTATGCTAAAAGCAAGTGGTAAAGAAGGAAGTGATGCATATAATAAATTAGAGCAGGAAATAAAAGCTGCTGAAAATGAATTAAATAAACTCGGTGTTTCCGCTAAAGATACATCTTCTTTTTTCGATAAAATGGCAAAATTTGGGCTTGCTGCTCAAGGTATCGAACAAATAACGAATACCTTAAACCGATTCCAGGAGCCATTTATCGAATTAGATAAACAAGTTAAGAACATAGGAACTCTTGGAGTAAAGAATTTTAATGAATTTGCAGCTGAGGCGACTAAACTTTCTAAATCTGTCCCCGATTCTGCTGGTGCGATTGCAGAAGGTGTATATGACGCTATTTCTGCAGGAACGATTAAAGTTACTGATGGAATGGCTGATTTAGATGAGGGTATGAAGTTCGTTGAGGTAGCTTCTAAACTTGCTACTGCGGGTCTAACTACTACGAAAGATGCTATTAACGGATTAACTTCCGTTATGAATGCTTATGGGTTGGAAGCAGGTAAAGCCGGTGAAATTGCTGATATTTTCTTCGGTGCAGTTAATGTTGGTAAAACGACTGTTCCAGAAATGAATGCTGCTATGTCGCAAGTTATTCCAACTGCTGCTGCCTTTGGTGTTGAATTTAATCAGGTAGCTGGTGCTATTGCTACAATGACCAAACAGGGTGTTCCAACGGCTCATGCATCAACTCAAATGAGACAGGCACTCGTTGAACTTGCTAAACCGGGCACTGAATTAGCCGCAATTATGACAAAAGCTGGTGTATCACTCGAATCACTACGAACTGAAGGATTGCAGGAAACAATGCGGAAACTCGGCATTGCGATGGAAGAATCAGGGAAATCCGCTACTCAGGTATTCAGTTCAGTTGAAGCTGGGAGTGCTGCTCTTTTACTCTCAGGTAAAAATGCAGAAATGGCAGCTTCTGATTATATTGCCGTATCAGGTGCAATCGGTTCTACTGAAGCAGCTTTTGCAATTGCTTCCGAAGGGATTGGCAATAAAACAAAGATGATGCTCAATTCTATTCAGGCAGGTTTCAATGGACTTATGGGTATGATTGGAGGAGTCGGACAATCAGTTCTTGCTGCTACTACTCAGCTTGCTCCGATGGTTACTTCATTCGCAGGGCTTTCTAATCTAATCCCAAAAGGAACTTTCGATAAATTAGCTCAGTTTAAACAATCTTTAACTGGAGTTTCCAATCAGGCAACGCAATCAGCAGGTATAATCGGTAAAATGGGACCTATTGCCTTTAACCCATGGGTACTTGGAACAGCAGCTGCCGTTGCTGGGATGTATTTATTCCTGACAAAAACTGAAAAAGGACAGGCAATTTTGGGAAGGTGGGGCGAAGCAGGTGAAAGAATTTTGAATACACTCCAGCCGGTGATTAATGCTCTTTCCGATTTAGGGGAAACCGTTCTCGATGTCCTTATTGATGTAGGTGAAAATGTATTCGATTTATTAATCACGCCTTTTGAAAATCTGATGGATTTCATTGGAAGTATTGTCGGTGTAGTGCTTGAACTGGCAGGTGCCGCTGACAGCACTGGCGGAACGATGACGACTTTCGCAGATATAATCAATTTAGTTGGCGATGCCGTAAAAACTTATGGCGATATATTTGGAACGATTGTTACTGCAATCAAAACTGCAAATGATTTTATAGTTGGTTTCGTTCAGGGCATACCTCAATTACTTAGCATTGCTTTTGAGTATATTCAGTATTTCCTTAATCCAATCAACTGGGTTGCCGGCGATGCGGAATACGAAAAAGCACTTTCAGAAAAACTATTGAATGCAATAGATACTATGAGCGGACGTGCAAAGGAACGAATTAGCAATGCAAAAATTGACAATGCATTGGAAAATGCACTTGAAATCAAAGGGGATTTAGATAAAAATAAAAAACTTGAAGAATTAGTAAAGAAATTTGAGGCAACGAATGACGAAATTGCGAAGCAGGGCATCGCTCAGGAAATTGCGAAGCAAATGCCTGAAGCTGTTGCTGGCTACAAAACTGTTATAGACGAAAATGGCAAACTCGTTGAAGTGATGGATGTTAGTATCGATAAAGTAAAAGAATTTGCAGAAAAAACAAAAGAGGCACTATCGGAGGATTTAGCAACTGAAAAATCGGCATTTACAGAAGTGCTTCAAGCTAAAGCAAATGAATATGATTTACTTTCAAAAAAAGCAGAAGAATTAGCAACAAAAATCGTTCAAGGGCAAATCAAGGGACAGGATACTTCTGCTTATGAAAAGCAATATAACGATATTGAAAAGACACTGCTCGAAAAAAGCCGTGATATGTCTAAAAATCTTGCCGAAGGTGCTAAAATAGGTATCGAATTCGATAAAATTAAATTCCCTGAAAATTTTGAGGCAGACTTCCAAAATGAACTTAATGGTTTCCGTGAAGAAGTAAAAAATCAAAAATTTGGTGAAAAATTATCTGAGGTAGTTGCAATAAAAGGTGAAATTGTAGCAGCGGATGGATTAGACAGCTTGGTGGAACAATACAACAATGCAACAGATGAGATGACCCGCAATTCAATCGCAGAAAAAATGAAGAAAATAGCACCTGACGCCGTTAAGCAGGTAGGAGTAATCGTTGATGCCGAAGGCAAACTTACAAAGCAATATGAAGTGCAAACTGATAAGGTAGAAGAATCTGCAAAAGCAAATCAAGCACGGTTAGGTCTTGATATGTTTAAAAAACAAAGAGAGTATTTAAATGGTTTGCAGGACGAAGCTGATTTATATACAGAAGGGAAAGACAAACTTGATGCACTCTTGAAAGAAATACAGGAAAAGCAAAAGCAAGGTGTTGATACTACTGAACTTGAAAAGGATTACGATAATTTATTTAAGCAATTGCAAGGCAATCAGGAACAACTGCTCGACTGGGGGCAGGATGCAATCGAAAATGGAATAAATCAAGAGAAAGTTTATCAAATGCTGGCGAAAGCACTCGGAGTGCCAATAGAAAAAGTGAAAGAATTAATCGGCAAACAGGTAGAAAGCAAAAAGAAAACTGAAGAACAAACAAAAGAGGTTAATAAATATGCAGAGGCGTGGGATAAGGCAAGAAAAAAAGCAAGTGACGCATTGAGCGAAGAAACTCAGACAGCAGCACAATTATTAGGTAAATTAAAAGGTAAAATTGCACTTGCAGAAGGCGAAACTCTTGAAGATTTAAAAAAGCAATATGATGAAACTATTGCATCAGCTCAAGAACATAATAAAGAGCTGAAAACATTAGAAGGACTTGAATACGAAGTAAAGGTTATAACTGGACAAATTGTAAAAGAAGGGAAGAGCCGTCAGGAAATTGCCCGTGAAGAGCTGGAAAAAGTCCGTGCAGAAGTTGAACTAAAGAATAGGTTGTTGGATTTTCGAATGGAGGAGTATGAATATGCACAGAAACAGGATATATTAAGTAAAGGTCGCAATGTCGAAGAATATGATTTAATTGCAATTAGAACAAAACAAAATGAAACTTTAAAGCAACAAAAAGCAAACTTAGAAGAACTTTTAAAGTTAAAACTCAAACCAGCTGAAGAATTAGATATAAAAAAATCAATATTAGATATTAACCAAAAATTACAGGATGAAACGCAAAACCTTAATTCTTTAAAGATTAAACTTGATTTGCAGGAAGAAGATATTAATAAACAAATTAAAGAATTAGAAAATCAAAAACTTGAATATGAAATTAGCATCGGAATTAAGCAGGAAGACTCTCTTCAATCAATTGTTGACGAATACAAAGCAATACTACAAGCCATACCACAGGCGATTAAAGAAAGCAACGAGAAAATCATTGCTCTTAACAAGGAAATGGAGGAGCAGCTTACGAATGCAAAAGATGAGAAAGAACGGGAACGAATTGAAATTTCGTTCAGAACTAAAATAAATACCGAAAAAGAAAAAAATATTAAACTTCAGCAGGAAGAATTTTCTCATCAGCAGACAATAACGAATTATCAGGTAAGGCAGCAGAAATCCCGTTTAGATAGAATAAAAGAAGATGAGACAAAGCAATTAGAAATAATTAGTAACAGATTAACTAATGAAAAGGCATTGCTTGAAAAATTCAATTCTGAATATCTAGCGGCGGTGAATAAAAGATATAGCAAGCTAGAATCATCTGAAGAAAAAGCCATTTCGAAGCAAGAAGAATCAAGAATGCAGGAACTTGACAAATTAAAAGATTCTGAATTAATTAGTGCTGAAGAATACGAAAGACGAAAAACAGAGATACAGCGGAATGGTGAAGAAGAGCGGACAAAAATCGCAGAAGATTATGCTAATAAAATGGCAAATTTGGAATCAATGGCAAAAGGACGTTCAATTGCTTTAGATAACGAGAAAGCCGTTGAAGAAGCAATGATTCTGCAGAAATCTCTTGACGAACAAATTAGTGTGTATCGTGAGAAAATGCTTGAAGGACCGCTTTCATTTGAAGATAGCAAAGCACTTGAAGGATTGGAAGCTCAGCTAGAAGATGCGAATAATATTATCAGAGTAAAAGGTGAATTGCTTTATGTCGGTGCAGAGCAGTTAGGGGCTTCACTCAATGAATCACTTACCCGTATGTTCGCAGGAGATAAAGAAGGAGCAGCAAAATCACTGCAGGACTTCTTTGTTACTATGTCTGGAATTATGGTAAAAGGACTAACCGACTATTTGAATCATGTTATCCTTGAATTAGTATTAAAAATGTTACAATTTTCCAAAACAGATCCATTTGTAACATTAGCTTTAGCCCCAGTTTTATACTCTTTAGTATCTGGAGCTGTAAATGCCATTGCCCAGCCATTGCTTGCACCTCTTAGCTTTGCATCAGGTGGTATGGTTCAATCGCCTACACTCGCTATTGTTGGCGATTCAGCAAAACTCGGTGAAGATAATACTGAATGGATATTTAGGAATTCACAACTAATTGCAACAGTTCAAATGGCAGCAGCAAGTGCTAATACTTTGCTACTAAGAGAAATTCAGGAATTACGCAGTTTAATGGCAAGTCAGCAACTTACAACTACTTTAAAAGGGAGTGATATAAAGCTCTCTCTTCAAAGAACAAATTTTAAACAAAATATGAGAAGTATCTAATGAATCCAAATGAATACTTTGATAAAATCTATTGCATTAATCTTGAACGTAGAAAAGATAAATGGGTGCAGGTTCAGGAACGTTTCAAAAGGCATCAAATTGAAGTAGAGCGATTCGAAGCAATCGATAAACTCGGTTTAGAAGATGAATTTAATCAATTTTACGCTCAGAATAGCCATCGAACTTACATAAAAACAAGCGGAACTTACGCTATTTTGAAAACTTATATTGCATTATATGAGCATATTTTAAGCAATCCCAATATTAACAAGGTATTGATTTTTGAAGATGATGTTCTTTTCTACATTAATTTCAATAATCATTTCAAAAACTCAGTTGAAAACATTCCATCCGACTGGGATATTTGGTATTTGGGCGGTTCGCAGTATAAAACTAAATTAGAAGAATACAATAAATACTTTAATTATGCAAAAAACCTTGATGGCTGCTTCGCAATAGCACTTCAAAGAAATATCATTAAGAAATTATTAAATGTATTAAAATTATATATATTACCATCGGATTCATCAATTTTATATAATTTTCAAAACGATGGCTATAAAGTTCTTGTATCTTCGCCTCATCTGAATGCTCACGATTATGGCTATTCTGACAACTGGGATTATTATTTCGATAAAGATACTATAGAACATAAATACTGGCGAAAAATCAATACAGTCCTCTACAGATAAAAAGAAAGATGAAAATATTTAACATTGCGACCTACAAACGAATACCGACTTTGTTAAAAACCATTGAGAGTATTTATTGCCAAGCAGACAAAATAAATATTGCATTCAATAGTATTGAGGATATACCTAATCAACTTATTGATAGTAAAATCAACATTATACGGACCGATAACTCGCTGGGTGCTGCCTATAAATTCTTATTTTTAAAAGATGAAAATGGTTATTATTTTACGATTGACGATGATATTATATATCCTATTGATTATGCTGATTATACAATTAGCAAGATAGAAAGGTATAAAAGAAAAGCAATTATCACTTATCACGGGACTGTTTATCTAAAAACACCACCAGAAAATTACAGAGAAAATCTTGTAAATTTACATTTTTGTCAGAAATTAAGGAACGATACGCAAGTTGATATCGGTGGGACTGGAGTTATGTGCTTTCATACAGACTTAGTGAAAATCGGATTAGATTATTTTGAAGTCAAAAACACAGTTGATTATTGGTTAGGTATTTATGCAGCAGAAAATAATATACCTGTAATATGTGCCAAAAGAAATCGGGGTTGGATTCAGCAGCAGGAAATAGATAAAACCACTACGATATGGACGCAGAATAATGAACAATCGAAAATAAAAATTATAACTGATATATTAAAAAAACGATTCCCAGCTCAAAAATGGCAAAATAAATCACCAGATAAAATGAAAATATCAATAGTTATTACCGCATATCAAAGTCAGGATTTTTTAGAAACCTGCCTGAATTCGATAAAAGAACAGACATATTTGAAAAATAAAAATAATGAAGTAGAAGTATTACTTGGGATTGATGGCTGCCCAGATACATTGAAAAAAATAAATGAATTGCGAGGTAATTATAATTTCCTTAGAATATTCTATTCAGATATAAATGTAGGAACTTATACTATACGGAACTCACTTGTCAATAAAGCAAGTTCAGAAAATATTCTATTCTTTGATTCAGATGATTTTATGCAACCGATTATGCTGGATACACTTGCTCCTTGCTTCAACAAATACCAAATAACGAGATATTGTTTTAATAAAGTTAGCAAAGAAAATAATAAATTTGTTGTAAATACAAAATTCCGAAAGAATCCCTTCTATGCAATGGGGTCATTCGCCATAAGTAAAAAGCTTTTTATGGAAACAGGTGGCTTTCTTCCCTGGGTATGTGCAGCAGATTATGAATTTATGATTCGATGCGAAAAAAACAATATCCCATTTCGTTATTTAAAAAAGAATTTGTTTTTCTATTTAGTCCATAATAATAATTTAACGAGAGGGAAAAATACTGGGATGGTATCTTTCAAAAGAAATAAATATCACAGGTATATTCAAAGGAATACAAACTGGAATATTCCTATTCATACTTGCACTACGAACTTAATTGATATTTAAATTATAGGTAAACGATGATACTCACTATTTATATTTATTCGGTATAAAATGATTGTTTTAAAAAACGATATTGAATTTAAAGTTTCGGAAGAAACGAACAAATTCGGTTGGTGGCATCATTACGAGAACGAATGGGAAACATTTATTTTAGCTGCAATAGATAAGTATCTGAATAAAGATAATTGTTTTTTGGATGTTGGAGCTTGGAATGGGGCAGTCTCTCTTTATGCCTGTCAAAAGTGCAAAGAAGTATATGCTTTCGAACCTGATGACGTTGCTTATCAGGATTTAAAAGAAAATATTGAATTAAATAATTTCAAAAATATTCACTTATTAAATATTGCATTGTCAGATAGCAAGGGGAAAGCTAAACTTTATGCTGACCAGTTTGGTTATTCTATATCTTCATTAATTAATGTAAATCCAGAAGAATATAAGAGTAATGAAGTAGAAACGGAGTTGCTGGAAAATATAATTAATAAGTATAAGATTGAAAATATTGGCTTAATCAAGATTGATATTGAAGGTGGTGAGAAAAAGTTAATTCCAAATATTACAACTTTTTTAAAAAGCAATTTAGTTCCAGTGCATTTATCTTTGCATCCGGACATCATCGGATTAGAAACTATAGCCAAAATACTTGAGCCACTCCAAATTGTTTATCAATTTGAAAATGAATTGGGGGAGATATTGGCTTTGGAAGAAATCATAGAACAAGAAACAAGTGAAATACTGCTAATAAACAATAACAAACAATAAAATTAAAAGATATGGTCAGGGCTGTGTCTTCCCCCTCTCGAAAGGGAAAGAGAAATGTGTTAAAATTTAAGAAAACCCTTGCTTTTCTCAAATAAAAACCTTACGTTGGCTGTGTAATTATTTGCAAATTAAGAGAATAAGAATGATTCAATACTTCGCTTATGGTTCGAATATGAACGAAAAACGAATGGAAGAAAGGGATATTAGATTTTCAAAAAAGCAAAAAGCAATTCTACCTGGTTGCCAATTAGTATTCAATAAAATTGCCTGTTACAACAATAATCAGGGATATGCTAATATCCAGCTGCATCCGTCTAACAATGTGGAAGGTATTTTATACAATATTCCAAACGAAGACTTACAGAAATTAGACATTTTTGAGGGCTTCCCAACTCATTATGAACGTTGGGAAGTTACATTATTGGTAAAGGAAAAGCAAGTAAATGCAATTACTTATATTGCTCATCCTAGCAAAACGGCAAAAGGATTGCGTCCAACAAGGGATTATCTGAATCATTTACTTGCAGGAAAGAGCTTTTTAAGTAAAGAATATTTTGATAAATTGGAGAATACTTCGGTTTATGAAGATAGTTATGACGGATTATTTAGATATTGAGGAAAAATGAATAAATATTATCCGGTTAAAATATAAAAAACCACATCTACTCTATTTTACAGCTATTTAATTAATATTCTAAAACTCATAAATCCGCACCTACTCTATTTTATCGGTATTTATTGTATATTATTTAATAAAAAATAAAAATAATTCTAATTTCTTCGTAAAATTATCAAAAAAAAGTGGAAAAAAACGTATATTTTCACAAAAAAGT
>Ga0123335_1000571_pt1 | contig 62645 bp, 44 predicted proteins | sample BiotimSIPDNA_2_FD_89707 | JGI IMG/M metagenome (GOLD analysis project Ga0123335, IMG submission 89707) | Anaerobic biogas reactor microbial communites from Washington, USA - Biogas_R2 time_0 SIP DNA | ecosystem: Engineered > Bioreactor > Anaerobic > Unclassified | place: Washington, USA... | reverse complement strand
GTATAAAACAGATTCTCAAAAAAAGATAGTTGCCAGAAATAATGATCTTACCATGATAATTATAAAGAAAAACCACTCAGTATGGAATTTTTTTATCAATTGTATCCGAAATATGAGAATGATCTATACAATTAATATCACAATCTGCATTAAATCAGGGCAATACAATGCAAACGATAAAAAAGTTCAAAAATATTGCATTGACCGGATTCAATTAAAGCCATATAATAATATAGAATACGACTCCATCTGCATCACCTGTTTAATTAAACCAGACATCTGACTTTGAATAGCACGTGACCTGGTCAAAATCCAGAAAATATTGTTTCATGTTTGAGAGATAAAATTTCATGCGATCTCTTTTTTATAGAAAACCTCTCTATTTTTTAATTATTGCGGTAATTTTGTTTTGTACCGTGCCAATATTTGCGGACAATTATTCTGATGATCACAATGATGGTAATCTTAACGGCTGGACTGTTTTTGGAGATAAGGTCTGGAGTGAAAGCGGAGGATATGCTGTTGGACAAAATTCAAATGGAAATGGATTTCTTATAAGGGATAACGATTGTGCAAATGACGGAACATTTATGTTTAAAATCAAAGGCATCCTCGGATATCACTCACAAAATGGTGGTGGGATTTTCAGGTATTCGGATATTTCACATTTTTATTACGTTTATTTAAATGAAACAAATACAGGAGGAACTAATCCAGACAACGCTCTGATATTCTGCAAAAATAGACTTGATAAATCAGGCAGCTATACTATAGTAAAGGGCAACCTCAACTTGTCAGGAATGAACTCGGAATATACAATAAAAGTGGAATTGTCTGGTTCAACATTTACGTTCTGGTGGTATAAGTCAAATACATGGGACAGTCTCGGTCAGGTTACTGATTATGAACATTCATCTGGCAAAGTGGGTTATGCAGTTAATCATCAGTGGAACCCGCAGGTTGAATTCGATTTTTCATCATGGGAAGATGCTGGGCCAATAATAGAGGATTATACTTGGGATACTTCATCAACTCCCGGGATTCAGGCAGGTAATGGTACGTGGGGGACAGATAACTACTGGACTCCTGAAGGCGAAGGAACTATACTTGTAGCCTGGCCGGGAGCTGGAAGAAGTGCTACTTTTGCGGGCAGTGATGGTTCTTATACCATTACTGTAAATGATACGCAGAGAGTGGACAGTATTGCATTCATGAATGATGGATATACACTTAACAACGGAGTACTTGATTTTAATATAAAGAATGCAATTTATGTTGCTTTCGGAAAGACTGCGACGGTTAATTCTACAATCAGGGGTTACATTGGCTTGTCAAAATATGGTTCTGGAACTCTAATCCTGACAGGTACTAATACATACTGGGGAAAAACGACAATCGATGAAGGTGTTTTGCAGGTGGGTAATGGTTCTACGGGATCAATCAATATCTATGATTCAATTGAAAACAATGCAACACTCATTTATAACATCTCAATTGATTATCCGCAGGCAGGTGTAATAACCGGAACAGGTACTGTAATAAAACAGGGCAGCGGAAATCTGATTCTGGGTACAACCAATACTTTTACAGATGATCTTGTTATCTCATCAGGTTCGGTTACACTAGGGGCAGGTGAAACCAGTGGATCTATTACTGCAAATGTAATAAACAACGGCAGCTTTTATATAAACCGAAGCAATGATTATACCTTCAGTTATGATATCAGCGGAACCGGGCAGCTAATAAAATGGGGTGACGGAAAGCTGATTTTGACAGGGAGCAATACATATACCGGTACAACTCAGATCGCAACCGGATCTCTACAGATAGGAAACGGTGGAACTGAGGGAACTGTTTCCGGTGATATTGCAAATAGTCAGATACTGTATTTTAACCGTTCCGATTCATATGTGTATGAGAGTGTAATTTCGGGAACTGGCTCTGTAGTTCAATCTGGTATCGGAATGGTTACTTTGAGTGGAAACAATACCTATTCCGGTGTTACTACAATCAATGATGGAACTCTAAGAATAGGTAATGGCGGCACAACAGGTGCAATCTCCAGTTCGAGTAATATTACAAACAATTCTGCACTTATAATTGATCGTTACGGTTCTTATACTTACAGTGGTGTAATATCCGGAACCGGTACAGTAACAAAATCCGGAGATGGTATATTTACATTATCCAATGATAATACTTATTCAGGAATCACCACTGTATCTGAAGGGACGTTGAATATTACCGGATCCCTTCCGGCACAAAGCAGTGTCAATGTAAACAGTGATGGAGTAATTTCAGGAACAGGAACGGTTAATGGAACTGTTACAGTTTCGGGAGGTACAGTTTCTCCGGGTAATCAAGGTACGGGTACGCTTACAACCGGTTCACTTACTCTTGATAATTCTTCAGTACTCGATTTTGAACTCGGTAATACAAAAGACAGCCTTAAGGTAAACGGCAATCTGGTACTTGACGGCAACCTCAAAATAACAGAAACTGCAGGTTTCGGTGCAGGAACATACACATTGATAAGTTATACAGGGTCATTAACCGACAATGGGATTGAAATTGATGCCGATGCGGGACAATATTCTTATTTGATTGAAGCTGGTGACCAGAAGGTTGTATTAGTTGTTCAGGAACAAAGCGGGTTGCTTCCAATTACTGTAAAAAGTAATACAGGAAGCGGAAGCAGTGATACATGTTTGATTTATACAGATGACTGGTCAGTAGTTTTTGACGAAAGTACTGGAGGGCAAATAAGGTTTTTATCCGATCAACCCGACGCTGGAGGGACAAACCAGGTGGCAAATGTTGATATAAATACCCTTTTTTCTGTTTCATTCGGTGAAAATTCATACAATGTAACTGCAAATCTGGAGCTGGTTGAACTGTCATCATTTCATGCAGTTCTTCATAATAAATATGATCTTTATGGGCTCAGTTTTACCGAGGAGTATACGGTATATGGTTCAGGATTATTTTATGTAAAAGTGATTGCTGTAAACAGTTCAGGGAGCAGCCAGACACAATCTTTGCAGTTTATTTCGTCCCGAAAAAATGACGGTAACTCAATACGGATAACAAAAACCTCAACAGCTTCAACCTGTCCTTATTTGCTGAATGCAGAAAGTTCTGATAATCAGTTTGACATACTTATGGCAATAAAGGAATTATGGACTAATGCAACAGGATTTGTCAGCACATCCGGCAATAACAGTATACTTGGATTTGAAGAATCATCCTGTACTTTTACAAACAATATGTACCGGTCATGGGAATTCATGATTGATTTTTCGAAAAAAACGCTTATTGATACATCGTCAACTACTAACACAATTGCAAACAATTTTATCTGTCCAGATACACTTGAATTTATTACCGGTACTGTGGCAATGGAAAGAGCCTGGGAACATTATTTAAGGGGACACTGGACGCTTGATGATGAAACAGGGGATACTGCAAGGGATTATTCCGGAAATAATCGCCATGCATCGGCAAGTGGAACCTGGACCAGTGGTATGTGGGATGGTGGTTTACAGGTAACAACAGGTGAGCAGATAACCTATCCTGATGACAGGAATTTTGACGGTGTATGGCATTTTACTGTAATGGCCTGGATTAAAACCAGTACCTTAAATGAAAACACTGTTATAATCGGAAAACATAACGGGAGTGATGGATGGAAACTGACCGGAAACAGTTCGGGGAAGGTGGCCTTAACACTTGACAATACGGTTGTAAGCGGAAAAACCGGTGTGGCAGATAATCAGTGGCATCATGTTGCAGCAGCTTTTTCAACAAAAAAGGACACTGTAAAAATATATGTTGATGGAATTGCAGACACGGTTGTGGGTGGTTCTTTTACTGTATCACAAAACATTTCCGGTATTATAATGGGTGGGCAGTATGCGGGAATACTTGATGATATAAGATATTACGATGAGAAAGTATCGGAAAACACTCTTAAAGGCATATATCAACTTGGGTATCGCTCGTCATCGGGACTTTATCAGATTCGTGCCGATAATAACAATACTGTACATTTAATCATGCACGGAGGAACTGTTTCCCGGTATTACCCGATATTTAAAATAGAAAATTACTGGGCTTCATCAAAACCTCAAGCAGGTTGTGTTGTTCTTGATGGAACTGCGCTGACAGAAAATTCCGATTATTATGTTTATTTCAACAGTGTAAAAAAAGAACTTGTTTTGGGGCTTAATAAAATTCTCAACAATGAAGAAGTTGTTCTTTACATAGATGATTCGTACAGTGATGGGTCAAAGCGGGTAAATCCTGTAAGAAAGATGAGCTGGGGTATAGACAAAATCGATTCGAGAGATTATGTATGGGTGAAGAATTTTGAAGGCAGCAGTTTTGGCAGCCCGACATCAAATCAGTGGTATATAAACTGGAATATGGGTACATCCGGTTCGGCTCATCAAAGCCGTGATGGTGAAATATGGTACATGGCAAGTTCTGTTGAAAAAGCTTATACAGAAATCGATACAACATCCTCCAGCCTTATACCGGGCAGTGAATCACAGGCATATCATTCTACAATGGGTGGTATCAATCTTGAAGTAAATTCTGAACATGTAAGAACAACTGAAAATATAAATAATTCTTTTACATATACTATCGAAGAAAGCTCAGCAGTACGTGTAAAATTGAGAATAAATGAAAGAAATGCTTTTATTGGTGAAAATGGCTATGACATTGTTACAAAATGGACACTGTATCCGTCAGGACAGATATTCCGGTACGACAGTATTTATAATTTTACCATGTCACCTTCCCGTATTTATTATGGATGGTTTATGGATGATCAAACAAACGCAACAATACACACTGATAATCAGAATAAACGCGCTGGTGTAATATATTCGGGCGGTTATCCCGATTACGCGGTCGCATGGCTGTCGATGAGAAACGATGGTGGTTATCAGGGAGAACCGTTTGAAAGTGACACATTGCGGATAACCCAAAATGAATACAGGTCAGGATTTGATTTTTACGATGCCTCATTATCCCAGGCATGGAATTCCTCAAATATAGAGATGGCCGTTTATCTTGATTTACAGCATACTGCAATGAGTACTGCTTCGATTGATTCTTTTGGCAACGGTGTTCAACATATTGGAATTAAGGGTAGTGATGCGCTTATAATGTTGAACGGTACAATCAATACGACTACCATGGGTGATTTGAATGAAGACGGATTTAATGAAACAGAAGGTGCTTATATAATAAGTGCCGAAAACAATACTGTTAATTTCAAGCTGCCGGCTGAAATTGACACGTGCAGATTCTATCCGGCTTTCAGAATAACCAATTATTTCGCTTCTTCAAAACCTTTATATGTGATTTTGTATAAAGGAACCGATACTGCCTCCATTCTGGAAGGATATCAGTACAATGCATATCATAATAAGGTGAAACATGAACTTGTCATGCAGATAGACAGTGTATTCTGTGATACTGTCGGTATATATATTTCTGCAGACCAGACATTGGCTGTCAAGATGTCCGGTTTTTGGGGAAATGGGGGAGATGGATGTGATACTCTTTTCTGGAGAACTGAAAGTGAACAGGACAATCTTGGATTTCTGATTTATAGAAGAATTAAACCTCTGTTTTATGATTCAACTCATACAAGTTCAGTTTCGCGAAACAGTTCTGAAATTTCTGATATTGCAAATCTGATAAAAAAAGAGAAGTTAAAAGCTTCTGATACACTATGGACAAAGATAACCGAAAAAATGATTCCCGGATCTCCTTCGGGGGTATCACATGGAACGAGAAACTATAAATATCTGGATTTTGATGTGATAAATAATATTGCCTATGAATACAAACTGGCAGCGATAGATTACAACAGTTCTGTAGAAGAGTTCGGACCTGTTGAATTGATGCCATTTAAAAGAATCCCTGCGGTTTTCAGGTTGCATAATAATTATCCCAATCCGTTCAGAAAAGCCACAGTCATAAAGTTCGAACTTCCGGAAAAAATGCGTATCTCTTTAAATATTTATAACATACAAGGGCGTCTGGTAAAACGTTTGATACATCCGGACAAACCTTTGCAGGCTGTTTATCACCAGGTGCTCTGGGATGGCCTGGACGACAGGGGATGTGTTTTATCAGCGGGTCCGTATATCTATCGTTTATCATCGGAAAAGTATGTGAAAGCAAGAATAATGATAAAGCTGGAATAGCCCGCCCTCCTCCTCGCTATAAAAAAAAATTGATATCAGGTTTTTCTGAATGTTATAATGGGATTACAGTATTCGAATATCAATTTCGAGACAGCAGAAACAGGAACCCGGTCTGCAATCTGAAATATCTGTTTTCCATTTTGATTAATATCTGTAACAGTTTTTATCAGAGTAACTGACAGATTTTGAAACGTAAATATAAAGACATGAACATCATTATATATACTGATAAATTCAGGACAATTTTTTCCAAATATTTAAACTGGAAGGAATCAGAATGCCCCATAAAAATAATGTTCATTCTGAATCTATTGATGAATTTGCAGGAATATCGGGATTTAAGGCGCATTCAGACATTAAAACCAATGCTTTAACGAATAGAGAAGATGGATCAATCCGCAATGATGCGTATGGTTATCACAACCCCGAAATTGGTACAAAGGTTTATATCGGTAAAAAGATAACTGAAGTTCAAGAAATAAAATCGAAAAGTCACTATACAGATACTACCCTTAAAGGGGTTTCTATTGATACTGATTTCAAACAGGTACTGCATAAGGAAAATAAACCCGAAGACAGTTTTTTTTCAAATACATCAATTGAAACTGATGAGTTCACTATTGCAAGAAAATCGCATAACCAGGTAAAGGTTGAAGAGGAAACTGGAGATATCCAATCAGCAAATTCAACGCCTTCAAATTATATCCGAAAAGAAAAGCAGGCAACACAAAACCTCTCGGTTGATATTTCATCCGATTTCAGGATAAGGCAATTACCATCAGGAAAAGAACCACTGCAGCTTGGTTCCGGAATAATTTCCGGATTGCTTGGCAGTGGCGGAATGGCAAAAGTTTATAAAATATGGAACGAAAAGCTTGAAGTATTCAGGGCAGTCAAGCTGCTTTCTCCCTCTCATGATAAAGAATCATGGAACCGGTTTCTGACTGAAGCAAAAATTTCGGCAAAACTTAATCATCCAAATATAGTTGAAATCTATTCGATTGGTGAATGGCAGGGATTGCCTTATATGGAAATGGAATTGATAGAGGGAGAAACATTAAGCAGTATTCTCTTCAGATACAAATCCTTGCCGTCATTTTTGTGTTCAGCAATAGCTGTTCTTGTATCTCGTGCACTTGCTTATGCACATGTCCAGCAAATCCTGATTTATGGAAAGAAATATACTGGTATCATCCATCGTGATTTAAAACCTTCAAATGTTATGATCGGAAAAAGTGGAGCTGTAAAATTGATGGATTTTGGAGTTGCCCGACCGATAGAAACCGGTTTCCATACTGTCAATACCGACAGTATTGTAGGCACAATGCATTATTTTTCGCCGGAGCAGATTAATGGGTATCCTGTAGATCCTTTATCAGATATTTATTCATTTGGTGCTGTACTTTACGAAATGATATGCGGTGCCAATCCTTTCCCATACAAAAGAATGGGTGATCTGGTACAGGCAAAACTAAAAAACAGTTATAAACGTCTCGAAAATTTTGATGCGCATTTTCACCCAGCTCTGGCATCAGCCGCACAGGTATGTTTACGTACCGACAAAAATGCCAGGTTCACAAGCTCGGTTGTACTTCGTGATCATCTTGAAAAGATTCATAAAACTTTCAATATTGGCTCTCCAGAGGAAGTAATTAAAAACTTCTTCCGAAATCCTCAGAAAATGTATGAAGAAGCATTGCAGAGAAGATTTTTTCAGGGCCAAAACAGCAATGAAGATTTCGTAAAAATGATGAAGGAAAAAAAGCATGACAACAATAGTGGTGAAACTGCCAAACTGTCAGATCAGTTAATAAATGATATCGAATCAGGTAAACCTGATGACATATTTATAACAAACAGAAACAGGAAAAGGAAGAATCTGCTGCTTGCTGTTTTTGCAATAGTAATTACTGTAATTGGCGTCTTAATGATGATCAGACATAGTCATTTTTTTTCATATCAAGACCTGTATAAACATCTTGATGACTATAATTACAATAAAAGTGAATTGAAAACAATGGATTCGAGAGGAACGTCGCAATGATAGTCGGGAAAAAACTGAAAGAGCTGCCGATAAGTGTCAGTGTTGATCCGGAAAAGTGTGTAAATTGCCATGCATGTATAACAGCATGCCCGGTTAAATATTGCAATGATGGCAGCGGCGATTATGTGAGTGTGAACCCGTACATGTGTATAGGATGCGGTAACTGTATAAGGAAATGTACACATGGAGCCCGTATCTGGGTTGATGACTTTGATCGTTTCATGGAAGACCTTGCGGCTGGTGAAAAAATACTGGCAATTGTTGCTCCATCTGTGGTAGCCAATTTTCCTTCGGAGTATTTGAATTTCAATGGATGGCTCATGAGTATTGGTGTACAGGCTGTATTTGATGTAAGTTTTGGCGCTGAATTAACTGTTAAATCTTATATAGAATATCTCCATAGTAAAAATGGAACCGAACCGGTTATTTCACAGCCCTGTCCGGCTATAGTGACATATATTCAATTATACTTGCCGGAACTTATTCCATACCTTGCGCCAATAGACAGTCCCATGCTTCATACCATGAAAATGATAAAGAAGTATTATCCACAATTAGCTGATTATAAAATCGCTGCAATTTCACCTTGTCTTGCTAAAAAACGGGAGTTTCATGAAGCCGGTATTGGTGATTACAATGTTGGGTTTGTATCTGTACTGAATTATATTGAGAATCACAATGTTGATTTGCTGCAGTATCCTGCCGAAAATTTCAGTAATCCACCAGCCGAAAGAGCGGTGGGGTTTTCCAGTCCGGGGGGATTGTTAAAAACAGCAGAAAGATGGATTCCGGGGATTTCTGATAGCGCGCGAAAAATCGAAGGTATTGAAAATATCTATCCGTATCTGGATATGCTTCAGCAGTCAATTTCAAGAGGCACTGCACCACTTCTGATCGATTGTCTTAACTGTGAACGCGGATGCAATGGTGGTCCTTTAACTGCTACAGAGCATTTACCTCTCGATGATATCGAAAGAGCAGTTTCGCGTCGTTCCAATGGGGCAATTACATCATACAGCCAAAGCGATGAAAATTTTGATGTTGATATTGCAAAAAACCGTATTAATGATATGCTTGATGGTTTCTGGGAAGAAAATCTGTATCGAAGAAATTATAGTGACCTGAGTATTAATAACAGAATTATCATTCCATCACAGGATGAGCTAAAGAAAATTTATAAAATGATGCGAAAAAATTGTGATGCAGATTTCTATAATTGCAGTTCTTGTGGTTATAGTACATGCGAAAATATGGCTATAGCAATCTATAACGGTCTTAATCGTCCGGAAAACTGCCATTTTTATCTTTCTGAAGAAGCTGCCGCAAAAAATGCTTCAATATCCGAAAATGAAAAACGTCTTCGAACTATCCTTTCAACAACATCTGCCGGGTTTTGTCTGGCTGATGAGGAGTTCAAACTTATTGTAGTTAACTCTTCATTCTGTAATTGCGTCGGAATGGAACGTGAAAAGCTGATAGGTTCTACTTTCCTCAAAAAGCAATTCGAAAGGTGCACAAACGGAAACGGATACTCATCGGAAATCAGAATAAACCGCCCAGGAGGTGATGTTGCTTATTATCTTTTGATTGCCAATCCGTATGTAGATGAGAATAAGGAACTGATCGGTTTTTTTGCCATTCTTGTTGATGTAAACAAATATAAAAAAGCAGCTAATGTTTCTGATACGCTTCAAAAAGTGTAAACGTGTACGCATTATTATTTTTGAAACAAATGCTATGCTAAAAAGATTACTTTACTACTGCCTGACCTGCCATTATCTGCTGTCTGAGGAACCCATATAGGCGATTCTCTTTCAGGCAGGATCAGTGCCCTCTTGACGTTGATACTGATTTATGCATTAACAATGAGAGATCGTATCTGTTGTGCAATTTCATCAGCAGAACAGTTTGGAGGACACTTTCCATCTGCAATCAGTTCATCAACCGTAACTGGTGTTCCGAATACGACTGACTTTTTTCCGGTATTGTAAAGCGGATTGACAGACTTGAGGTGCAGTGGACTGACTATCTTGACCGGTACTATTGCAGCATCTGTTTCTCTGGCCAGAAGGCCTATCCCGGATTTGAATTGTCCTATTGTACCAGACCTGCTCACATTTGCTTCGGGGAAAATTATAAGGTGTCTGTTTTTCCGGATTATTGAAAGTGAAAATTTTAGTGCTTCAATGGGATCGTTGTAGCGTTGAAGTCTTATTACGTTTTGTAAGTAAATGGAATAGGGTAAAAGAGGATACTTTTGTCCTTTACTGTCACCTGGAAATACCGTGTTAATACGAATTGAATCCGGAAGGGCATTGAGGATCCAGAATGCATCAAAAGGGTGGTTGTGATTTGAAGCAAAGATCAGTGGTTTATTTTTCTGAAAAAGGGCTTCTGTTCCATAAGAATTAATGCCGCTGATTCTTGTAGCAAGTTTATGCAATGCCGGACCCGCAGCACGGGTAACAAAATTATATTTTTGCTCAAATCTGTAATCTTCAATATTATCTGCAAGAATTCTCTCTTTAAGTCCCATAACACGGTCTGCTGAAGTTTTTGCGTTATCAGATTTCTGTTCTCGAATAAGCGATACTATGTCTCCAACAGTTTCCATCTTTTCAAAAACTTCATCATTTATTGTTATTGAAAACCGGTTTTCAATATAGCTCAGGAGCTCAATTAACATTAATGAATCCATTCCAAGGTCAATCTCAAGGTGAGAGCGAAGATTAATGATATGCGGATCAATCTTTTGTGATACCTGGGTTATACCACCAACAATTCCTATATATTCCTCTGTTTCCATTAATGCCATTTCTATAACCGACAACTGATCATCCGGGACTAATCTGTTTTGCGATTTCCTTCTGATAGAGTTATATAACTTGATAAGTTCCTGTTTTTTAAGTTTTCTTGTAGTAGTTCTTGGCAGTGGAGTAAACAGGGTTACAAAATCGTTGATTCTTCGATATACCGGAAGTTTTTTGCCCAGTCTTACAAGCTCTTCGTAAATAATATCAGTAGCTTCCTTGACAGTTTTCGTGGTTCTTATTTCTTTTGAAGGAACGATTATAGCTGCAACTATTTCACGATTATCTTGTGTTATACCAAAAATCCCTATCTCTTCAATCAGAAGTGATTCACCATAAAAATCCTCAAGTTCATCAGGATAGACATTTTTTCCACTGTCGAGGACAATCATATCTTTTTTCCTACCCGACAGATAAAGAAACCCGTTTTTATCAGTTTTACCCAGATCTCCTGTGTGAAACCATCCATCTTCATCAAAGACCTCTTTTGTGAGTTCTTCATTTTTGTAATATTCTTTAAAAACACAGTTTCCCCTGAAACAGACTTCACCAATTCCATGTTCGTCGGGATCAACAATTTTCATCTCGTTTCCTTCAAGTGCAAAACCGACAGAGCCGAGTCGTGGATCTTCTTTTGGGCATAAAGTAATCGGACCGAACGTTTCAGACAACCCGTAGCCCTCTACAATTTCAAACCCCAGTTGATTGAATCCTGTCCAGTATTTTTTCCCCAGGGCTGCCCCTCCGGAAATAACCAGGCGAAGTTTGCCGCCGAAGTTTTTATGAACACCCGAAAACAGGGTTCGTTTAAAATTACTGCCAATTATGTTGCCGGTGGCAGCAGAAATGGTTTTCATTCCGCCAAAAATTGTTTTAACCATGGGTCCCTTTTTTTTGACATTGTGCATTATACTGTCATGAAAAAGAGCTATCATTTTTGGTACTGCCGGAAGAATGGTTACACCTTTATCTTTAAGAGCTTCAAGAATAAGCGGACCCTTCATATATGGAACAAATACTATATCCATACCTGATGCGAGAGTCGCAGCACAACAGGCTGCAAATCCGAACACATGGTGCAGCGGCAGTACAGCACACATTGTATCTTGTGGGCCTGCTTTCATTCGTGGAATGGCATACTGTGACACTGAAGTAAAATTTTTCTGCGTAAGCACAACACCTTTTGCTTTTCCTGTTGTTCCTGATGTGAAAATTATGGATATCGGATCTTCGGAAGAAAAACTGTTCGAAAATGCATTATGTTCAGCATTACCTTTTTTAATGTATTGGTCAAAGTGTGGTTCTTTTTCTTTTGATTGTATATCAAGTGTTACTATACGTTCCAGAAAATCATGTTTTTTCTTCAGGTTACGGAAAAGATTCAGATATGTTAATGAACAGAATACAATTTTTGCCCTGGTAACAGTAAGTATTGACTCTATTTCTGATGGTGGGATATTGGGATCAACAGGTACAGTGCATGCTCCGGTTAAAAATATTCCATGATAAGCTATTACCCATTCAGGAGTATTTTCTCCGATTACGATTCCGTTTTCACCTTTTTTTAAACCATGTTTTTTCAGTACATGGCAGAGGCGATCAAGGTCGCGATGGAAGTCTTTGTAAGTCCAGCTTTGATATTCACCATTACGCTTTATATGCAGGCATGGGCGATTCGCATTAACCTGAAATGATGAATGAAGCAAATCTGTGTATACCAAATCGTTCATTAATACTCCTGAAATGAAATTACAAACAAATTATAAAATAGTTCTGGTAAAATTTAATAAGTGTACGTTTTATATGTAACGGTTCTGATAAAAATGAAAAATATTTTGGATATAATGTTATAGAAATTCGTTTTATCGCAAATTACAGGGTTATTTGAAGAATCGTTTCTCCGTAAAGCATTCTTTCATATTTATGAGGTACAAAGTTATATTACCTTATAATTTTGTGCTAAATGACACCAGAATTTTAATGAAAAGGGGTATAGTAATGTTTCCGAAAATCCAGTTTATCTGTACAATGTGTTCGTTTTTACTAATATCGAATTCTGTTTTTTCTCAGAATTCTTCTAATGCGACTGTTGATCTTTTAACAACAACCGGATCCGACAGAAAATTTTCAGAAGGGGCAGTTGACAGTGCCAGTCTGGACCTTATACTTAAAAGTGGAATTAATGCTCCAAGTGCCAGAAACCATCAACCATGGCGTTTTTCTGTATTAAAAGAGACCCAAAAAACAAAAAAACTGATATCCAATATTAAAAAAGGCAATGTAGTTATTATTGTTTCCGGTACAGAAGATGCTTCAAAGGAATGCAGTGTGGATTTTGATTGCGCATTAGCAACAGAAAATATGTTTATAGCTGCAAAATCGCTTGGTTTGGCAGCGAGAATATACACAGGGCCAATTCCAAAGGTTAAAAAGGATAAAGACTCGTATAAAGTACCGGATGGATACCGTCCTGTTGCAATACTGAGAATCGGAAATTCCGCTGATGATACTGATGCAACTACTTCTGCATCAACCAAAAAAAGTTTTTCTGAAATTGTAAATTGATACGTATCCAACAATAAAGTGCTGAAATAGTGGGTTGGGTTTCGCGGACACTGGTTAAAAACTCCGGACTAACCGGCAAAATCGTTTGTCTCAGCAGGGATAACAGTATCCCTGCTGCTGTCAGCCTTTGCGTATCCCGATAATCAAAATTATCTGAATCTGGGTGTCATAGTTTCAATTTTACTCTTCTGGTATGGTTTATAAGGGCAAAACTTGTGTCGTTGAGTTTTGTTTTTAGCTGAATCTAACCTGAAAGCTTTAATTTCCTCTAATTTTTCACATACTGTTCAAATGTACATTCTTTTTGCTTGCGTACTGTTCGTTTGAACAGTATATTTATGATAATTACACGATTGGAGGATTAATATGAGGTTTGGCCAGAGATTGAATTCAGATTCGGTACTGCAAATGGATTTTCCTGCATTTCAGCCATTGCGGTTATGGACACAGAAAAGAGAGTCTGTTCATGAACAGAAAAGTGTAAAACAATTGGTGAGATACAATGGATCAGGAGCAACCAGGGAGTTTTGTATGAAAGGCGGGTTTATGAACGTTTCAGGCAAAGAACGCAAGTTGGTTATAGCTGGAAAAATATTCAGATCATAGTAATTTTTATAGGGTTATATACTCGCAGAAATAATTCGTCAAAAAGGGGTAAATGAATAATGGAAAAGTATGAACTTACTCGTGAGCAGCAGCGGGTGTTTTCATTCATTTTGCAGCATCGAAAAGAGACCGGCTTACCACCTACAGTACGTGAAATTGCAAATGCACTTGGGTATCGTAGTCCCAATAATGTGCGTCAGCATCTTCGGCTTATAGAGCAGAAAGGGTTTATCAGGCTTTTGTCTGGAAAGGCTCGAGGTATAGAGGTTGTTGCTTCAATGGTAGAAGATCAGGAAGACGAGGTTTGTGGATATGGTATTCCGATTATTGGTTCAGTTGCTGCAGGTAAACCGATTACTGCCATAGAAAATATAGATGGATATGTTACTCTGGACAAGTCGATTTTCAGGGGTGAAGGATTGTTTGCGCTTCGGATCAGAGGTGACAGTATGAATGGTATCGGAATCCTCAATGGAGACATCGTGGTTATTCGTCGTAAATCTACTGCAGAGAATGGGGAAGTCGTTGTGGTTGTTATAGATGGAGACGCTACCTTAAAACGGTTTGTTAAAGAGAAAAACAGGATTTGTCTTCGTGCCGAGAATCCTGCATATTCCGACATAGAGTTATCTTCTGTAAGTTCGATTCAGATTGCAGGTAAACTTGTAGGTGTAATAAGAAAGTATTAAAGGTCATAAAAAGTGTATTGAATTAACGTTACCGTAATGCATTTACAGGAATCTGACCCTATGGATACGATTCAAAAATTACAGCTTCTTTCTGAAGCATCACAGTATGATCTGGCATGTGCCTGTGGAACAAATGATACAGACAGGCGTAAACGTGGAAAAAACGGATCGTGGCTCTACCCGGTTTCTCTTCCTCAAGGTGGTTATTCTGTTATTTTTAAAACACTTATGTCCAATTCGTGCATAAATGACTGCAAGTATTGTCCGTATAGAATCGATTCGGATGTGCGCAGATGCACAATCGGTTCTGATGAAGTAGTCGGAACTTTTCTGGAGTATTATCGTCAGAAAAAAGTATTTGGGTTGTTTTTAAGTTCCGGAGTTATTTCAAATCCGGATAAAACGATGGAGTTACTGAATGATACAGCCGGATTATTGCGTAAAAAACATAATTTTCGTGGATATATACATCTGAAAATTATTCCCGGGGCTTCTGATGCTGCGATTGAGGAAGCCGTAAATCTTGCCAGTGCGGTTTCAATCAACATCGAGACCCCGGGTATACGCAGTTTTGGCAAGCTTACGGCCAAAAAAAATTATATGAACGATATTATTGCTCCTCTTAAGTTGATAAGCAGATTAACTCAAAAGCATTCAAGGTATCAGCGGGTTAAAAAAACAACTCAATTTATTGTTGGGGCATCGGATGAGACGGATGCGGAGATTGTCAGATATACTGCCGGGATGTACAAGAAATTGAATCTGAATCGGGTCTATTTTTCATCTTACCAGCGTGGGTTGGGTGACAGTAATATTCCGGGTGAAGAACGTAAATATATTCGTAAAGAGGATGGCTTTCTTCGAGAACACCGTCTTTATCAGGTCGACTTTTTATTGCGCAAATACGGTTTTATTGAATCGGATTTTGTTTTTGATGAACAGGGGCATCTTTTTCTGGATGATGATCCGAAAAATGTGTGGGCAAAACGACATCCTGAATTTTTCCCGGTCAATATAAATCATGCTGGTAAATATGCACTTTTAAGAGTACCTGGTATCGGTCCACAAACAGCACGCATGATACTTGAGATACGAAAAGAGGGAAAAATCAGGAAAATTGATGGATTGCCGTTAAAAGGAAAAAGGTTGGAAAAAGCGCAAAGCTATATAGCATTTTGACGTGGTTATTGGTATGGCATTAGCATTTGTTGTTTGGTTGTGATGAATAAAAGTAGAATACTTGTCGGCACCAGTGGTTATTCATACAAAGACTGGATTGGGGTACTTTATCCACCAGCAACGCGATCAAACGATTTTTTGAGAGTGTATGCAAAAGAGTTTCATGTAAGTGAGTTGAATTTTACTTACTACCGGATGCCGCAACCGGATCTTGTTAAAAGGCTTGCAGCACAAACCGGTCCCGATTTCCTTTTTTCAATCAAGGCACATATAACCCTTACGCATGAAAAGAGACCAGACCTTTCTTCTTTGTCATCCCTGTTTTTAAAAGGAATCGAACCGATAATTGAATCCGGGAAACTGGCTTCTGTATTGCTGCAGTTTCCATACAGTTTTTATTACAATAAAGAGAACAGAAATTACCTGGATAAGCTTTGTGTGCAGCTTGGAACTGTTCCTCTTGCAGTGGAATTTCGTAACCGTTACTGGCAGAAAGAATCGGTATACAATGGTTTGGCTGAACGTGATATAGCTGTTGTCAATGTTGACGAGCCGGATCTGCCCGGATTGCTGAAACAGTCGGATATCGTGACATCAAAAATCGGTTATATACGGTTTCATGGTCGTAACCAGACAAACTGGTGGAAGGGGGATAATGTAACCAGGTATGATTATCTTTACACAGATAGTGAACTCAGGGAATGGATTCCCGGGATTCAAACAATTGCTGCACAGGCATCGTTGGTACTGATAGTGTTTAATAATCATTCAAAGGGGCAGGCTGTTCAGAATGCAAGAAGGTTAAAAGAGATACTGTTACAATCCCATGTACAACCTGTATAATCGAAATTTTTAAGAGAAAACAGTTTCATCCGGATATCCAGATTTATGGAACGTACAATTCTTCATATTAATGTTATCAATTTTTATGTAGCGGTTGCCAGGTCAATGAATTCTCAACTGGTGGGTTACCCTGTAGCAGTACGGGCTTGTGGTTCAAAAAAGGTGCTTCTTGATGTTTCGAAAGAGGCATCGGAATCTGGTGTGCATCGGGGAATGAATGTCAATGCTGCAATGCGTATTTGTCGGGATCTTCGCATAACAGATCCGATGCCTTCAGTTTATGATCGTGTCGAACGGTTTCTTTTTCAATATGCATCCCGCTTGTCACCGCAAACCGAAACTGCCGGTCCGGGACATCTGTTTATTGATCTGACCGGCACACGCAGGTTACTGGGACCTGCTGTTGATGTTGCGGATTCTGCACGGAGGTTTATAAAAGAAGAGTGCCGGTTTGATTCAGCAATTGGTTTGGCTGCCAGTCGTCTGGTTAGCAAAATTGCAACACGGGTGATCAAACCACAAGGGCTTTGCACTGTAATACAGGGGTGTGAAGAGGAGTTTATGGCCCCTCTTCCTGTTAATTATCTTCCCGGAATTGATCATCATTTCTTAAAACAGCTTCTTCAGTTTAATTTTCAGCTTATAAGAGATATAAATCGCATACCAGTTCAGACACTTGCAACTGTGCTGGGGCCTGTTGCATGGGAAATCTGTAATCAGGCTCGTGGTATTGATGATACTCCTGTGAGACAGATTTCAGAACCGGCACCATCAGTTCATGAAACTGTAACTTTAGGAGAACCGACCAATAACGAATCGGAGATTGCAGGTGCATTGTTTCATATCGTTTCGCGATGTGGAGCAAAGATTCGTAAAATGGGACTTGCTGCCGGTAAAGTTTATCTGAACATTACTTATGCTGATGGAATCCGAAATTTTCGTAGCGTACGTTTAAACCCGCCACTAAGTGGAGATCTTGGTATTTATAAGCAATGCGCATTGCTTTTGCGTAAACTTTTTTTGCGGCGTGTCAGGCTGACAGATTTGACTGTACGGTTTTCAGAGTTGACATTTCCGTATGGTCAGATGGATCTGTTCATGGATAACCAGCGAGAAGAAAATCTTATGAATGCGATAGATACAATTCATCAGAATTTTGGTGAACGTGCCATACGGTTCTGGGGACGCAATTATGTTGCATAATGAAATTGAAGTAACAGAAATTCTGCATTTGATTATACAAAGTAACTATCTGGATTGAATCAGGAGAATATTTTAATTATCCAAAGCGTAATTTATTTATTACCTTGGCTGCATTTGTAAAAACAATCATCCATGATTAAAAACCGGGAAATGATATGCTTTTTGAACTGAACAATTTTATTTATTCTTATGGCCGAAACAATCGTTTTCAGTTGGGGCCGCTGTCGCTGACTCTTGAATCCGATTCCATTACTGCGCTTGTAGGGTCAAACGGAAGTGGTAAAACTACACTGATCCGCATTCTTCTTAATGAATTATTACAATATGGCGGTGATTACACCATCGATTCTGTACCGGTAAATGATATGAGTGGATCGGTGCCGCATACTTACGGAATCGGATATGCGCCTGAAGAACCAGTTCTGGATGAAAGGTTAAGCGGTTATGAGATTGCATATATTGTAAAAGAGATTCATAATATCAAAAAGCAGGAATTTGACATATTTATGGCTCGGTTCCGGCAACTTTTACAAATAGGTTCCTGGTTTGAAAAATCTCCATGCAGGGAGTATTCGCAGGGGATGCGGCGCAAGGTTTCATTATTGGCAGCATTCCTTGGAGCATATAATTATCTGATCATTGATGAACCTACCAATGGGCTGGACCCGGTTGCTGTGTTTGGAGTTAAAAAGCTTCTTTTATCATATAAAGAACAGGGGAAAGGGGTGCTCGTATCTTCACATATACTGGATTTTGTAGAAAAAATTGCTCAAAATGTAATAATCCTGAAAAACGGTACCGTTGCTTTTGCCGGTAAAGTTCAGGAACTTCTGGGCAGCCATCCCGGAATGCAGCTTGACGAGATCTATTATAATATTTTTGTCAATATACCGGAAAATTCAGGTTTTTCATTATGAACCTGGAATCTGCACAGAATCTGCTTATAAAGCGTATCATTGGTTTTAATCCATCATTTTCGCAATCTGTTTTAAGAGGTGCTGGTGCCGGAGTACTTTTTTTCGGGATTTTTGAAGCTGTTTCAATGATTAACCCCAATGCTCCCCGTATTCCGGTGCCAACACTTCTGGTGATTGCAGTTTTTGTTCTCCAGATGCTTCTTTTTCTTAAAATATCCCGTATTTTGCGTTTCCCAAGAACTGAAGATTTTCTTTTTATTATTCGCATAAGTTACAGGCAGCGAAAAAAAATTGCAGTTCGTGCGTTACTTGAATCTCAAAAAGCGATATTACCTTTTATTGCTTCGTGTACTCTGGTTTCGGTAATTCTTGAGATTTTTATATACAAGGAACGCGAGCTGTCTAATCTTGCAGGTGTTCCTGCCGGTCTTCTTCTGTTTACATATTTTTTTCCGCGTCTTGGTGCATCAGTTTTAAAAAGTAATCTTATCCGACCCGTATCACGGGATTCACAACAATCTGGTGTTCAAAATTCACAGGGGATTCGTATTTTTACTGTTTTATCGCGTTTCTTCTTTTGTGTATCAAATGCAGCGGGGAAACTGGCACCGATATCAATTCGTCCGTATGTGACACGAAACATGCTGTATCTTTTCAGGAGTGATCCGTTTCTGTTTCCGTTTTTTACCCTGGTTGCACCTGTACTTCTTATACTGGTATTGGTCTTGATTGGTGATCGGGAACTGCTTTTCGTTGATTTTTTTACAGTATTAGCCTTTTTTGTTCTGAGTTTTTACTATGCAACTTATTTTCAGGAAGCATCTGTGTGGTTCAGGGAATGTCCTTATTACGATTTCTCACATAAGCGTATGCGTAATGCCCAGATATTTACTTCAGCAATATTGAGCATTCCATATACAGTAATATTTCTGTTGGCAACCAATACTGCCTTGTTATCATTGGCAGGTATGGCCAGAACTGTTACTTTTTTGTGCGCTCTTGGAACCATTATACTCATTAACTGCAGAATCAGTATCAATCCAAAACGAAAAGATTCGGATGTCGGTATGGATCTGGCTCTTTTTATCGGTGTGTCGATTGGTGTTTTTGTACCTTTGTTTGGATGGTTATTCCCGCTTGCGATTACAGGTGTAATAAATTTATTGGGATGGGGTTCTGTTTGTAAAAACAAACAGTGTTAACAAAAGAGTGTCTGTTTAATTTCAATAAAAGCAATTCCTTTACGCCAGTCTTTTCGGTGAACATTGGGATAAGGGATTGGCTTAAAGACTAAAGGAAACTGTTCGGTAACCCGAAGCGATTACGGCAACAACAACGAATGAAACTGCTCCCATTTGCAATAAGTTATTATTCCATTCTTCGAGGGGTTCTCTCAACTGAATCGATCTGCAAAATTGCCCGTGAGCTCGGATACGATTCTGTTGCCATAGCAGATCGAAACAACCTCTATGGTCTTCCATCATTTCTCCATTGGTGTAATGAATACGAATTAACTCCTCTTATTGCAGCGCAGTTGTGTTGTAACGAAGGAGAAGCTGTTCTTTATGCTGAGGGCGAAACTGGTTTTTCAAATCTTTGCCGTATTATAAGTGAATTTCACTGCAGCAGTTCATTTAACCTTATTAATTCCATAAACTCCGGTAGCAAAGGCATTCATATTGTTACAGATAACATATCTCTTTTAAGGGAATTTCGAAATACCGGTACCATCTATTACCGTATGAGTCGTCCGCGGAAACCACCTGCTGAGGTTTTGAGTGAGGGATTTCCGTGTCTTGTTGTACCCCCCATGGCGTTTACCTGCAGTGATGAATTCGAAACCCATAAACTTCTTCGTGCAATTGCTTGTAATACAACATTGTCCCGTTTGGAGAAAAGGGAGTTACTTGACAGTGATTCTTTTTTTTGTACCTGGGAACAGATTCTCGACAGATTTGAAGTGTTTGGTAAAGCACTTGAAACTACGGAAAGGTTTGCAAAAACTGTTTTTTCACGCACCAGGTTTGGAACTCCAATAATGCCGCGATTTCAATGTAAAGGATCTTCAGTGGAACTGCTGAGAAAAAAGGCAATAGATGGAGCTATGAAGCGGTACGGAAGTATATCAGAGCAAATAACAAAAAGAATTAATTATGAGCTGCAACTCATTAATAACAAAAGGTTTACCGATTACTTTCTTGTGGTTGATGATATTGTGAAGCAGTCTCCTCGCACATGTGGCCGTGGTTCGGGGGCTGCAAGTATTATTGCATATTGTCTGGGTATAACCAATGTAGATCCTTTGAGGTACAATCTTATGTTTGAACGGTTTTTGAATCCTGGCCGTACAGATCCTCCGGATATTGATGTGGATTTTGCATGGGATGAGCGTGATAGTGTACTTGATTATGTGTTTGATCATTACGGAACTGAGCATACTGCAATGGTTGCAACACATCAGAGCTGCGGCGCAAGAATGGCGATCAGGGAAGTGGCCAGAATTTACGGTTTAACAGAAGATGAGATCAGCAGAATTACAAAAAAAATTCCCTGGTTTATAGATCATCCAGAACATGCCAAAAACATGGAGATGGTATTGAAACAGTGGCCAACCATGCGAAATGTTGTTTTTGATTCTCCATGGCATCAGATTCTTCAACAGGCTGGGAAGATTATTGGTATGCCAAGGGGGATCGGGACTCATTGTGGAGGAGTTGTTATTACTCCAGTGCCAATTAATAATTTGGGACCAGTACAGTATTCAGCCAAAGGATACCCGATTCTGCAGTGGGAAAAGGATGGGGTTGAGGAGATGGGACTGGTAAAAATAGATCTGTTAGGAAATCGGTCACTTGCGGTAATTCGTGATGGTATAGAGAATATCAGGAGGGAGGGGATTGCTTTTGACGAAGAAAGCTGGAATCCTCAGTCGGATATAAAAACAAAAGATCTGTTTTCCAATGGAAAAACAATAGGTGTTTTTTACACTGAATCTCCTGCTATGCGACTTTTACAGCGCAAGACCGGAGTTGGCGACTTTGAACATCTTGTAATTCATTCTTCAATTATCCGTCCTGCTGCGAATCGCTATATCCGTGAATATATCAAGAGGTTGAAGGGTGAAACTTACAAATCGCTTCATCCATTGCTTGATGATGTTCTGGGAGAAACATACGGAATAATGGTGTACCAGGAGGATGTTTCGAAAGTGGCCATGACTATGGCTGGCTTTTGTGCTGAGGATGCTGATATGTTGCGGAAAATTATGTCCAAAAAAAGCAGGGGGCGCAGATTTGAGGATTTCAGAGTAATGTTTTTTAAGGGAGCTTTAAAAAATGGTGTAAAAGAAGAGGTGGTTCAGGCAGTCTGGGAAATGATGCTTTCATTCAGCGGATATTCTTTTTGTAAACCCCATTCTGCAAGTTATGTACAGGTTTCATTTCAGGCTGCTTATCTTAAAGCGCATCATCCGGCAGCTTTCATGGCTGCTGTATTGTCAAATTATGGTGGATATTATGCTACTCAGGCTTATATCAGTGAAGCACAGAGACTTGGTATAAAAATAGTTCCACCTGATGTAAACAGAAGTGAATGCAGGTATTTTTCATACGATAACACAATCGTTACAGGCTTTTGTCAGATTAAAGGCCTCTGTCTCAAGGTACAGCAGCGCATTGTACAGTCTCGTAAAGAAAAGGGTTACTATAAAAGTCTGGAGAATTTTATTATCAGAACTGAAATTGATGAATCGGATATGGAAAAACTCTTACTGGCTGGTGCTTGTGATAATCTCTGCAGAAATTTAAACCGCTCACAACAGTTCTGGCAGATGCGTAAAATTTTCCGTTCATACGGAAAAAAAAATGCAGAGATGCCCAGACTCAAAGCACTCTCTTTAAACCAGTTTCTTTTATATCAGTATCAAACGCTTGGTTTTCTTACATCATGTCATCCCGTAACACTGGTCCGGTGTGAAAAAAAAGACAGAATAAAGGCAAAAGAAATACGGCGTTATGCAGGAAAAAATGTAACCATCCTTGGCTGGTGTATTACAGCAAAAACGGTTTCCACCAAAATGGGAGATAATATGGAATTTGTAACATTCGAAGATGAAACCGACATTTTTGAAACGGTTTTTTTTCCACAGATATATAACAGGTATGCGTCCATATTAAGAGTGCAAAGTGCTTTTCTGGTAAGCGGTAAAATTTCTGCAGAATTTGGTGCAGTAGTACTTGAAGTTAATAGACTTGAAAAACCGTAAAAACGTGTTCTGGTTTTAATTACTATAAAATGCTAATCACAGCCTGAAGCAGGTTAATAAAAACAGGGATCATTCTCTGAGTCCAGTCAAGGAAAAAAATCAGAGCTGATGTAATCCTGTTTCACAAAAGAGTGTGTCCTTGATTAGATCCATAATTGGCTCGATATGGCACAATTTTTTCTGTAAAAACAGAAGTGAACGATATTCAGGTTTAAAAATATCACGTTTTTCATTGAATTGAGCAGTTCTATGCAGATAGGTATTGCTGTTGACCATGGAGGATATGTTTTAAAACAGGCAGTTTGTGAATCTGTTAATAGATGGGGATACCAGATAAAAGATTTTGGTGCTTATGATTATATTCCAGATGATGATTACCCGGATTATGTGTTTGCACTTTCGAATGCACTATCACGGATGGATATTGATAGGGGAATAGCTGTCTGTGGAAGTGGGGTTGGAGCGTGTATTGCAGCAAATAAGGTTTATGGGATTCGGGCAGGATTGATTTCTGATGTCTATTCAGCACATCAGGGGGTTGAAGATGACGATCTGAACATGATCTGTCTGGGTGCAAGGGTAGTTGGGCGTGAATATGCACTGGAACTTATATATACATTTTTACATGCGAAATTCACCCGTAATAAAAGACATCAGCGAAGAATAAACAAGATAAAGGAAATGGAAAACAAACAGAGGTGACAACATCTCAAATGATTTCGCCAGACAAGCCGGCAATTGTCCCGAATCATTGGGGTGAAATGTCACCTCGTTTTAACAGGAAATCATCAATGTGATCAATTACAGATCGCATCAAGGCTTGTTTCTTATCTGTTATAACACAAGTTTTTGTTTCTACTGGAATTTACATCTAAAATAACAGACTTCGATATTATAAATACATGAAAACCGTAAAATGTGAAAAAATGAGGGTTATCCATGAATCAGGGATTCGAGAATAGAAGCAGATTTAAAAAACCACCCTTGCTTCATGGATACACTTTCAGGCCTGAACAGGCGCGTATGGCTGGCTGTCAAAGTAAATTATTATCAATAAGAATTGAGATAAACAACATATGTAATTTTAGATGCAAATACTGCTATCATAAGGATCATGAATATGAAAAGGATGAAATCGAATTTATTGTATTACAGGGCATAATAGATCAGGCGTATGATCTTGGCGCAGGTTCAGTTGTCATTAGTGGAGGAGAACCTTTACTGTATCCGAAATTTCAGGAACTGATCTGTTTTATAAACAATAAAAAAATGATACCTGTTGTGTTAACCAATGGATTGCTGGTAACTAACGATGTGGCCTCGTATCTGTATGAAAAAAATGTGTCTGTTATTGCAAAACTGGATTCATTAAGGCCTTCTGTGCAGGATTATTGTGCTGGTTTATCTGGAGCATATATAGAAATTCAGGCTGGTTTACACAATTTGATTCAGGCTGGTTTTACTCAATTAAATAATCCGGAATTGCTGAGAATGGGTATTTCTGTTGTGTGCAACAGGATGAATGTTGATGAGGTTGAAGAGATATGGCATTTTTGTAGACGACACAATATTTTTCCTGATATCAGGATACTTAAACCTGTCGGAATGGCCAAAAAATATCTGAGTAACTATTATCTGGATAATGAAAGTATCAAAAGGTGTAAAACCAAAATGCTTACAATTGATCGCGAACATTATGGTTTTGACTGGTTGCCCTATACTCCCGTATTTGCCTGTAGTTGTTTCTATCCCTCCTGTAGTCTGTATGTTACCGTTGATGGGAATGTCAGACCTTGCCCCATTGTAAGATTTGATGAAAACAGATCGTTTTTTAAAAATGGTTTATATCCTTATAATGTTTTTCACAGAAACCTGAAAGATATTTACAGTTCGGAAATATTCTGTTATGCCAGGAATGTGGAGAAATATTTAGAAGGGAAATGTTCAGATTGTCTATTTCTTGAGGAGTGTATAGGGTGCAGGGGCAATGCGTACAACATTGGAATAGAACAGGGACTTGATCCATATCAGGCTTTTAGAATGGAGTGCCTGCAATGTTTTAAGTAGGGTATAATGAGAGGTAAATAGTAAATTAACAATTATCAGGATTTTGTTATGCAAATCCCAATTGAAATAACTTTTCGGGAAGTTGAGAAAACAGTTGAACTTGAAGAATTGATAAGAAGAAAAGCGCAAAAGCTGGACAGGATCTGCAGTTATATCAGCAGTTGTCGTGTAGCGGTAGAAAAGGTACAGAAACACCAGAGGTCTGGTCAACCTTATAAAGTGCGCATTGATATGAAGATCCCGCCGGGTCATGAACTGGTAATAAGCCGTGACCCTTCAAAAGGGAATCTACATCTTGATGTTGCAGCAGAAATTCGTTGGGCTTTTGATGTGGCCGCAAGAAAATTACGGGAGTTAATGGAAAAGCAGCGTGGTGATATCAAGTACCATGAATATCAAAATGTACAGGGGGTTATTGAGCATATTATGACAGGTGACGGAATAGGGTTTATAAGGACGAATGATGGCAGGGAGATCTTTTTTCATCGTAACAGCGTTTTACATACACCTTTTGAAAGTTTAAGAATCGGAATGGGAGTAAGATTTACTGAGGAGATGGGAGAAAAAGGACCACAGGCAACTTCTGTGCAAGTTGTAAATATTCCTGAATCATATTGAATAGGGGCTGTTACAGCCCCTTTATCCATGAACTTTTAAATTTGAAGACATCCTTTAAAATAACAAATTTGAATCTGACAGGTTCAAATTTGCAGTTTTTATCAATTGATTGTCAAAAACTGGTATAATCAACGAGAATTAAACCGTTTTTTATACCCTCCATGATTTGTCCGGGAGTATTGATTATGCTCCTTTTCACGAGCTTCACTTACGGTTAAGTTTCTGCCGCCAAAATCTTTACCATTTAAAACCGATACTGCTTCATCAGCATTATTCATCTCGACAAAGCAGAAACCGCGTGATCTTCCTGTTTCGCGATCTGTGATAATTTTTACAGAATCGACTTCACCAACCTGAGAGAAAAGCTCCCTTACCTGATCCTCAGTAACGTTGAAGGGGAGATTTCCTACATAAAGTTTACTGGTCACAAAGAACCTCCATGAGAAATGTTGCAGATGATTAAGGATTAGGATTACCGGTATTACCGGTATTTTGAGTAAATACTACACACTCCAGAACAGAATACTGTTGAATGTCAGAAATTCACAATTTCCTCTGATTTTATGAAAATATTGGAAAATGGTTTCGAAACATTCATAATTTTGACTGATTTAATCAGATACAGATTTTAACTGTCTCAATAACAGGTTTTTTAAATTATTGCACATTGAAATAAAACTCCAATTTAACCTGGAAAAACTTTGTTCGGCTTATTGTTTTATTTCTGGCACTTTGATAAAAAGACCTGTATTTTCGAGGCAATTTATAATCTTACTGCTTCATTTAAGCGTCACAGTTTAATCATACCTGAAGAAAACCAGGTTTCGGTTTTGGACAAGTATTTACCTCAATTAACAGATAAATACACTTTTACATGAATGAATGCAAGAAAAATCGTCAAATTATCTGTTTTATTCTATCCCAGCCTTCATCAGGAATAGTGGCTCCAATTACCTGACAAACTTCATAGCCGCAACAGGATCCCAGTTTTCCGCATTTTTCCAGAGAAAAACCATTAAAAAGTCCATATAAAAATCCGGCAGCCCACAAATCGCCAGCGCCGGTTGTATCAACTGCATCACAATTACCAACAGGATCAATTTTAATTCTGTTATTTTTGTGTGCAATAAAACTTCCTCTTTTGCCGACTTTCAATACGGCGATATCGGCTTTTTGTGATAGTTTGTCCAGTGCTTTCTGTTCATCATCACAACCCGTAAATGTCCTGGCTTCATCTTCATTCGCTATCAAAATATCCACATATTCTGTACATATTTCTTCGATGAAATCCCTGGCGGATTCAACTACTGTAAAACTGGCAAGATCAAGGGATACCAATGCATTATTTTCTTTTGCAGCTTTGAGGGTGGCAGTCATAAGATCTTTATTAAAAAGCAGATACCCTTCAATATGAACAAGAGCACAATTTGAAAACAGATCAGAAGTAATTTCTTCAGGCCGTGTTTCTGAAGATGCACCAAGATAGGTAAACATCGAACGCTGTGCATCAGGAGTAATGATTGATAAAACATGTCCTGTAGGTGAATCCGATTTCAGGATTACAGGTTCAACATTATGATTTATAAGTCCTTGAAGAAATTTTGAACCAAGTTCATCATTGCCGAGTTTTCCGATAAAACGGGCTTGTCCACCAAGTTTGCCTATGCCTAGAATTGTATTACAGGCGCTGCCTCCAGGAACAATAACAGGAGATTTTGTTGTGTTACTGAGTATCTGTTTTATTGTGTGTCCATCCACTAAAGTCATTCCGCCTTTGGGAGCACCAGTAACCTGTAAAAAATCATCACTCTCGATCAGACACATGTCAACAAGTGCTGAACCTGCTGCCGCGATGTATTTACCGTTTGCATTTTTTGAAAGAGAATTGTTCATGAATTACTCCGGATAAATAGAGATAATAATTGTTAAATTAAAGGGTTACTGCAGCAAACTAACCTTTGCAGTTTGTTTGTGAGCTGTTGAAGTTATTGTAAAAAATCAACCAGACAACCTTACATAAAAAATAAATAGCGGTTTTGGTATGCAAGCAGTCTGAAACCAAAGTCATAATCATAAATTTGGTATGTGTCCTTGTTCGTACCTGATTTGCAAAGGATATAAAGAAAGAAATCATTTTTTCAAAAAAGTTTTATATTTTTGTGAAAAATGCTGGTTCCAAAGCGATTACTGCAATAATAATAATTGAAAAAAGAGTTTCCAATATATTGTTTAACCGATATTAAACAAAAATACTAAATGGTTATCAGTTTCAGAACCTATATTTTCACACTTGAATCGGAGAGTTTTCATGAGAAAAAAGTTTCCATCAGGTGAATATGAGCTTTTAGCTGAACTAAAAGATAATTTGAACATAAAAAACAGTGTATGGGAAACAGGTATTGGTGATGATGCTGCAGTTCGTTTGTGCTATAATGAAAAGCTGATATTCACTGCTGATACGAGTGTGGAAAATACACATTTTGATTTAAATACAATGTGTATGGAAGAAGTAGGGTATCGCGCGATGGTTTCAAATATCAGCGATTGCGCAGCAATGGGTGCAGTGCCCGACAGTGCACTAATTCAACTGGTGTTCCCAGACAGATGTAAAAACATCAAAGAATCTATCTTTCAACTGTATAATGGTTTTTCGAAAGCATGTAAAAAATGGGAATTTTCTATAGTTGGTGGCGATTTGTCTGTTGGAAATCAGTGGATAATCGGGATAACACTTATCGGTAGAGCTTCTGTACGTGTTGTTACTAGAAAAGGTATACAGAATGGCGATCTTTTGTGGGTTTCCGGAGTTCCGGGTTTAAGTGCAGCTGGACTGGATGCGTTGAAAAAATGGGGAAGAAAAGACGCTTCTGCTTTATTCCCGACTTTGGTAAATAATCATGTACGACCTGTTCCACAGGTAACGCTGGGACGCATCCTGGCTGAAAATCAACATGTTCATGCAATGATGGATCTCTCTGATGGTTTGTCCAAAGATTGTGCAACGCTTGCCTATGAAAATAATCTTGGGCTTGATTTAGAAACCAAAAATATACAAATACCTGATACAATGATACAATTAAGTAAAAAACTGGGTACAGGATGGCAAGAGTGGTTCATGCATGGGGGTGAAGATTACCATCTGCTTTATGCAGTATCACCAGATTTAAATCCAAAAGAGATTTGTTCGGGAGTGGAATCTCTGTACCTGGGTAAATTCACGAATAATCATCATGGAGTGTTGGTCTGTAATGATGCTGGTGAGTACAAAGAACTGTCTGCGGGAAGCTGGGATCATATCAACAGAACCGGTATTTGAACTTAATTTAATGGCAGGTTTGCATGATAGAAAAACGCCGAAAGAAACTGGGTGAAATCTTAATTGCGCAAGGCCTGATTTCTCAGGAACAATTACTGTTTGCTCTTCAGGAACATAAGAGAACAGGAATAAGCTTTGGTACTATCCTTGTAAAACTTGGGTATATAAGTGATGAGGAACTTTCCAGCGTTCTTGGACAACAGATTCATCTGGATCATAAAAAAAGAATTGGTGAGGTATTAATAGATCAGGGTTTGATTACTGAATGCCAATTGAAAGCTGGACTTGAAGAGCAGCGTAAAACCGGTCTGAGGTTGGGGAAATGTCTTACAAAACTTGGTTTTATTTCGGAATCAAAGCTGGCAGATATTCTCAGTGCACAACTTGACATTCAACATGTTATTCTCGACAATTTTGTTTTTTCACAATCACTTCTGCAGATCATACCTGAAGAAATGGCAAGAAAAAATAAAGTAATTCCATTGTATGAAAAAAATGGTGTGATTACCTTTGCCATGGCTGATCCTACAAATTTACGCACAATTGATCATTTGAAATTTAAAACCGGAAAAGAAATAGAACCCGTTATTGCTACAGAGAAAAATATTCTTAATGCAATCGATAAAAACTATGCCAGTGGTTTGGAAGACATGACCCAACTGCTTGGAGAAATTTCGGGTCATGAAGAGCTTGATGTGATTAAAAGAGAGGAAGATGTTGAAAATTTAACCGATGAAGAGGGTGCACAGGTCGTAAAAATTGTAAACCTTCTTATAAATCAGGCAATCGTTGAAGGGGCATCAGACATACATATTGAACCACTGGAAAAATATCTGAGGCTTCGTTATCGTATTGATGGAGAACTAAAGGAGAAAAACCCTATTCCGTTGCAATTGAGGGCCCAGATAATTTCACGTTTAAAAATCATGTCGGGTATGGATATCGCAGAAAAAAGGAAACCGCAGGATGGAAGGTTTCAGATAAGATTTCAGGGACGTGAAGTTGATCTTCGTGTTTCTTCTTATCCTGTTATGACAAGAAACCGCGGTGTTAATGAAAAAATCGTAATGCGTATTCTTGATCCTTATGCAAACAATCTCACATTAAATCAGCTTGGTTTATTGCCTGGTACACTTAAAGATTTTGATGAAATCATTCATAAGCCTGATGGGATTATTCTTGTAACAGGACCCACCGGAAGTGGAAAAAGTTCAACACTCTATTCCGCACTTCAGAAAATTTATGATATTTCAAAAAATATTGTGACAATGGAAGATCCGGTTGAGTTCAATCTTGATGGAATAAGTCAGGGACAGATTACCCCAAGATCCGGCTTTACATTTGCCGAGGGTATGCGATCGATTCTAAGGCAGGATCCCGATATTATAATGATAGGGGAAATGCGTGATCTTGAAACATGTGAAATGGCAATTCAGGCATCATTAACAGGACATCTTGTATTTTCTACTCTTCATACCAACGATTCAGCCAGTGCTTTCACACGTTTGCTGGATATGGGACTTGAACCATATTTGATAACTTCAACAGTTATTGGAATTATGGCACAACGGCTGGTCCGGAAACTCTGTGCAAAATGTAAGGAACCTTATATAGCTGAACCGGAATTGCTGGAAAAACTGGGTATTGGACAGGAAATTACATTTTACAGGGCAAAAGGATGCAAATACTGTAATGGAACCGGGTTTAAAGGAAGAATAGGATTGTATGAGTTACTAACTCCGGATCCAAATGTTACAAAACTTGTTCTTCAAAGGGTTCCATCTGAGCAGATCAAAGATTATCTTCTAAAGAGAGGAAATTTTAACACTCTTCGGCGTGATGGGCTGTTGAAAGTTATTAATGGCCTTACATCTATAGAGCAGGTATTGGGAGCAACACAGGATGATTGAAAATTTTCAAAATTTGCCGGTTATAAACAGAATGATACTAAACAAGGTTCAACGTGAAGCTGTAGAATACTGCAATGGACCTCAATTGGTTTTTGCGGGTGCCGGCACAGGAAAAACACGTGTCTTAACGGCAAAAATTGCTTTTTTAATCGAAAAAGGGATTAATCCATGGCAGATTCTTGCAGCAACATTTACAAACAAGTCTGCCGGAGAAATGAGACAGAGAGTAGAAAATCTGGTAAATGTTTCGGTTGATGGTCTATGGATTGGCACTTTTCACTCATTATGTGCAAGAATTTTAAGAAGAGAATGCCTAAATATTGATTACACACCTTCATTTACTATTTATGATAGAAGTGATCAGATCTCCTTGTTGAAAAAAGTTCTTAAAAATCTGGAAATTGACGATCGCAGTATGCCGCCAAAACAGATTCATAATGCAATTTCAAAATATAAAAATCTATGCCTTCTGCCAGAAGATCTTCAAAACAGTGTTAAAGGATATTATGAACAGGAAGTCTTAAGGGTATATAAATCTTATCAGGAAATGCTACACAAACAACAGGCAATGGATTTTGATGACCTTTTAATGCAGACTGTATTGATATTTCGTAAAAATGAAAACGTTCTCCTTAAATATAGAAACATGTTCAAATATGTCCTTGTTGATGAGTATCAGGATACGAACTACACCCAGTTTCTTTTTTTGAAAATGCTTGTAGGTAATAATAATAAAATTTTTGTTGTTGGTGATGATGACCAGAGCATATACGGATGGCGCGGTGCACAAATAGAGAATATCCTCTCCTTTGAGCGGCAATATCCAGATACAAAGGTCTTCAAGCTGGAGCAAAATTACAGATCAACAAAACACATACTGGATTTTGCAAATGCTGCAATAATGGATAATAAAATACGGGCTTCAAAAAAACTGTGGACTGATCGGACATCGGGCGAAAAAGTCATTCTAACCAGATATCGCGATAACAGGCAGGAAGCTGAATCAATTGCAAAAAAAATCTGTTCTATTAATGACACAAAAACAATGCTGGGTGAAATTGCCATTTTATTCAGGACAAATGCACAGTCCCGATCTTTTGAGGAAGCATTCCGAAAACATAGAATTCCCTACGTACTGGTTGGTGGAACAGGATTTTATGAAAGGGCAGAAGTAAAAGACTGTATAGCATATCTTAGATTGATAATAAATCCATGTGATGATGAGAGCTTTGGCAGAATAATGAATGTTCCAGCCAGAGGACTGGGGGATAAAGCAAGGGACACTTTGATACAAAGCTCCAGAAAATTGAATTGCTCAATGCTTGAAGCTTTAATGAGATCTGATATTTCTGCACTTGGCAGCCGTTATCAGAAGGGCTTTTCTGATTTGAAATCCCTTTTTGAAATTTTAATTGAAATGGAAAAGTCTGGTGAATCTCCGGATGAAATTCTCAAACAATTGCTGCACTTTTCCGGATACATGGATATGTTAACAAGTCTGAATACGGAAGAAGCATCAGCAAGAATTGAAAATATCAACGAATTGATTAATGCCTTGACAATATGGTCCAGTGAGGGCCAGAATCGAAAGCTTTCAAGTTTTCTTGAAGAGATCTCTTTAGTCAGTGATGTTGATTGTTGGGAAAAAAAAGAAAATTCAGTTAATCTCATGACTCTTCACTGCGCAAAAGGACTTGAGTTCAAACACATATTTTTAGTTGGTCTTGAGGATGGAATCATACCATCACGACAAAATTTTGATGATGATTCTGCAATTGAAGAAGAAAGAAGGCTTTTTTATGTGGGCCTTACCCGTGCAATGGAAAATCTTGAATGTTCATATGTAGATTACAGATGGCGTTTTGGTGATTTGCTCCCAAGTACACAGTCAAGATTTTTAAACACCATCCCTTCCGAACTCTACAATTATATAGATAGCAGTATTTTTATCGAAAATGGATCTAATGGATTTAAGCCGCGGTTTGAAACTGAAACAAGAGAAAAACCACAAAAAAAACGGAAGGTTTTTAATGATCCTGGATTTGATGATTTCTCTCAGGATACAATAGAGTTTCGAATGGGACAGCATGTTAAACATAAAACTTATGGCCGTGGGAGAATTCTGAGTATTAGCGGCTTTGGTGATGATATGAAATTAACTGTACTTTTTAATAATGGTTCTCGAAAAAAATTGATGGCTAAATTTGCAAACTTTGAATCTGTATAATGAGGTGATTTATGATTGATCGGCAGCATGTACTTCATATCGCAAAACTGGCACGACTGAAATTATCACAAGAGGAACTTGAAACATTTACAGTAAGTTTGGGATCGATATTGAATTATGTAGAACAACTGAACAGCGTTGAAACAAACAATATTGAGCCTACATGTTTTATTGCTCCTGAACATGATCCTTTAAGAAGTGATACTGAAGCACAGTCACTTACTTCTGATATGCTTTTACAGAATGGGCCTGATGTAAAAAACAATTATTTTGCAGTACCAAAAATTATTGATTACTGATAATTGTTTCTGTAAGAAGTATAACTGAATAACATTGATTGGTTTACTACTAACAGGGGGACCTTCTGTGATTATTGTCTCTCAATATTATTTAACAATTCTTCCATGAAAAAAAGGTAGATCAGGAGGGACTGCTGGCAGATATGATATTCCCACACCGAATACCTTTTACAAATAACGATTGATTGTTCGAACAGTTATTGTTTATAAACTGATTCGATTTGAATATCAATAAATATTTGGAGATATTAGAAAACGTTAGTAAACAGTTTTATCGCTTTATTGGATGTTTACAACAGTCCAGAATTGATCAGTGAACGAAGGTTTTTTCACCCAAGTGGTGATAATTAGTTAAACGCTTCACTTAAAAGTTTTTGTATGAAATCGTTGGGTTCACTTGCTGCAAAAAAGGAGTTTTTAGGGGTAATGCAATTCATCTAAAATGGAGAATATGGAGCGGCTGTTTAGAAGTTATTTATAATGGTTATAAAATTACTGTTTTTGGCTCATTTAATTTCTGATCTGATGAGTATTTCATAATGAGTCTGGAAATGTGGAAATTTCTAAAATGATTTGGAGAAAGTATGTCAGATTATGTTATGTGTGTTATACCTGCCAGATATGGATCAACAAGATTACCTGGAAAGCCACTTTGTGAGATTAATGGAATTCCGTTGATTGTGTGGGTATACAATTGTGCTTATCGTTCAGGAGCATTTGATTCGGTTATTGTTGCAACTGATGACGAGAGGATACTTAATATAGTTGAGAAAAATGGAGGGAATGCAGTTATGACTTCTGCAGATCACTCCAGGGGAACTGACAGAGTACATGAAGTTGTACACAAAAAAAACTGTACGCACGTCGTAAATTTGCAAGGTGATGAACCAGGTATACCTGCGAAAATTTTACGCAATCTGGTAAGTGAGTTAAAAAAAATTGACAATAATACCTTGCTAACAGTTGTCTCCCATGCTACAATAAAAGAAATTGATTGTCCTCATACTGTAAAAGTTGTATTAAACAGAGAGGGTGAAGCACTATACTTTTCAAGATCACCGATACCATACGATTTGACAAAAGAGGGTTATTTTTTAAAACATAAAGGAATCTATGGTTTTACAGCAGGAGGGCTTGAAAAATTCTGCTGTTTTCCTCAGGGAGAGCTTGAAAAAAGAGAGAATCTGGAACAACTTCGTGCGCTTGAAAATGGAATGAAAATTAAATGTCTAATAAAAAATTTTAATTCTGTTGGCATAGATACACCAGAAGATCTGCGAAATTTTCGTAAACAGGTAGAAGCCGGGTATGAATTCTGAGTTTACACATATTCTAATAGTAGATGATGAGGTCTCAATATGTAACATTCTAGGGCAGTATCTTAAAAAGAGGGGATACTCAGTTTTTACTGTGCAATGTGCTGAACAGGCTTTGGAAGTTCTTGAAGATAAAAGTGTTGATCTTGTGATTACAGATATTAAAATGCCGGGTATAACAGGTGTTGATCTTTTAAAAATAATTAAAAAAAATAACAGTACCATTCCAGTTCTCATAACTACCGGATTTCCGACACTGGATACTGCAATTGAAGCTTTAAAACTTGGTGCATATGACTATCTTACAAAACCTTTTCATCTTGAAGAGATTGGAGAAAAGGTACGAAGGGCGATAATCAGTAAACAGTTGGAGGAGGAAAATCTTCTCTTTTCTAAACTGGTATCTTTACATGAAGTTACGAAAGTCCTTACATCTACTCTGGATATTGCAGAACTTGATAAAAAGTTTTTGAATTATTCCATAAAGATGTCCAAGGCTGACGGTGGAGCTTTACTGATCAATGATTCAAGCGGCCGGCTTTCAATTTCTGAAACCTGTGGCAAGGTTGAAAAAAAATTGTGGGTTAATCAGGCTCTCACAAATGCTGCCAGATGGGTGTTATCCAGAGAAGAACCAATCGTAATCGAATCGGGAGTTAATGTACTTCCTTCTGGGCTTCTTCCCATTCCACCTGAATTCAAGTCTTTTATTTCTTTCCCCTTGAAAACGCCGTCGAGAATTGTGGGTGTTTTAAGCCTTGTAAGATTTGCAAATAGACAACCTTTTACGAATCTTGACCTTGAGATTATAAATGTATTGGCATCGCAGGCAAGTATTTCCATTGAAAACGTCCGTTTGTATCAGAATATAAGAGATAATTATCTTAAAACCATACGTGCTTTTGCGCTGGCCGTTGAAGCCAAAGACGAATATACACATGGACATTCTGAAAATGTCATGAAATATACTGTTGTGTTAGCCAGACATCTGGGACTTCCTGACCAGGAAATTGAGTTGGTGAAATATGCTGGTTTATTGCATGATATTGGAAAAATAGGAATAAGTGAGCAGATTCTTAACAAGGCCGGGAAATTAACTGACAGGGAATTTGAAGAGATTAAAAAACATCCCGAACTTGGTGCCAGAATAATTGCTGATGTTCCTTTTTTAAAGTCTCTTGTTCCTATGGTCCTTCATCATCATGAATTTTATTGTGGGGGCGGTTATCCTACAGGAATATCAGGAACCGAAATACCTTTTGGGGCCAGAATACTTTCTGTTTCTGATGCTTTTGAAGCTATGACATCAGACAGACCATATAGAAAATCTCTGTCACAGGAAGTCGCATTCAGTATTTTGAAAAAAGAGAAAGGGAAGCAATTCGATCCAAACATAATAGATGCATTTCTGGATATTGTCCATTCTACAGGTGAGTAATGAAGAACAAACGGGGTATGTTAATTCTTTTATGGCTTATTTGTGCTGGGTTATGGATCTTTCTATCGGCTCAATTTTATAATGAAAAAGATAACCACTATTTTGCTTTGACAGACCTATCAGAAAATATTTTAATAGCCGATACTGTAAATTTAAGTTTAACACAACATTCTCTTGATAATTGCGTTAATGTTAACGAAGCAGATCAAACTGATCTGCAAAAGCTTCCAGGTATCGGTCCGGTTCTGGCAAAAAACATTATTGATTACCGTCAAAATTTCGGAAAATTTGAAAAAGGCGACGATCTTATTAATGTGAAAGGAATTGGTAGAGTGAAACTTTTTAAAATACAGGAATTTACATGTTTTTAATGGGAATAATGCAAAAAACAGTATCTAATAATTGCTTAGCTTTTATTCTCAACATGGTATTTACTATATTTTATTGTTTTGCATCGCAAATCAGGACATTTCTGAAATATATACAATTATGAAAACAAAATCCAGGTATATCAGTGGATTAGATATCCAGAAAGATTATATTAGTATCGCACAGTATTCTCCAGAAGAAAGTGCTGTTCTTTTAATTGCAATTCAACCTGTTTCACAGGAAAGTAAAGGTTCTGGCTTTTGGGAGAACAGTATAGATGAACTTAAAAGTTTAAAGGGAAAATTTAAATTTCACAGTCCGGAATTAGTGATCAGCGTACCTTCTGAATATGCTGTTGTTAAACGTATTCAGGTGGATATCGATGAAAAATCTCCTGTTAGTGAACTTGTTAAGTGGGAATTAGAACAGAATCTGAATGATTCAATTAATGAATATATGCTGGATTATCAAGAATTAGCTATTGTTTCAGAGAAATCACAGAAAGAGTATCTTGCCGTTGCTTATCGCAGGGAGAGTATAGAACCGGTATTTGGAATTCTCAAAAACATGAAGTTGAAACCTGTTATTATGGATCTGGATATTTTTGCTTTGATAAATGTATTTGAAGCTAATTATGAGGAGTATTTGTCGGTACCAGTAATTATTGTTTACGGGGAAATGGAAAAAACGAAGTTGATTCTTAGTTTAAATGGTGAATTTATTGATTTTCAGTGTTTCGAGTACAAATATGGTGCTTTGGAACCAGGTATGTATTCACAAAAGGTCCTCAAAGAAATCTCCAGAATACTTTATATTAATGGGTATGAACTTAAATCAGCAAAATTATTTTTATGTGGATCTGTCTTTAGTCAGATAGAATATTCCGATTCCATAATTAATCAAACAAACAATGGAGAGTTACTGAATCCTTTCAGAAAAATTGCTTGTAGAGTGGGTATAGATGATGAACGGTTAAAAACATATATACCACAACTGTCTGTTTCAGTAGGGCTTGCACTCCGCGGGAATGATTGATAATCATGATACGAATTAATCTTCTTAAAGAAGTACACAGAAAAAAACAAAAACCCGTTTTGGACAATAAAAAAATAACTGCAATAACCATATTCGCAGGTTTATGTCTTATTGTTACAGGTGGGATTATTGGTTTTATGCACCTTGGAAAGCCGTCTACTCCAAAAATGAATCGGGAGAAAGTTGTAACTGATTATAGCCCTTCTTCACATCTGAAGCCCGGAATGATTGAAGATATTGTCCACGAGATCAATGATTCAAGAGAGAAATCCATTAAAGAGGGTATTCTAAACATTCCTTACCAGGATATGTCTTTTGTAGAAAAAGTCAATTATGAAGTTGCTTTTGGCAAAAATGTAGTTACAATGCTAAGTCGCGTAGTACCATCAGGAATAGGATTAAAGACCCTGGAGTTAACTAATTTCCAGACTGTTTATGCGCATGGAGTCGGAAAAACAAAAGAGTTGATTGCTTCAACATTTAATGATCTTAAAAAAGAAAAAATTAACTTACTGCAGCCACCTTATTCCTATATTACTTCAGATGCAAAAAACGGATTCAAGTTTGTCGTTACATGCAAAACCGATTTCGGTTTAAACTTTTCTGATCCTTTTCAGGCTGTGGATAATCTTGGTTCACGTGATGAATTGTCTTCAATTTTAAAACATATTGTTAAAATTGCCGATGAAAACAGAATAAAATTTTCGGAGCCCAGGCAGATATCTGCTGAACGGGTCGGTCAATACCGCCGGTTTATTTATCAGGTGGATGGATCTGGTATTTATAAAGATTTTGTAAGTCTGGTTCTTGATCTGTATAATGAACAGGTTGTCTGTGCATTCAAAAAAATAAAAATTAAAGCTAAAACCAGATCAAGTATAATAATAAATGCTGAGTTGTTGCTAACAGTGAAAGACTAGTATGAAATTTCGGATCATATCCGGTGAATTCAAAGGCCGGATATTGTACACTCCGGATCGTGGGAAATCTTTTCGTCCTACCCTGGAACGTACACGCGAATCAGTTTGCGAGATCATCAAACCAAAACTTCAAGATGCCGTTACGGCAGATATCTGTTCTGGAAGCGGAGCATTGGGGTTCGAAATGCTTAGTCGAGGTGCATCAAGAGCAGATTTCGTTGAGAAAGACAGAAACAGACTTGATTACTTGAAAAAGAATGCCAAAATTCTGGGTGTGACAGACAGATGTCGGTTTTATAATCAGGATGTTAACAGGTTTATTAATAATAAAGATGGCTGTTATGATATTATCTATTATGATCCACCATATGATTTGTGTAAGTTAAAGGATTTAATATTTGATATTTCGTTTCTGCTATCGACAAATGGCATCCTGATATACGAGCACAGCTTGGATTATAAGAGCAAGGATATTTTCTCAGATATTGAATTCAAACCATACGATATAAGATATTATGGAAATACTGTAATTGATTTTTATAAACGATCAGCCAGATTGTAAAACAAGGTAAGATAATGAAAATAGCTTTGTATCCAGGTACTTTTGATCCAATAACTTTTGGACATATTGATATTGCAGTTCGTGCATCAAAAATTTTTCATAAAGTAGTTGCTGTTGTAGCAGAGAATCCCGGAAAAAAGCCACTGTTTTCAATAAGTGAAAGACTCGAAATGGTAAAAGAGGCTTTTAGTGAGATACCAGAAATTCAGGTTGAAAGCTACTCTGGATTAATGGTTAACTGCTTAAATGATTTTGGTGCTACTGTATTGATAAGAGGGTTGCGAGCTTTATCTGATTTTGACTACGAGTTCCAGATGGCATTTACAAACCGTAACCTTCGTTCAACTGCGGAAACTGTATTTCTTATGCCAAGTTCGAGATATATTTATCTTAACTCGACAATTGTCAAGCAAATTGCAAAATTGGGAGGTGATATTTCATCTTTTGTTCCGAAATATGTAATGCAAAAGGTACATAAAAAATTCAACAACGAAATATGTAATTGAAACAAAGGTGCTTTTAATGATGTCCTTGGGGTACAGGAGTATTACAAAAGCAATTAAAATCATAATTATTGTTACGTTTTGCGTTTACCTGTTTCAGATTCTTCCTTTTACATCAAGGTTATTGATACAATGGGGTGCCCTGATTCCCTGGTATACATTCATGCATTTTCAATTATGGCGCCTTGTTACTTATGTTTTTCTCCATGCACCCTCTTATCCTTTTCATATTCTTTTCAATATGTTGATGTTATGGATGTTTGGAACAGAAATTGAAGAGAGATGGGGAACAAAAAGATTCGCAATTTTTTATTTGATTTGTGGGGCCGGTTCCGGTTTTTTCAGTTTAATCAATCTTTTCAATGGAGATATGAGATTTATTCCGGTTATAGGTGCATCAGGAGCTGTCCTTGGTGTTTTAACTGTTTATGCCCTTTACTTTCCTTACCGGCAGGTACTTTTATTTTTCATTTTACCGATTAATATTCGAATTGTTGTAATTGGGTATGCAATAATTTCACTCTTTGGTGTATTATCCCCTGGGGGTATTGTTTCACATCTTACTCATTTAGGTGGAATTATTATAGCTTTTACTTACATAAAACTGTATCCCATTATTTCTTCTATTACTGAAGATATATTGAAGACTTATTCTGAAAGGAATAACAGGAAACGAATAAAAGAAGAACTGAATAGGAAAAATTATTTTGAAAATACTATTGATCCTATTCTGAACAAAATTGGACGGCAAGGAATTCAATCTTTAACTGAGTCTGAAAAAAAAATACTGAAAAAGATGAAAAAAAGCGAGCGGGAACAGGTAAAAAGAAAAAAAATAATTCCGTTCGATCCCTTTAAACGAAAGTAACCAATACTTAATTGACATAGGGCATTTCAAAGTAAATAGTATGGCCAAAATTACAGATCACAAAAATAACAGGTATTCTCTGATTGATTTGCTGGAAATAAAAGAGCAGGAGCTTGAAAATACCAAACAAAAACTTGAGCAAATCCGTTATAAAATCAAAGAGGAAATGGATCTGGCAAAACAGATTCAGGAAAGTTTGATACCCAGAGAGCTTCCCGAAACTGCAAATTTGAAAACTTCTGCAGTTTATATTCCAGCAGATAAAATTGGAGGTGATCTTTATGATATCATTGTTACTCAGAGGCAAAAAATAGCTGTACTTATTTTCGATGTCTCTGGCCATGGTATTCCGGCTGCTCTTATTGCTGCCATGGCAAAAATGCTGTTTGCACATTATATTGAGAAATTCGAATCTCCATCTGAAGTTTTTTGTGAAGTTAATAAAAAGATTTGCCATTTTGTAAAAACTGAACAATATCTTACTGCTTTTCTATGTCTGATAGATCCTGTTAAAAACTCTATGGTATATTCAAGAGCCGGTCATGTAGCTCCTTTGCTTTTTGAATCGAAAAATAGACAGATAGCCAGACTTGATTCTAAAGGTTTTTTTGTTGGGCATACAGCTCTTCTTCCAATTGTAGAATATAAAGATGAAACAGTGTCGCTTAATGCTGGTGACAAGATATTGCTTTATACGGACGGTGTTACTGAGGGGTGTAATTCCCAAGGAAATCTATATGGAATTAAACGTTTAGAACAGATATTTATGCAAATTGCTAAAGAGACTCCACAAAATGTTCTGGACAGCATTACCGCTGATCATCAGGTATTCAGAGATGGGGCTTCATTAAGAGATGATTTTACAATGCTCTGCATTGAAGTTGGCGATCCTGATGATTTACTGAAAGATTCTGGTTTCAGTACCGAAGAAAAACCTGGAGTATTGGTTTTAAAAAACATGGATGAAATTGAAAATACCTGTTCGTTTATTCTTAAAGAAATGGACAAAAATGGATTCGAGGACAGCAGTATAAGACAGATCAAAATATGCATATTTGAAATGATTACAAATGCAATTATTCATGGTAACAGGAATGATTTGTCAAAAATTGTCAAGATCTTTTACAAAGTTTCACCTGAAGCTGCTTCAATAAGTGTTATAGATGAAGGTGATGGTTTTGATTATACCAAATTACCAGATCCGTTATTACCTGAAAATAGAATCAAAGACCACGGGAGGGGAATTTTTATTGTAAGGCACTATTTTGATGAAATCGAATTTAATGAAAAAGGAAACAGAATTACAGGTAAAAAGTATCGCCGAAAAAAATGAGAATAGTTCCCCGACTTTGAAATTGATTTAAAAAGCAACCTTTTCAGGCATTGAGAGTTAACCCAATAATTTATTTAAATTTGCAGATAATAGTATTATATCCTTGTTTTCTTTTTTCCTGAATATCTGGGAAAACAACTTCGTTGCAGGAAAGGGGAGGGATTTTCAAATATTTCCCAAAAGAGACATTGAAAAATCTATCAGTAATGACGGTTAGTTGTTTGTATAAGGTTAAGGTTCAGGATTACCAATCATCTGTATTTTCAGGACATTACTGCAACTGTTTAAAGAAGCATTGAGTTCAAGTTGTTGGTTGTCAGATTAAATAATTTTTATTTCATTTTTGATAAAATATACTTTTTTGGGTCCCAGAACCTCTTCTTTAATTATTAAAACTCTTTCACCAATCTTAATAATAGTTCCCGGGTATATTGCATGTTTAAACGAAATGAAAGCTGAACCAAAAGAGTAAACTTTATTTTGTATTATCTTTTCTCTCTGTTTTAGTAAGTCCATTTGCTGCTTATGTTTCTGAATGCTTTCTGTAAGTTTTAAAAACAGAGTGTGATTCTTTTCGGGAAAATTTTTCTTATTGGTGATTATGTTTTCAAATTTTTTAAAACTTTCAGATAATTTCTGAAAGTTGGAAGATAGATCATCAAGCTGCTGTTGGGTTTTTTGAAGTTCTTCAAGAAGGGAGAAATCGGTTCCGATTTCAAGTGTTGTACGAATGTTGCTGTGATTGCCAACAGAATAAACTGTAATTGAATCGCGTGCCATTAATTTTCCACCTGCTACGGATATAGGTCTTCCGTGTATTGCAATTGAATATTTGGCAAAAATATTGCAATTTAAAGCTTCTTTGGCTACATTGACATTCTTTCGTGATTTGACAGTTTGATTCTTTATAAATCCAAGATTTACATCACCTTTTGAATCAATAATTCCTTTCCCTTGACCAATAAATCCGAGCTTACACAATACATTCCCGCCAATGGTCAGACTGCAATCTTCTATTGTCCCTTTAACCTGAAGATCTCCCCCGCAATTTATAGAAAAACCGGATTTTACATCACCATTTACAACTACCGATTTTTCGTATTCAATATTACCGGTTGAATAATCTATGTCTCCCGGAACAACAAAACCTTCAAACACTTCAACATTTGATCCATTAAAACTCACGATTCCATCTATAGCAGCGATCAGCCAATCGGAGTTTTGGGGGGCAGGTAAAGTGTTCTTTCCGGATGGTAATTTTGCTGCAACTCCATCCAGACAAGGCATTTCCTGGCCCAGCACATTTTTACCAGGTTCACCTTTTTGTGGTGGGTGTAGTATAGCCAACTTCTGTTTTGCAGAAACAGCGTTGATTATGTTTACATTTTTGTAATCAACGGAACCGTCCGGATTGCGTTGGGGTTTTAATGATGTTTCTCTTTTAAAAAGAAATTCGACAATTCCGTCTTTACCTTTTACTGCATCTGTACCTTGAGCAATCAGAAAATTCTCTGAGGTATAAATACTGTTCTCAAAATCAGTTAATAGTTTTTTTAAATTATCTTCAATAATTCCGAAAACTACGCCTTTTTGTTTTAAAAGTTTACGGATAGACATTTCATCCGGCATTTTGCCACCAATGCCACCAGGATAAACCTTCAGATATGCTTTCATCTTATCCGGACTTACAACAACATCAACGAAACCGTCAAAATTTAACTCCCGAATACCTATAGTATTATTAAAAAAGAAAGCTAACCCGTCTGATTTTGCAATAATCTGATCATTGTTTGCAGATAACTCAACTCCATTTTCAAATACCAGGCTGGTATAAGTGGAATCTGTGGAAAAAATCTGTTCCCCTTTAATGTTTTTCCCTGCATATGAGGGATTGGGACTTTGTATTTGTGCAATAACCATACCTGGTTTAACTCGTTGAACATTTGGTGTAATTTCAGCTATTTCCCAGTAATTTTTAAAGTTTCGAATTTTATCAAAATCGTCTTTATTTGAAACGCACTGTACAAGAAGATCAATATTGTTTTCAAGAGGGTAACTCTTTGGATAAATACCTTGTGCGATGTGTTCAAATTCAGATCTTTTTTTATTTTTATTCCACTGTTCAACAATGTTTTTTAAAACAGGTTCCTTGATGCCAAAACAGATATCATTTTCTTTGAGGATCTGGACAAGATATTCATATGAAATATCTTCAGTATCAATATCGGGTGGTTCAATAATTAATGATGCATCCATGGCATCTTCATTAATTATAACTTTAATTCGTGGAAACTTTTTGGGCATACTAAAATCTTTTTGTTTGTTACCTTTGTTTTCGGTGTCACTATTTTCATATATTTCAATGTATTCAATACGATGTTTTTTCAGAAGTTGAATTATTTCGGGTGTCAGCGTTTTCTTATTCCTGATAAGCATGTTACCATTAGAAAGAAACACATCTTTGGAGAGAATCATACCTTGTTTTGCATTTTCTACCGATATGACCACAAAAACTCCTTAAAGAACTAAAAATAGTGTTGATGAAATTCTCAATTTGAGATTGTTTTAAAAATTATAACATATTCCATATTTAAAGGTATATTAATAAATTATTACCATGGATTATCAAAACGGTCAATATGTTTGTGAAGATTGTAATTTATCGAAGGCTGTTGTGAGTGTAGCTTTCCCTATTGCAATACCTGGTTTATATGATTATAAGATTCCACAAAAATTTCGTGATATAATTATTCCGGGTACACCTGTACTTGTTGAAGTTAAAAAAAACAGGACATGGGGAGTTGCCGTAAAATTAAAAGCAGCATCAAAATTTGCAAATCTCAAAGAAATTATTGATATAAAAACAACACATTGGACAGATAGTAAAAGGTCTTTAATACAATTATATGAATGGATGGCAAATTATTATAAATGCGATATAGGTAGAGTTTTTCGTTCCATAGTAAGAAAAAGCCTGGTTTCTTCTGTTTCAAAAACTATTACATTATATTCTGTTAAGGAGTGTGATTTTTCTACCCTTAAGGTATCATATCAGGAAATAATGGTTAAACTTAGAAATATCAATAGCTTTACTGTTAAACAGGTTGAAAAGAGTTTAAATATTAAGAGGTCATCAATAACTTACCTTTATAAGAAAGGGTTTCTTACAAAAACATCAAAAACTGTAGTCAGGGAAGCTAAGGAGCTTGAAGTTGAAGCAGAACAGAATAATGAGATTAAACTTACTGACGAACAGTTCGAAGCTGTTAAGCAATTAAAACAAGCTTTTCATTCTCCCGATAAACCATTTCTGCTTCATGGAATTACTGGCAGTGGTAAAACACATATATATATAGAAATTGCTCTATATTCTTTAAAACAGGGAAAAGGTGTAATAATTCTTGTCCCTGAAATCTCGTTAACACCTCAAACAATAAGAAAATTTAAAAGTACTTTGGGCAATGTAATTGCGGTAATTCACAGCCATATGTCGGAAGGAGAAAGAAGGGATAGTCTTCAGGAGATTGTTTCCGGGAACAAAAGAGTAATAATAGGCGTTAGAAGTGCAATTATAGCACCCATGGATAATGTCGGCCTGATAATAGTTGATGAAGAACATGATACAAGCTACAAACAGAGTGATATGGAACCCAGATATAATGCACGTGATATTGCTGTCATGCGTGGATATTTTCAGAAATCACTGGTTGTGCTAGGAAGTGCAACTCCAAGTTTGGAAAGTTATTATAATACTATTCGGAAAAAATATAACAAGATTAGTCTTACAGAACGATTTGGAGCTGCTGCTTTGCCTGAGGTAAAAATAGTCGATATGGCAGAGGAACATCGTAATAACAATTGGTCTCCGGTATCGAGATTTTTATTAAACCGTATTCAAATGTGCATTGAAAACAAAAGGCAGGTAATTATTCTTTTAAACAGAAGAGGTTTTTCAACAGTACTTATCTGTAAAAATTGTGGTAAAACCTGTACATGTCCGAACTGTTCTGTTAATATGCGATATCATTTAAGTGATTATACATTGAAATGTCATCTTTGTGGTTATGAAGAAAAAGCTCCTGATGTATGTCCGTCATGTAAAGGTGAGCAAATAAAATATAAAGGTACTGGTATTCAAAAAATCGAGGAATACCTGAAAAATGAATTTCCACAAATTCGGATATTAAGGATGGATCAGGATACTACACGCCGTAAGGGAGCTCATATTGATATTCTGAATAAATTTGCAAATAATGAAGCAGATATACTGTTAGGTACACAGATGGTATCAAAAGGTCTTGATTTCCCATCAGTATCGCTTGTTGGAGTGATACAGGCTGATATAAGTTTACATTTTCCCGATTTCAGGGCTGCAGAGAAAACTTTCCAGCTTTTAACTCAGGTTGCCGGCAGGGCGGGAAGATCAGATAACAGTGGGGAAGTCGTAATTCAAACCTATTTTCCTGAAGATAGTGCTATTCTTGCGGCTCAAAATCATGATTACGAATCTTTTTTTAACTCCGAAATAAGCTCAAGAAAAGAACTCCAATACCCTCCGTTTGGAAAACTGGCACGAATTGTTGTTCAGGGGAAAGATGAGTTAAAGGTGAAATCAACCATATACTCAATTTTTTCGATTGCAAAAAAATTCTGCGGATCAGATTTTAAAACACTTGGTCCTTCATCGGCTGTTCTTCAAAAAATTGCTCTTGAATATAGATACTCATTATTAATTAAGAGTGTTTCACCATCAAAAATAGGATCAGCACTGGAACTTATCCGCCAAAAAAGCCTCAAAACAACAAAAACAATAAAGGTGATCATAGATGTGGATCCTGTAAATATGTTGTAGCATTGTTTCCGGTAAACTATTTTCAGGTCTGCAGGTTTACAGTATCATTTCAAACCTCTTTTTTTCAACAAGTATTTCGCTCTGATTGGTAATAGAATGGGATATGAGAGTTCCTCAATAGAGAATGAAAATCAAGGAATTTGTGTCAGGCTCCAAAATAATAGTCCAAAATGTCTTCTGTATCTGATGCATTTCGTTAGAAATAATAAAACTTTCAGTTTTATCTTTCGCTTGATAATCACTTTCTTGTTTTTCATAATAATAAACAAAAATATCAGTTTAACCCAGATTAAATTACTGGCTCAAAGAGTTTGCGTATGGCAATTTTCCATTACAATAGTACTTGGTATTGCCGGCCTGTATTTCCAGATGCTAAAATGGAAAGAGATTCTGTATTCACAAAAATTCCCATCATCAGTTCGTATCGCATTCAAAACGCTTCTGTGGGGACACCTGCTGGCATTTATTACACCTGGTCGTTTTGGAGAATTGATGAGGGCATGGGGGCTAAGTGATAAAAAAAAAATCTGTTCTGTAGTTTCGGTTTTAACAGATCGGTTTTATACAATCATTCCAATTTTGGTTTTTGGCATAATTGCAATTGCTGTTCATCTGTATGTTTTTGACTCTGCCAATGTAAATAAGTTGAAAATACTGATAGTTTTTTCTTCTCTTGTCCTCCTGCTTTTTCTTTTATTATTAAAATCCTATCCAACCATTTTTGGTCATTTTAAAAATGGTTTTCTAAGTGTTATCTCAAAACATATTAAAGGTATAGAATATGTTAACTCAAAAAGAGTTTTTTTCTACTCACTAATATCTTACATTTTGCTCATACTACAAACGGCAATCGTATTGGGAATGTTTGGTTCTACGAAATTTGTGATAAACCTCATCATTGCATCAGAGTCATATCTTTTTATGTTGTTTTTTCCATTTTTTATAGCAAATATTGGACTTAGAGAATATTCATTCATGTTCTTTTTAAATGAATTTAGTACATTTTTTCCTCATTTACTCATACCAGCAACGGCGTTTGCCATTTCTACTGTGATACTTTTAATTAATATTGTATTTCCAGCGTTTATTGGACTGATTTGGGGTGTTTCTGACCGCATTGGTAATAAAATTATTAAATATTGTCTGGAGATATCTAATCGAACGAAAACCGGATAACATATTCAACCAGAATCAGACTATTCCTTTACTCTATCTGTTTCTCGGACATCGGTATAAAGAATAGACCCTGAACGCTTAAAATGCAGTCATGGGGATAGCGATTACGACAACGGTGAAAGTTAGATATGACCTTTACAGTCAGACCCCTTTATGTTAAATGCCGCTGTGCAGCTCATTCCCGCACTGCGGGACAAGCTGTAAATTATTAATCGTCCGATTTTGGTTCAAATAATGTAGGAAACTGAAATTTTTACCTGATTTCTTATTGTGATAAATCAATTAATCATGTAGAATAATTAGAAAACCTTTTTTTACATCGTAGAAAAGGAAAGTTGAAAAAAAATGAATAGGCTAACACATGAGGAATATTATCAATAATTACGATCCTGATTTTTATATCAAGAATGACAACTGGTTGTTGATGCGAAGGAATCTTCATTTTTTGTTTGAACAAAGAGAGATAGATCTTATTAACAAAGCTGAATGTCGATTCAGCATTAAAAAACGTACAATAGTATATCTTTCTTTTGAAAATCGTTTTGCATCATTGGGTGGCTTAGCAGCTGTTTCACACTTTCTTCCTTCAGGACTTAAAGATTCTGGCGAAAAAGTAATTTTTTTAACTCCATTTCATTCCAATCGAAATACCAAAAATGCCCTAAAAAAGGGTATTCTAAAGAAAAAGTTTTGCAATTTGATTTTTCATCTTTGTAATTGCAAGTTAGTTATGAACTGTTATGAAGATACCGGCTCTGCAATTCCTTCATATTTTCTGCAGATAAGCGGACGTTTTTTTGCCGGAGAGAATCCATATGAGTACCAGGATTCTGAACAACTTCTGTTGGATTCACTAAGTTTTTGTGCAGTTGTTCCTTTTGCCCTTAAAAAACTGGGATATGATTCAAGTCTGATTATTCATGCCAATGACTGGGAGACAGCTCCAATTGCAATTACATCGAAATTATCTGTATTAAGCAATGTTTTAAAACAGGCAAGGACAATTCTCACATTGCATAATAGTTTTGACAAAGGTGTTTCGGCTGCACATAAATTGATGTTTTTTGGTAAAAATATTCCTGGTGATACAGTATTGCAATGTTCCATACCTTTTTTGAATGGGCCGCTAACAACGGTCAGTTCCTGTTTTGCCCATGAACTAAGATGTGATCCATTACAGAGAGGCACTTTTACCGATCATCTGCAGTATGAATTTTCAAAAAATCCTCCAATTGGTATTGAGAATGGATTGTTTGGTAATTTCAGGGTTCCTTTTAACAGAGAGATAATAATTGCAGCTGAAAATAAAGATTATAATCTTCTGTTAAAGGAAAAAAATCACCACAAAAACCTGTTTTTAACAAGATTGCGTTCGCTTCATGATAAACGTGTAATAGGCAAAATAAATTTTAAGAATCCGAAAACGCCTGTTTTCTTTATGTCCGGTCGTCTGGATATTATGCAAAAGGGCTTTGATGTTATATTCCATGCATTTAAAAAATTACCAACCGGAAGTGCTAAACTCGTATTTTGCCCTTCATCAGGAAATAATGAGATTAAATTTTTTGAACAGATTACAAAAGAATGCAATGGTGATATAGTAGTATGTCCTTTCAGAGTTCCTAGAACTGATTACAACATATTTCTAAAAGGAGCAAGTTATTTAATTATGCCCTCTTTTTATGAGCCATTTGGTGCTGCAACAGAAGGCTATATCCATGGCACGCCGGTTTTGGCCAGAGGTACAGGGGGATTATGGACACAAATAAGCTCCATAACAAAAAACAAGATACCTGAGTACTACAATAATTTGTTAAAATTAAAAAATCAAAAACAATGTCCTACAGGTATTCTATATAGAGAAGCATATAAAGGTAAAAAGTTGGATGAAGAATGGAAGAAGTTATTGCGATATCCTTTAAGCGAGCGTCCAAAAAATCGGTTGTATAGTTCTATGGTCAGCAGTGCCCATAATGCTCTTTGCGATGCTATTGAAATATACTCGAAACCAGAAATTTATGCTGAAATGATTCTTAATGGTATCAATATGCTGAAACTATTTACATGGGAGGATGCTGTTAAAAAATATCAGATAATTTATGATACTGCATCGTACAGAGGAGTATAAGTTTTGGGGATGTCATAATAAATGATATATTTTGAGTGCAAAGAAATTATCTTGTATGTATCTGAATAGTAGTTATCAATCAAGATTTTCATAGTGCGCTAATTGAACGTGATTTAATGAATTGATAGAGAGTATCAAACTTACTGGACTTGTTTTGTATCAATCGCTATATCATTTTACCAATAAACAGTTTATAAAACTGGTTAATTACAGGTGATAAAAGTTTTTTTGTTTGAATTGAATATTTAATTCTTTTCAGGAGGGGGTTGAAATATTCTTACAACAGTATTGAAAAGAATAAGAAGTCTGCATTTGACACATCCTCTCTTTGATTATTATAATAAAACAGTAATGTTAAATTAACTGGTTACTTAACCGCATAATTGAAGGAGTTTTTATGGGGCTTAATGGAATTAATTTGGTAGTTGGAATTATTGGCGGAATTATTATGGCTTCAATAATTTGGGGAGTCGTAATAAGTCTGCGTTTAAACCGAAGCAAAAAATCAAATGAAGAATTAAATGAAATTGTAACTTCTATTGCTGATCTGCTAGCAGATATTGAAAATATAAGCAGGTTATATATCAGCAAAAAAATAAACAGAACCGAATTTAACAAAACATTTGAATCTAAATACGAGTCAATAAACCGTTCTCTTAAATCAAGCATGCATCTGCTTGACATATATTTTGTTAAATATGTTGAACTGTTTCTGGAGCTGCAGAATAAAACAGTTTCAGGCGAAATGGCCTTTTCAAAATCTGATGCTAAAAACTTGCCTGCAGAATCTTCAAGTCATGAAGATATCACTGATCATTATAATGAACCAGTTGCAAAAACAACCTCTTCAGATGAATTAGTACAAGTTGAAGAACCCCCTATTGAACAGAATGCAGCCGAAGTTAATGAAACAGATATTGATTTTATTCAACTAACTGAAGATGAAAATCAAAAAGACAAAATAGGCATTGATGAACATACTGCAGATTCATTACAAAATACCCTTCCTGAAACAGACAAGACCATGCAACCAGATAATTCAGGTTCAAAATTACCTGATGAGAAAAGTGATAAAAGTGAATCAAATCAAGCTGTTGTTGATCAAAAAGAGCATGAGATAGATAGCTTTGAAGCAAATATCCCGGAAGAATTTTTCGTTACAGAGACGGAAAAAGGTGATTTTAACGAAGAACAAGACAGTTTTGAAATAGCGGATCAAAACATTTCTGACCAGAAAAGTCTGTTTGAAGATAAAAATTCTTTTGATTTAAAATCACAAAAGATATCTGTTGAAGATTTTCAGGCAGAATCTTTTGATCAGGAAGAGCAAATAGAGAGTACTGAAAGTGAGCCCGAATTCAGTGTTTCTTCTGATCAATCAGAGATTTTATCAGAAAAAAGTTCAGATGAAATTCTGTCTGATTCGAGTGATGAAGAATTTTCTATGGAAACGATAATGGATTATGACATGAGCAATATAAAAGATATTGCTTATGAAAAAAATGCTGATTCAGAGCAGATAACAGTTTCAGATGATAATTCGGATAACTCAAAATTTCCTGGTGAACCGGGTAGGGAAGAGATTCTATGTGAAACAATTCAATTTGAACCGTATGATAACGAGAATGATTCCATACAGAGCGAAATTAATAAGAATAAATCGACTGATAGATCTCAAAAAATACCTGAAGAAAAGAAAAGTAATACCAGCACACCTGCAGTTTCCAAAGTTGATAAGTCATTTGCTGAAAACCAGAATAGTTTATCTGATAATCATGATCAGGATGTTGCAATTACCGGTGATGATATTGCAAAAAAGATAGATTCATTTTTTGGGTTCAAAAACTGAAAAACAAATAAAGAAAGATCTGCATTTATGCAGATCTTTCTTTTCCCATGTTTAATACAGTAATTTAATTATTGTAGTTAAGCCATTGATTTATAATCGAGTCAATTAATCGATCCTGTTCAATGTCAATAACCATTCTTTGTTCATCTTTCATAAACCAATTGATTGATTCCCTTATGGCGATGCTGAAGGTCTTATTACATTTGAATCCTGGAACAAATTTTTTGATTTTGGAATTATCAAACACTCCATGTTCTTTTTTATCTCCCATAAGCATGCCATAGGATTCCGGATAAACTCTGGCTATAAAATCACTGGGTATATGAACAATCTGAGGTTTTTTACCCAATGCATATCCAATAATGTTATATATTGAGTTCCATGTTAATGATTCATCACTGGTTATGTGAAATGATTCCCCTATTGCATCCATATTACCAACCAGACCGGCCAGACCTGAAGCGAAATCAGATGAAGCTGTCAATGTCCAGAGTGATTCACCTTTGTCATGGATAATCACAGGTTTCCCATTAAGAATCCTGTTTGCGATTGTGAAATCAGATCCATTTACAGGAGACGGTATCCAGGTTCTACCAAATGTATGAGATGGTCTTACGATTGTTACAGGAAAAAAACTGTTATTTACGCTATTTAAAAAACGCTCACATTCTATTTTGTCTTGAGCATACTTCCAGAACCGATTATCTAAAACCGTTTCTTCTGATATCGGAAGTTTTTTGTGTGGTTTCTGGTAAACTGTTGCGCTGCTGATAAATATGAACTGTCTGATTTTTCCTTTAAAGATCTCGAAATCTGTACGGCAGTGTTCAGGTACAAACGCAAAAAAATCTATTACAATATCGGCAATAACATCAGATAATGCGTTTTTGAATTCACTCTGGTTTTGCCTGTCTGCTTTTATTTGCTTGTACTTTACAGGTACATGGTGTTTTCCTGTGGTTACAACAGTGATGGAGTGACCCTGTTTATAAAGAACGTCTGCAACTTCAGATGAGATGTTTCCTGTACCACCGATTATCAGGATATTCATATTGAGAATCCTTCCTTTTATTGGTTTTTCCCACCATTCCAGATACCCGCAGAAATTAACCACCAGGGATACCAATGATTTTATACGGGTTACAGTAAGACCTGCTGTTGTAAAAATCTTGCATAACATATCCGGAGAACAGTAATATGGTTGTTAGCAGGTATCAACAGCACTATGCTTGATTAGCATTTACTGAATGTCTTCAATGTGGATTATCTTAATAAAATATGCCTCCATTCATAACCATATTAAATTGAGATTTATCTTTTTTAGTAGAAATATCAAAATATTACCAGCAAACAAAACAACAAATCCCAAATTGAGACTGGATCTAATCAATTTTTGTATATCATTACTAAAATAATTTATAAGTTTTATTGAGAGCATAATTAAAATGCAGGTTAAAGTATAATCTATGTAGATCAAGCACATTCATGATTTTTGTCCGACAAATGAAATATCTGCATCTTTATAGTTGGTTCTATTGGCATTACCCTATGCAATTAATCATATTCTAACTTCTTTAATGGTTTTTGAAAAAGGAAGTTGGTATGAGTTGTTTGAGTCATTTAGCTGTCAGAAGAGCACTGATCAGTGTTTCGGATAAATTCGGCATAATTGAATTTTCAAAAAAATTGGCAAAAAAGGGTGTAGAGATTCTCTCAACAGGTGGAACATCCAAAACTCTGTTGGATAATAATATAAATGTCAGATCCGTAGATTCATATACAGGTCACCCGGAAATTTTAAATGGACGGGTCAAGACACTTCATCCGCGGATTCATGGTGGAATTTTGGCAATTCGTGATAACTCAAATCATTGTAAAGAAATGAAAGATAATGGAATAGAACCAATTGATCTAGTTGTGGTGAATTTATATCCTTTTAAACAGACAATATCAAAAATGGATGTAAAAATTGAGGATGCTATAGAGAATATTGATATCGGAGGACCGACAATGATTCGTAGTGCTGCAAAAAATCATGCCTACGTAACAGTTGTTGTTGATCCGGATGATTACGACAGAATAATTGCCGAGATCGAAAAAGATGGTACAATTTCATTTGAAACTCGAAAAGAGATGGCGGTAAAAGCTTTTTGTCATACTGCAGATTATGATACTGCAATATCTGAGTATCTTTCTAAAAATTATGGATACCAAAAAAGTAATTTATAAGATTTATATCCTAATTACTTTTCGAATTTCGAACTGCAATTCAAGAAAATGGTATCTGATACGAAATTAGTGTATGAAAAATGATCCGGATAATTATAAGCTGAATGTTAATGTTTTTTAATGAGAATATATTTTTAATAACTGTGATGGAAAAGATATTATAATTGACCCTTTTAGAGAATATTTTGAACTGAAAAAGTGCCCATTAGCTTTGGTATTTGAATTACAGCCTGTGGTACAGTATCAAAAAAAAGCTGTTCAGAACTGGTTTTGATATTCTTTACGAATATATCACTGTGATTCATGTACAGGAACTATTAAAACTCAGGAATCAATATTCAATAATGGCATTTTGATTGCGTATTCATGCGAATCATTTCAGCTTTTAAAACTTTAAAGTATATTGTATAACAAAATTGAGTTATCAAGATAAGGAAAATTGCATTTATGGCAAAACATTTAGTGATAGTTGAGTCTCCTGCAAAATGCAAAACGATTTCGAAATATTTAGGTAAGGAGTTTGCTGTCAGGGCGACTATGGGTCATGTTATAGATCTTCCAGAGAAAGAGCTTGGGGTTGATATCGATCAGGATTTCAAGCCTAAATACACCATATCAAAAGGAAAACGTCGTGTTTTGCGTGCTCTTAAAGATGAAGCGTCAAAGGTTGAAGATGTTTTTTTAGCTCCTGACCCTGACAGGGAAGGGGAAGCTATCGCATGGCATGTTTGCGAATCAATTAAAAATGAAAATACCTCCATTAAGCGAGTGATGTTTAATGAGATTACCAGACGGGCTGTTTTGGCTGCATTTGCACATCCACAGGAAATTGATATGAATAAGGTGAATGCTCAACAGGCTCGTCGCATTCTGGATAGAATTGTTGGTTATCAGGTTTCACCAATTCTTTGGAGAACGATATTTCGAGGATTAAGTGCCGGACGCGTACAATCAGTTGCTTTACGTCTGATATGCGAACGTGAAGAGGAGATCAATGCATTTCAGAAAAAAGAATACTGGTCTGTTGTGGGAAATTTCTCATTTGAAAAATCACAGTTCTCTGCAAAGCTTTTTTCCATAGATGGAAGAAAAGGTGACAATGAAAATCCTCTTCTTCCGGATGAAGAAACAACAAAAGCAATTATCAACCGGCTAAGCGATGTCAATTATACTGTAAAAAATGTTCATCGTTCAAAAAAGGAACGCAAACCGTATCCACCATTTATTACCAGTACACTTCAGCAGGAAGCTGCGAGGAAACTGGGGTTTTCAGCTGCAAAAACGATGATGATCGCACAGCAATTATACGAAGGGCTGGAACTGGGTGAATTGGGATCAATGGGATTGATTACTTATATGCGTACCGATTCAACTCGAATAGCAGATGAAGCCCTGAGTGCTGCACGTAAAGTTATCGAAACATTATACGATAATAGACATCTGCCATCTGCACCACGAAAATATGGAAAAAAGAAAAACTCTCAGGATGCGCATGAAGCGATACGACCTTCACAAATTGACATGAAATTTTCTCCGGACAGTATCAAACCGTATTTATCCAGAGACCAGATTCGTTTATACGAGCTTATATGGAAACGTTTTCTAGCTTCTCAGATGGAAAATGCATTATTTGATTCAACCAGAGTAGATATCGAAGGTGATAATTGTCTGTTTCGTGCAACAGGATCGATCATGAAATTTGAGGGTTTTTTGGCTTTATACGATGAAACTGTAGAAGAAAATTCAAATGATACAGGTGACGATACAAACGTAAGGCTTCCGGTACTGCAGGCCAATGATATTGTAAATATTTTAAAACTCACTGAAGCTCAACATTTTACTCAGCCGCCCCCTCGATACTCTGAAGCATCACTGGTAAGGGAGTTGGAAGACAAAGGCATTGGAAGACCAAGTACCTATGCTCAGATTATTGATACGCTGAAGCGTCGTAAATATGTTATACTTGAAAAACGACGATTCATTCCATCAGAAATCGGTTTTATGGTGAAAAATATTCTTGTAAAAGAGTTTCCTGAGGTTTTTGACGTTGGTTTTACTGCTGGCATGGAATCATCACTGGACAGGGTTGAAGATGGCAATGCTAACTGGATTCAGGTATTAAAAGAGTTTTACGAACCCTTTTCCGGAAGATTATCAAAAGTAAAAAGCAGCATTAAAGATCTCAGGGCACAAAACCAGGAAGTCACCGACAGGATCTGTCCTGAGTGCGGCAAAAATAAACTAGTAATCAAATGGAGTAAAAACGGAAAATTTCTGGCCTGTCAGGGATTCCCTTCATGTAAATATACCGAACGATTAGAAAAAGTTAATGCCGTCAAGGTAGATGAAAAATGCGACAAATGTGGTGCACCCATGTTGATTTTAAACATGAATGGAAACCGATTTTTAGGGTGTTCCAGGTATCCCGAATGCAAAAATACCAAATCAATATCAACAGGTGTTAAATGCCCTAAATCTGATTGTAGCGGTACTCTTGTTGAAAGAAAAACCAGACGGGGGAAAATATTCTACGGTTGTGATAAATATCCCGATTGTAATTTTGCAACATGGGATAAACCTGTTAACCGTAAATGTCCACAATGCGGGTATCCGATGATGGTTTACAAAGAAACTAAACGTAAAGGGCCAATGTACAGATGCCTTTCATGCAGATATGAATCAGAAGCTGTAACTCAAAACGAAAATGATTCTGAAAATGTTTCCTGACTGTCCTTTTTTCTGGTAACATAATGTCTCAAAACAGTGAAGTAGCAATAATCGGGGCTGGATTGGCCGGTTGTGAAGCAGCCCTTGTTTTGGCAAGGGCCGGTATACCTGTAAAAATTTATGAGGCTCGCCCGATTTGGAGAAGCCCTGCACACAAAACAGATTTACCTGCAGAACTTGTGTGTTCTAATTCATTTAAGTCAATTAAATTGCCTTCTGCACATGCGCTTCTGAAAGAGGAATTGAGATTACTTCAAAGTCCATTACTTGGTATTGCGCAACAAACATCAATTCCGGCAGGCAGTGCGTTAGCTGTTGACCGTGAAGTTTTTTCTTCAACTGTAAACAATAGATTGTCTGATGATAAACTGATTTCTGTTGTACATGAGGAAGTTTGCAGTCCACCATTGAAAAAGCCATTTTGCATAATTGCAGCAGGTCCCCTTGCTTCGCCAAACCTTGTTCAATGGCTTACATCCAGCTTCCTGACTTCATCACTACATTTTTATGATGCAATAGCACCTATTGTTTCGGCTGATTCTATTGATTATAATATTGCTTTTTTTGCTTCAAGATGGGAGGAAGGGTCTGGTGATTATCTTAATTGTCCCTTTGATGAGCAGGAGTATAAGTTATTTTACGAAGAACTGAAAAAAGCGGATCAGGTTAATGCACGCTCGTTTGAAAATCAAAAATTCTTTGAAGCATGTCTTCCGGTTGAAGTTGCTGCGCAGCGCGGGTACAAAGCTCTTGCATTTGGCCCTCTGCGGCCGGTTGGAATAATTAACCCTCATACTGGTAAAAGACCTTTTGCTGTTTGCCAGCTAAGAAAAGAAAACATAAACTCCGATAGTTTTAATCTGGTTGGTTTTCAAACACGTTTAACTTTTCCCGAACAAAAACGGGTTTTCCGATTAATACCAGGATTGAAAAATGCCCAATTCCTTCGTTTTGGGAGTATTCACAGAAATACTTATATGCAGTCTCCACAACTGCTGACGTCAGATCTATCTTTTAAAGATCTTCCAAATCTGTTTCTTGCAGGTCAGATTTGTGGTAACGAAGGTTATACAGAGAGTATTGCAACAGGGCATTATGCAGCTCTCTCCATAGCCAGTCGGATTAAAGGTAAAAAGATATCACCGCCATCACCAGAAACTGCTATTGGAGCCTTAATAAAACATATTACTGTTTCTGACAACGATAAATTTACACCAACAAATATTCATTCTGGTCTTTTCCCGCCACTTGAAAATAATGGAAAAAGAAAAATCGGTAAAGCTGAAAAGAAAGAACTGATATGTTCAAGGGCAATTGAATCATTAAAGAGGTGGAAAACAGATTTGTAGAGAAGTTTGATACTTATTTTACAAGAGCTTCACTGATCTCATGCGGAATTCTGCATGCACGCCCATTAGAATTTACACAGGCCAGGCGAATATCCCCTTTAACTAACAGTCGTCCCTTTTCACTGGTTATATTTGTTGTGAAAGAAACGGAAACCGATGTCAATTCTGTTACAAAGCTGACAGCATCCAAAAGATCGTTATAGTAAGCCGGTGCGCGATATTTTATATGAGCGTCAACTACTACAAACAGGTATCCTTTTTTATGATAACTCGCCAGGTCTATTCCTCTTTCTCGAAGGAATTCGGTTCTGCTTCGCTCCATAAACTTTAAATAATTTGCATAATAGACTACATTGCCGCAATCGGTGTCTTCATAATAAATTCTTATTTTCATGTCAGGAGGTTTCTATGTTGAATTCTTTGATTTTACGCCAAAGTGTGGAACGTGAGATTCCCAGTTTTCTGGATGCTTCGGTGTAATTAAAATTTGTAATGGACAACACATTTTTTATGTGATGTTTCTCCAGTTCTGAAAGTGTCATTACATCTTCATATGGTTTGTCTGCCTTAATTTCCGGTGCCGACAGCAAAAGCCGGTTTTTGAACATGAATTCAGGAAGATCTTTTTCTGTGATTTCTGTACCATCTGCAAGAACTATTGCGTGTTCCATAATATTTTCTAGTTCACGAATATTACCGGGGTAATCATAATTTGCTAGGATTGCTTCGGCACTTTTTGATATATTATTGATTTGTTTGTTGAACAATTCATTGTACCTGTGAACGAAGAGACGAATCAGATTTGGAATTGTTTCTTTTCTCTGGCGAAGGGGGGGCATATGAAGATAAAACACATTAAGTCTATAGTAAAGATCTTCCCTGAAATCTCCAATCTGGATAAGTCGCGATAGATCTTTATTGGTAGCTGCAATTATCCTGACATCTACAGATCTTGTTACATTATCTCCAATCCGCCTGAATTCTCGTTCCTGAAGAAAACGGAGGAGTTTTACCTGTGCAGCAGGGGAGAGTTCACCTACTTCATCAAGAAAAAGTGTGCCCAGATGAGCTTCTTCGACCAGACCAGGTTTATCGCGGTCGGCACCAGTGAAAGATCCTTTTTTATGTCCGAATAGTTCACTTTCAAATAGAGTTTCCGGAATAGCACCACAATTCATGGCAACAAAATGCCCATCAAACCTTTTAGACATACGATGAATTATTCTGGCGAAAAACTCTTTTCCTGTACCGCTTTCTCCGCCAATAAGGACAGTTGAACTTGTAGGAGCTATTTTCATGGAAAACTTTAAAAGTTTTTGCATTGTTTGTGAACCTGCCATCAGATCTGAAAGAAAGCGTTGCTCAAGTTCAATATGATCTTTTTGCTGTTCTATACGAAGGGCAAGTTTATCTAAAACAGATTTTAAATCAGTTAGTCGTATCGGTTTGAGCAGATAAAATGCAGCACCATTTCTAAGCGCAATAGTTGCATTTTCAAGCTCGTTTAAAGTAGTAAGAACAACAATTTCTGCATTATGTCGCGTTCGGATATAACTTATTATATCAAGTTCCAGAAGCGGCATCTGTTCGATATCTACGAATGCAATGTTTACATGATTTTTATCAAGAACAGTCAGTGCTTCTGTATGTGAATCTGCTTCAATTATTTTAAAATCCTGTAATGATAGATTTTCTCTTAATTTGGCTCTGAAAGGAAAATCGGAAGATAAAACAAGTACAGTTTTTTCGTTATCATTTTTTTTGATTGTTGACATATTACCCTATGAAGCTACTATGAAAAATGTTACTTTTATTTAGATCAGTAATTTCCGGTTTATTTATCCATAAAATAAATTTGATCGGTGAAAGTTCCGTTCTCTAACCGAAATTATTACTGTTAAATGGAAAACGCTAAAGAAGCGTGCACATTTGATTATAATCAATGTTAAAAAATAATATCAGGAACAGAATACACAAACTATCAAACTTATTGAAAAATTATGAAAAAGAGAACAGTTTTTTCCAAAATACATTTTTACAATGCCAGGCTATTTGCCTTCCTCAAGTTATTTGTCGTTTTTGCAATTTTAATTGCGTTTACTGTTCTTTTAATTGGCTTTTTTCCATTAAAACATCCCGAATTAGAAAATTACATTCTTTCGCAGCTAAGTTTGTCAGGTGTAAACATAGAATCGGCTGATAATGTTCGTATTATTCTCTGGAAAGGAATTTCATTACAGGGTTTAACTTTATCCACAAAAACTGATAAAACTTCAGGTTTCAAAAGTAATATAAGATCCGTTTTTTTAAACTGCAATGTAATAAAAGCCTATATTAATTGGGAAAAATGGAAAAAAAAATATCTTCCAAATTCAAGTGACAATTTTCATGATTTTACAGACAATCTGAATCTATCAATAATACGTTTTAAGGAAGCATTTGATCAATGCATATCAATTGAATTTGCCGGGTTGGATATTACATTTCTAAAAAATGACAGTTCTCTATTCACGATTAAAAATCTTTATTCACAAACAGAATTTAATTCAGACAGTTCCAAATCCTTAAAAGTTTCATGCTCATCAGATGAATGCCATTTTTTTCAGAATAGATTAACACATATACGTTTTTCACTTTTATATGAAAATGGCAAGATCATTATTGAAAATTGCAGTACAGGCTATAAACAGGGATTGGTAAATATTAACGGAGCAATTGCTATAGATAAAATGAGATTAAACGATCTGCATGTTGCTGGATCCGGTTTAAATATTTCAGAAATCTATGAACAATATGGTAAAGCCGGGAATTTAAGCGGCATTGCCGATTTTAAACTGAACTTTGCTTCATCACCTCTGCTTATTGATTCTCTGAAAATTGAGGGATCTTTAAAAACTTCTCTTCTGGAAATATCCGATTTACCGGTTCAGATAGCCTTTGCACAACTGCTGTCTGCAGACAAGTTGAAACAACTGAGCTTTAAAAATACAGAAACCGTTTTTAAAAAATTACCGGATTCAAGGTATGAAATAAGTGTTTGCGGAAATGGAGATCAGATCAGTTTTGAATCAAAAGGCTGGTTTTCCAATGATGGAGTGCTTGAACAGCAGATTGAGGGTGTAATAAAAGATAGTTTTGTTATTGAACTTCCACGCATGATTACAGCTTCTCTGGAAAGAAGGGATTACGGACGTTTTTTTAAATGCAAACTATATGGAACGTTTTCCGAACCCAAAATTGAACTGGATCGCGAAATACTCCGCAAAGCAGTCAAAAACATGTTCACCAATATTAAAATAAACCTGCAACAAAAATCCCGTAAATAATAATATTAGAATCTTGTTTAATCAAAACTCAATCTTTCATCTCTCAAAAGTTATTCGAAACAGGTTTTACTGTTGAGGTAAGAATATACAGTTGCAGAGAAAAGAAGCGGCATCTAAACAGGAATGCCGCTTCTTTATTGCATATCAATTTACAGTCAGAACTTTGACACCATCAGGATTTGACCCCTTTGGTATATATCCAATTGCGTTTGTATTGCTTTTTATGTGAGACAGCATATCATCAGCTGAATTTTTAACTGATGGTGCGCTGCTTCCTCCCCTTATCTGTTCTGCAAGCCAGAATGATTTGTAATCTGCTACTCCCATTCCAACGATTTCATCAAGAAATGATGCAGCTGCAGGATCATTAAGAGATATATTTACCGGATTAACAGTATTTCCATTGATATTATTCATTTTTCCGGTGTATACACGTTTAAGATCTGCTTTGGATACTGAAGTCAGAGGGTTGTCATTGCTTACAATAACAACATATTCACCACAGAATAACACTCCAACCCAGCACGATATGACCATTGTCATTATAATAAATTTCATATTGTTAACCTCCTAGAATGCTATATAGAACTGTGATGCAATTCCTGAAATATCATTTAGTTTGTCTGGATCATCTCCTAAAAGAAGACGTGTGAAATTATATTCAAGTTTTATTCCGTAGTTTGTAAAAGCCCTGAAATTTATCCCGCCCATAAACTTGTGATAACCATCACTTACCATCATGGGGTCTATTGTAGGGTTGTTGAGAGGATCAATGTATTTAACGTATTCATAGAATGCGTAGGGAGTAACACTGACATTTTCTTTCTTAAGGATGTCAACAGAACCAAGGACATATGTTCCCAAAGTTCCAAATGTTGAATCAT